>OJMH01001063.1_pt1 | contig 29997 bp, 28 predicted proteins | sample 1597111 | NCBI WGS metagenome assembly OJMH01 (sample SAMEA2452115, study PRJEB22498) | human gut metagenome | reverse complement strand
GATTGGCAGTCCATTATTAAGTTTTTTATTATGTTCCCTTTGTACACCGTTGCAAAGGTTGTTGAAGCATAAATATGGTTTGACTCCTAAAGAAGATGCCTTAATAAATTATTTAGCAGATAAAGAAATTGATTTCACACCGATGTTTTATAACAGCGCCATTCCTATAAAAGAATTGTTCTATTTCTTCGTTATTGCTGGAAATACATTTTATGAGTTTGACCGTATACCTAATTTGTTTACTGAACTTCAAAATTTTCATGTTATGCAGTTTGAAAGTTTTATTACTGAAGATTTACAAAAGGTAAGACGGTTAATAAGAACAGCGGATACGAATGAAGGATTTTTAATAAATCTATCAAGTGATGTGGCAGATAATAAATGGGCACATATAAAAGCCAATAATATGCGCTTTACGATTGATACTATTCAATCTGGAAAAAACAATGATATTTCAGCCTTACAACTAAGAAAAATGTACGCTGGGGAAATTGTTAAACTTAAACTTTTGAGTAGTGATATGCCGGATTATAATCAGTTGTTCGTACAACGATTGTTTAAACCTGAACAGTATATACCATTTTATTTTGTGGAGTCAGATTTAGACAATGTCGAGGATTTGCTTTTGAGAATGGGGAACATGTTTTATGCGTATAAAGTTACACGGTATAGAATGATTGAGTATTACTCATTCTTTACCGATGTTGAGTTTATGCGAAAGAATATGAGGAAAGTTGAAAGCGCGTTCAAACTTTTAATTCATCTTAAGAATAATGGAAATATGAAAAGTAAATGTTTTGTAATGCTTCATGAACTTAATCAGGCTGATGTTTCTATGATGAGCATTTTAAAGGAAAATTTGGGGGATATAAAATGAAAGAAAAGGTAAATGAGATTTTAAAGGAAAAGAGTTTTTGCAATGAGATTACGTCTGAGCTTAAACTTAGAGAAGATTTAGGACTAGATAGCCTAAATATGGTGGAGCTTATGGTGGAACTAGAGGATAAATTTAATATAGAAATTGAAGAAAGCGATTTAGATCCTGCTGCACTTCAAACTGTAAGCCAGATTTATGATCTGGTAGAAAAGTATACGGAGGAATAAAAATGCTTTATGAATTTCTGAAAGATAAAATGCTGCAGCATCCAGATCAGGTTATTTCAAACGATTCGGATAGTATTACATACAGTGAATTGCTTGAATATGCGGAAACCTTTGGAAAAACCTTAACCAAGGAAAAATACGGCTTATTGTTTGACTCTGATTTAGATACTGCAAAGGCTTTGTTAGCTTGCCTTTATGCCAATAAAACTACAGTCTTGTTATCTAAGAGGTACGGAGAAGCTCATACACAGCGTATTATTGATACGGTGAAACTTTCTTACCTTATAACAGAAGAAGGGGTTAACAAAATCTCTGATGAGCAGGACGAATGTGAAGACTTGTCTGATGTAGCACTCATTATGTGCACATCGGGAACTACCGGAAAACCTAAAGGCGCAATGATAACGCACAGTAATTTAATCACGAATATAACGGATATATCTAAATATTTTGGCATTAATGATACGGATCATATTCTTATTGCTCGTCCGCTATATCACTGCGCTGTGCTGACCGGTGAGTTTTTAATTTCGCTGTTCAAATGTTTAAGGATAAGCTTTATGACAGAAGGGTTTGTGCCAACGAAGATATTAAAAAAGGCTAAGGAAGCAGAAGTAACCGTTCTTTGCGGTACACCTACGCTTTTGTACCATTTATCTGGAATCAACTTAAAGACAAGTGAACCGCTTGCTCTGAAGAGCATTGCAGTAAGTGGTGAATGTATGACGGAAACTGTTGCTAAGGTTATGCGTAATGCTTTTCCGAAAACTGACATTTACAATGTTTATGGACTTACTGAAGCCAGTCCGAGAGTTTCCTACCTTCCACCTGATGAGTTTGACAATAAGCCTACTTCTGTGGGTATTCCACTTAGTTCGCTTAAAGCAAGGGTTATTGATAATGAACTGTTAATAACCGAAAATAGTATAATGAAAGGGTATTACAATAATCGGGAGGCTACAGCACGTGCAAAGCAAGACGGGTGGCTGTGCACTGGCGATGTAGCTGAATTGGACGAACAAGGTCATATTTATATCAAATGCCGCAAAGATAATATGATTATACGAGCCGGAATGAATATCTATCCTCAGGAAATCGAGAATGCCCTTAAAGAGGATGAAAGAATCAGCGACGTTTTAGCTTATGGAGTAAAGAATGACACGGTTAGCGAGAAAATTCATATAAAGGTTGTAACATCGTTGAGTAAATCGGAAATATATAATATTTGCAAGGATAAACTGCTTAGTTATGAATTGCCGGATGTTATTGAAATTGTCGACGAGATTCCTAAAAATGCATCGGGTAAGGTGATTAGAAGTGTTACAGGAAGTTGAAACAGAATATAAGTACTTAATTAGTAATGAGCATTTTCAAAAGTTATTATCTAAGTGTGACGAGAAATATAACTTTTTAGAACATAAATAGCAGGCTAATTATTATTACGACACAGAAGATAATGCACTTAACCGTTCCAAAACTACTGTCCGTATTCGACAGAATCATAATAAGATGAAATTGCAGATAAAAAAGCATAGAACCGAAAATGGCGCTTTATCTGTAAGTGATGAGTACAGTGGTAGTGTGGATGAGTTACCGTCTGCATTAAGAATTCCTGATGTGCAAGAAACAGTGACATTAAAAGGGGTTTTGATTACTGAAAGAAAGATTTATACCTTTGGCGAGAATAGTACCATTTGTTTTGATGGAAATATGTATCTTGGTGTTTGCGATTATGAAATTGAGATTGAAGTTGGTGAGACGGATAGGCAGAAGGCTTTATCAGTAATTGAGTTTCTTGGTTTGATGCAGATGCCAATTATGAGTAAGAGTGAAAGATTTTTTCGAAGATTGGAGGCAATGAAAAATGGGTAAGGTTTTACTTCCATATGTTGAACCAATGTATTCTACATATCATTGGTTGGCAAGTGCGGGAATACCGGCCAAACAAAACGATACATCTGATAACTGGTATTACAATAATACGGTTGAGTGGCGCTGTACGCGTAAATTTCTGCAGGGATTTACAACTCCTGAAATGGGATTAAGTGCCGGTGGATTATGGAATATGCCTTTTTTGGATAAAAGCGGTATTAATACACGTTTTGCTCGCAGATGTGCATTAGATATTATTAAGACAATGTTGGATGATGGTTTTTATGTCGCGTTTAGTGGTGTGGACGATTATTATATCGAGGGTAAGAGTTGGTATAAGGAGCAACACTTTAATCACGATGGTTTGATTGTTGGCTATGATGATGAAAATAAAACATTTTCAATTGCCGCCTATAATCAGCGATGGATTTTCACTGTCTTCGAAACCCCTCAGGCTTGTTTTGTAGAAGCGATGACTGTACTTTGTGATAAAGGTTCGTATGGTGGTCTTCACGCAGTAAAGGCCAAAGATGACATTCAAGAGTTGGATTTAAACATGATCCACGATCATCTAAAAAATTATCTTTCCTCTGGAATTGAAAACTATCCATTAAATAATCCGGATGCGGCATGGGGAATAGTGGTGTATGACTATATTTGCATGTATCTGGACAAACTTGCTGACGGCAGTATACCTCATGAGCGAAGAGACAGACGAGTATTCCGTTTAATATGGGAGCATAAGAAATGTATGCTCGGGAGAATCCATGCTGTTGAAAAACAATGCGGTTGGGATAATGCGCTTAGTTCTGCTTACGAAGAAGTGGTTAAACTCTCGGATAAGGCAAGATTTATCTATTCCAAATTTGTTATCAAATACTCAAATACAAATCTCGAAAAAATACAGGTGCTTTTAATGCAGATGAAAGAGTTGGAATTAGATTTGCTTGCTAATTTCTTATCAAGGATTGAGGGGGAATTAGATGCAAAACAATCAGGTGACTAAGGCTATTAAAAAGCGGCAGAGCATTAGGAGTTACATTGATATTCCAATCCCTAATAATGATTTAAGTAATATACTTGAGGCAGGCTTGTATGCTCCTTCAGGGAAAAACAGACAGCCATGGAGATTTCTAATTATTAAGGATGTCGATACAATAAAAGCAATAGCCAAGACAACGGTATATAGCAGGTTTATTCGTAACGCACCAATCATGGTATTGGTGTTTGCTAAACAAGATACTTCATATCTTTTGGAAAAGGATATGATAGGTATAGGTGCCTGCCTGCAAAATATTCTGCTTGCTGCTACAGAAAAGGAATATGGTAGCTGTATTATAGGAGAATTGTATGGGCGGCAAAACGAATTGTTCGAACATATAAAATTTGATTGTAAGGATTATTTATTGGTGTGTGGAATTGCTTTGGGTAAAATGAAATTAGTTTCTAAAGACACAGGAGAGAAAAAATTAAGCGATTTTGTACTAGATACCATTTAGTAGTAATTTGGTCCCATATAGTGAATAAGCATATAAAAACGAATTGTGATAACGGCATATCACAATTCGTTTTTATCTAATTATAAATAAGTTTTATCTATGGTTAAATTTTAACAGAATTTCGATTGAATGAAAAGAAAGTATGCATTATAATTATATTCAGAAATAATGAACTGGATAGAGAGGTTGAAAAGATGATACCGCAAACCGTAGGACGCGAATTTGATGTTGGAAAAGTTGCACCGGTTCAGTGCGTTAAGAATGATACGCTTAAGGATCTTGAAATAAAGGGACATTGTTTTCTGATGCTAATTATCCATGAAGGCAGCGCATATTTTCAAGTTGGAGATATTGCTTTTGAGGCTATTGGCCCGTGTTTTGTTTGCTTTGATGAAAGAGAACAACCAAAACTTGTTAGAAAGCGTGGACTCAAATGTGATGCAATATACTTTCATCCGATATTTCTTAATATAAATATGACTTTTGAACGAGTACATAGTGGTAGTTATGAACAATTGGCATTGAGTCACGATATGTTTCTGCTGAAACCATTTACTGATGAAAGAAGATATGTTTTTCCTTTATTTGAAGAATATACAGACACCCTAGACAGACTGTTTGCCAGGTTGGAAAATGAACTTCAAGATCAGCGTGATTGGTATTGGTCCTGCAGAAGTCGTTCGTTCTTTATGGAAATGATATTGATGCTTGAGAGAGCGTACGGAATAATTGGACAGGATGATTCAGGTACATCTATAAACAAAATTAAAAATCCTCATCTAAAAAATGCAGTGATTTATATCGAGAGTCACTATCAGGAGAATATAACATTAGAGAGCATAACTAAAGCTGCTTCTATGAATCATTCTACTTTGACACAATTGTTCAAAGATGAGCTAAGTGTAACGCCAATTGAATATTTATGGCAGTATAGAATAACTGTTGCTAAGAAACATTTAGAGTTCACAAGCCTTCCGGTAAAGGATATATCTATGCGATGCGGTTTTAAAACTATACAACACTTTAGTAGGAAGTTCGAAGCATATACAAATAATACCCCAACAGCTTTTAGAGATATGGCGGTCGCCGGACGAAAAGCTGCCTTCTAAAATGGAATAGGTGGTTTTGTCCTGAACAGAATCACACATTGAGACCTGTTTTCTAATAAAATCAGGTCTCTTTTTATATCTAATTATGTGAAGGGAGGGGAACCGATGGCTCTAAAGCGTGAGATAAAGACTTGCACTGAAAAAATCAACTCACCTTTAGAGTTAGATGATTCGCCTGAGAGTTATAGAAAGGGTATGATTGTTAATGAAGTAATGGTTTTTGACACATGGTTTGGTAAGACCGGTTATTATGTTTGCCCACGTTGTAAGATAACAATGGATAGAGAGTTTATGTCTTTTTGTGATCGGTGTGGTCAGAAATTAGATTGGAAGTATTACAGAAGAGCAAAAGTGATTTATCCAGGAAAAAGAGACGAATAAGTTGTTTGCGTGAAAAATACGGATATGAGTTTGAAAAATTATCCATTATTAAGGAAATGTTATCTGTCGTTAAATAGTCGACGTTCGCTTCTTGAAAGTTGTTTTTTGCTTATTTATAATCTTAGTAGAACATAAAAAACAATTTCGGGTGAAGTATGAGTTGTAGGAATATTTATAAAGAAATAGGAAAAAGATTTAAGGAAAATAGAGAAAAACTCGGCATTACACAGGTCGAGTTAGCAAAGATGATAGGGACATCGGTTACATACATTTCATCTGTGGAGAGAGGTTTATCTTTTCCACGTGGCGATAAGCTGGTTGCAATGCTTAATGCTTTAAACGCATCTGCGGATTCAGTGTTTTGCGATGTTGTTGATGCATCGGCTAAGCAAAGAGCATGTGAGCTTTACGACATGCTTTCAGTTCTTCCAACAAACGAGCAATATCGTATTTTAGAAACAATAGACTTTCTAATCCGACAGTCTAAAAAGAGTAAATAATGTGATTTTTTGATAAACTGCGTAAAAAATACGCAGTTTTTTATTTTTCGCAGGAAGCAGCATTTTTCTACAAAATTTTCTGCTATAATAAAGTTAGCGTTTAAGACAACAACGCTAACTATTATTTAGAGAGAAGGATGTAAAATGAAAACTTGTTGTTTTACCGGACACCGTCCGCAGAAGTTGGGATATGGTGAAAACAGCATACAGTGCGATGAGCTGAAAGGTAGGCTTGAAGAACTGATTAAGAATCTTATTGAGAAGGAAAGTGTAACGCATTTCATTTCCGGAGTGGCATTAGGCGTAGATACATATGCAGCAAACATAGTGTTGAATTTGAAAGCACAATATCCAGGCATTACTTTAGAGTGCGCTATTCCTTGTGAAACTCAGGCAGTAAAATGGAATGAAAGGGATAGAGATATCTATTATGATCTGCTTGCAAAATGTGATAAGGAAACTTTGTTGCAACAAAATTATACTTCCGACTGTATGCAGAAAAGGAACGAGTATATGGTAGATAACTCTGATTATGTTATTGCGGTCTGGAACGGCAAACCAAGCGGCACCGAAAATACGGTTAAGTATGCTAATAAGAAAAATAAGGTAGTGCTTTTAGTTGATCCCCAGACATTAGAAATTGAGGAACATTAAGACTCAAATAACTTTAGCCTTTTACAATAGAAAATAGTGTGTTTTAAAGCAGCAGGTTCAGCGCCTGCTGCTTTTTTGTGCCGATTGGAAACAAGTTTTTTGCCTAAAAATAAGTGAGTGTTATCTTTGATTAAGAAGGTGTTGCATAGTGATTGAATAAAATCATATAGAATGGTATATTAAAATTGTAGATTTTTTAAAGTTTATGCGCACAGCTAAAAGGTACAGAGGTGTAAATATAAGAGTGAGAAAAATAGAAATTAATGGTAAAACTTTTCAATTGATAATTCATCCATCTCAAAAGAAAATTTTAGTAGGTGAGAGCGTATTGGATAGATTAAGCAATGCTGAGTTAAATATTATTGCTAGGAAAAAAGGATATTTTGCAAAACGTCTTGAACCGAATATATTAACGATATTTTATGTTCCAAGTTGGAAGTGTAATTTGAAGTGTACATACTGCTTTGAAAATTCAGATGAACACTTGTGTGAAAAAACAATTGATAATGTACAATGGGAGGCTGTGATAAAAGAACATATACATAGGAAGAATTTTTCTGGAATTAATATTGTTTTTTTTGGAGGAGAGCCTACTCTTTTTCTGCGCGAATGCGAAGAATTTTATGATATGGTGTTTCGCATATCTAGTGAAGTTGATGTATATAGTTCTCTTGTGACAAATGCGTATGAAATATGTGATGACTTTATCTCCTTTTGTAAGCATTGCAAAGTGAGCAATATTCAAATCACATTAGATCCTGGCAGAAAGTATCATGATGTATCAAGAATAACTAAAAATCAAAATGGAACATATTCTAAGGTCGTTCAGAACACAAAAAAATTGGCTGAACTAAATTTACCGATAACGATAAGAACTAATGTGGACAACGATAATATTGATGGTTTAAATGATTTGTGCGAACAACTTATTGATATATCGAAAGAGAACACTCTGTTTTGGAGTATTGCACCTATAATGAGTACCGCAAAAGCAAGTCAAGAAATATTGAAAGTGGAGAAAGTCAACAAAGTAATAGAAACTATTATGTTCAAAATTGAAAAATCAAATATACAAATGGTGCTATGGGGGTGTGCATGTGATTTTTGGGGAGACTCACTTTTAGTGTTGAGCCCCGATGGTGAAACATACAATTGTGTCAATTTTTGTAAGCATGGTATCACAAAAGCTGATATTATGAAATGCAGTCATATGGTAAAAAAATGCGAAAGATGTTTTTGGTTCACCATATGCGATGGAGGGTGCAAATATCAAAATTTTTTGCAAAATGATTCATTCGATATTCCTTTTTGCATGCGACCAATTTTTGAATCGATTGTGATGCCAATAATTATAAATAAGATTAAGGTGAATTTGGCACGTGCAAAAGGAAAATTAAAAATATTTGAGATAGAATTGTAGGAGAAAAAATGATTATTTATAATTTTTGCGGATTTAATATTTGTTCAAGAGAAAGAATATGCCTTTTGGATGAAATCGATGATGTTGATGACGCCCTTCCAACAATATTTGTGGAATGGACATTTAATATTCAAGCAAAAAGGTTAGAAGAAATTTATGATAACTATGAATATGAAACGGAAAAAGAGGCTGCCAGTTCTTTCTGCGATATAATTCCAAAGGTTAAAATTAAGGTGACCGAACGATATTTATATTACAAAGATAAAATATTGTTTGAAATGAATAAAACACCTGCAAATGCGATAATCAAAGTATATGTATCAAATGATTTTTCTTTAGAACTTGCCAAAGAGGTTCTTATAAGTGATGCATTGCCGTTAATGTGTATGAGTATAGATGGCTGCGTTTTTTTACATGCTGCTTGTGTGATGTTTAAAAATAAAACATTTGCTTTTTTTGGCGACACAGGTGCCGGAAAAAGCACTTTAACAACATTTCTTGGTTCGCAAGGATTTGAAATCGTTAGTGATGATATGATATGTGTGCGCATAAAAGATAACCAGGTGATAGTGTCTAAATATCTTAGCGTTATGAGATTATGGGAAGAATCGTATAACAAGTTAGAGTGTATTTCTGCTGGAAGAACTCCAAATGGCAAGTATTTGGTTAAATGTATAGACAATAAAAAATATATAAAAACACTTGATCAACTTTTTTGGTTAAATAGAGGGGAACGAGAAATAGAGTTTGTTCCATTATCGAAAATGAGTGAACATATAAAATTAGTTTCTTCTTTAATAATGGGATTTGCTTACGATTCCAACGAATTAAAAAAGGCATATGAAATAGTGTCAAGAATTACTAAAGAAAAACAGATGTACGAATTAGTATATGCCAATGGTTTTGAAAGATTATTTGATTTATCAAAAAAACTAAAAGAAAGGTAGAAATTATGTTTTTTGCAGGTGTTATTCAGATAGATGTTCCCAAAGTATATGATAATGCTATTCTAAAAAAATATGCTGAACAGAATAATCCTTATGAGACTAAATTGCTGGAAAAACACGACAAAAATATACACATTTGGTATTCGTTTAATAAATGTATTTCGAAAGAGGAAATTTTGTTTTTATCGTCAGGTGATATTAAGATCATTGTTCTTGGAAATTTAAAGCCAAGTGGAATAAGTAAGGAAAAACTATTTCATAGCTATAAGAAAAGATCTTTTGGACAAATATATAAAGATTTTAAAGACGAATATTTAATAATATTTTTTGATAACCACACACAAAGATTTGATATCATTAAATCTCCTATTGCGAGATTTAATGTGTATTATAAATACTCGGATGGGACGATGGTAATATCTTCGAATTTGGATTGTTTTTTAAAAATTGGACAACAAAAAACTGTTCTCGATGAGATGAATCACATAAAGGCGTATTTGGCGTCGTATCTGTTTTTGTCGGATCGTTTAAGTAATAGTACTCCATATGAAAATGTATTTCGAGTGATGAATGGTACAAGGGTTCGAATAAAAGGAATGGTTAAAAAAGTTTTTTATCTTTGGAAACCAAAGATTCCGATAAAATCAAAACAAACTCTTGAAGGAGTTGCGGAAGAGATTAGAAGGATTTTGAATAAGTCTCTAAGTGATTTTTTCAAAACTATCAAAGATGGTAGCGAGATATGTATATTTTTATCTGGGGGATATGATTCTTCCACGGTTGCATATTTGGTTGAAGAGATTATTAAAAAATTCGGATATAATCTCAATGTAAAATATATTCATTATTTGTATCAAGGAAATGGCAATGAGATGAAGTATGTTGAGAAAATTGCATGTGATACGAAGAGGAGCCTTTATCCCATAAAGCCGGAAAAAGATAATGCTTTTTTATCTGACTTTTTGCCACTCCGTAAATTTGTTGAACCAAATGAGCAAGTGCTATATGGACATAGTGAGTCTGCGGGAGAAAAAATGGGGGATATTTTTTTGAACGGATGTGGGGGAGATCATCTATTGTTAGCAGCTCCTGAGAGTGTTATAGGGTTTTTAAGTAAACCGTGTAAAGAATGGCTAACAATGATTAAGAATTTGTCAGAAAAAAATCATTTAGCATCGGCAAATATAATTTTAAAATATGCAGTAAAGAAAATTAAATTTAGGTTTCGATATCGCGATACATATTTATATGATATATGTACTAAGGATTTTTGCAAACAATATTTAGATAAATGTGCTATATCAAAATATCCTAAGTGTTTTTTTGATGAATTAAGTCAAAAAAACTATGAAAGAATATATTGTGGCAGTCTTTTCCCAAATACAGAGGGTTCCGGAAGCATAAATTTTTCCCCATTTTATGACCAAGAGGTTATAGAATTTTGTTTGAATATTCCAGCATATTACAAATACGATGGTTTGGAAAATAGAATTGTACATAAGAAGGCTATGGAAGATTTGCTGCCGTCATTAATTTTAGACCGAAATAGTAAATCATCGAACGAGGAATCTATTGAAAATTCTGTAATGAATAATTATCAGGAACTAAATGAGTTCTTTTCAAATTCGTTTTTAGAAGATATGGGGATTATTAAACATGGTAAAATTCAAGATATTCTTAAACAGTTAGAATTGGGATGTTGTACAGATATACCTTGTGCAATAAAAATACTTACAGCAGAAGCGTGGATTCGCTCTTGGAAGGAATAGATAATGCGACAACAGATTTTGTTGAATATCAGAAAATGTATTGTTGTTTTTCTGATAGAAAATCAAAAATGGAATATATACATTAAATATTTGAATTCTATAAAAATTATGAGAAAAATTTTTAAAATGTCAAGTGGCAAAGAGTTGACATATGCCACATATACGAGTATTCTTTCGCAAGTTTATGAAAATATTAATAAACTCAATTTGCAAAATGCATGCTTAATTAGAAGCGCTGTAGGGATGTTGTATTTGATAGGATACAAAAATAATTTTTCTCTAAATATAGGAGTGAAGATAAATCCTTTTGTTTCTCATGCATGGCTATCATTAGATAATAAACCGATATTCGAATCTGAGGAAATACGTGATTATAAAATTATATTGCAGGTTTAAAAATAAGCAGGTGCCTTAAGAAAGGAGGGATAAGAGTGAAGGCAAAGTATATGTCACCCAGTATCTTCGAAATTGGTAGTATTGCAAAATTGACTGCTGGTTCTATTTCTTCTGGTAGCGAGACTTCTTCCACTACATGTGGTTCTTGCAATTATAATGTAAATTGGCGAAATACGAGTACTTCTGGACATGCTTAAAGTGTTCTAGAGAAGTTTTTTGTTAATGATTAAGGGCACTTGCTTATTTTTAATATATATTAAGGAGAATTTTTATGGAAAATAAAGTTACAAGAAAAACAGCAATGAAAATTAATACAAATACAATAATGGAATATTTTGAAGACGGAGGGGTAGTGTATGTTGATGCAGCTGAAAGCTTCTATGCTGTAGACAGATTTGGTGCAGAAATATTGAAATACATAGAAGCAAATGATAGCTTTATAATAGAAAATATGGTGGAATATTTTTATCAGAAGTATGCGGTATCAAAAATGGAGTTAGAAAATGACTTGTTGCTTTTTATTATAAAACTCGTCGAGATTGGGGCGGTAATAATAGAAGAATAAATTGTTAATTTAATGTTTGGTGGGAGTTAAGATGAAAAAAAACGTCAAAGATGTATTTTTGTGGTTAAGAATTGGTTTTTATGCTAGTCCAGGGAATTTTGTTTTATGTTTCATTACAAGGGGCTTTATTGCTTTTTTTTACTACTATCTTATGATTTCTATAAGTGAAATAATCGATGCTTTCACTTATTTGAATTATATACAAATAAGAAATTTAATAATTTTAATATTTATTTTGGCTATACTTTCAATTATTGCTTTAGTCTTACAAGATCTTAACGATGCTAAACTTAATATTTCGTTAAAACGAGCTTATACTGAGGCTATATCAAAAAAATTAGTAAATATTGATATTTTGAGTTTTGAAAAGAAGGAATATCAAAATGAATTAAACTATGCAGCTCAAGCGATGAATGGTACACAATTGTTTTCTCCCACATTGGCCATAGTGAATATTCTTTTAGGAACAATATCTAATATTGGAGTAGTTATAAAAACAACTAAAGATTCGTTTGGGCTACTATTGTTTGCACCTCTAATTCTTGTGTTTGCTATTGGTTTGAAATTTGGCGCTCAAAGAAATAAAATGTATTTTGATTCTGAAAATGAATTAATGCCGCTTGTTAGGCAAAAAAATAATAGTCAGACCATTTTGGTGGGAAATCACTATTTTAAAGAAAATTTAATTTTTAACTTTTCTGCTCATATAAAAAAAAGATGGGAAAACAAATATCAAGAGATTGATAAAGCCAAAATGCATTCAGTTAAAAAAATGGAACGCATTAATTTAATAATGGAAATTATTATTACTATTTTGTTTAGTTTAATATTATTTCTAATGTTGGGTTTTAATGACCGTATTACAGCTGGTTCCATTGTAGTATTAATTGGAACTATATCGTCATTGCTAAATGGAACTAAAAACCTATCGATATTTTTATCTATGTTTTTTAGAAGCGTTGAAACAATTATAAAGATAGAATCTTTCATAAATAAGAATAGTTCAAATTCATCACACACACTTGAGTGTATACACGCTGCAAATAAAGAATGTGAGAATACGATTTCCTTTGAAAATGTATTTTTTAATTATCCTACAAGTGAAGAAAATATTCTTGAAGATGTGTGTTTAAAAATACCTCTAAATAAAGTGACGGCCATAGTTGGAGAAAATGGTTCTGGTAAAACGACACTGATTAAACTTCTTTGTGGCATATATAGGCCTACGAAAGGTGTTGTAACAATAGCGAGTGATAATGCTTATAGTAAATTTAATACATACAATATTCCAACAAACATTAGTACAGTTTTTCAAGGGTTTGGTAAATATTATGGGTTGAGTCTTAAAGATAATATAATGTTAGGGAATGATTCAGAAAATAGTATACAGATAATTAACAAACTGGAATTTGGTGATGCAGAGAAAATGCTTGGTAATGATTTCGATGGCTCGGATTTTTCGGGAGGACAATGGCAGAAAATTGCAATTTATAGAGCTATTATTCAAAATAATGATATTATTATTTTTGATGAGCCAACGGCGGCTTTGGATCCTATTACAGAAAAAAAGATTTTCGAACAGTTGATTGAACTTTCGATAGGTAAAACTCTAATTATTGTTACGCATCGTATGGGAGCTGCAAAAAAAGCTGATAATATTGTGGTGTTGGATAATCATGGTATTGTTGAAAATGGAACACACACGGAATTAATGGAAATAAAGGGAAAATATTATGATATGTACGAATCGCAATCTATGTGGTACAAGGAGGATTTAGATGATGATAAAGGACAGAATAATTAAAACCAAAAAGAGTATAAGATTATTTATTAAGATTCTATGTATTTCTCCAACGATTGCCGCAGCATTGTTTGTATTGACTATAATTATAGGTTTAATTCCAACATTGGAAGTTACAATTATAGCAAATATAGGTTCTGCGTTGTTGAATAATAAGGTTGAGAAAATTTTTCTTTTGTTATCTGTTTTGATAGTATGCAAACTTGCTACATTATTGTTTAATCAATTAGTGTTAATATGTAGAGAAAAGATACATCTTAAAATCAGTAAAGAATTAGAGCTTGAATTAATTAATAAAACATTAAAAATAGAATTACGCGATAAGGAACAAATCGAATATAATGATAGATACACTAGAGCGTTCAATGCTGTAAATCCAAATCAATTGCTTTCGCTTTTAACAACATTCCCGGATTTTATAGCTAATATTGTATCAGTTGTTTCTTTATCGATATTACTATTTTCGATTAACTACATAGTCCCCATCATTATTATTGGCGTTTTTGTTTTAACAATAAAAGAAAAAATCTCGGCTATAGAAAAATATTATTGTTCTATAAATGAAGAAACTACCGAACTGAGAAGGACGAATAAACTGATTTCTTATATAATGAATAAAAACACATTAACAGAGTTAAGAATGTACCGTGCATACGAGTGGTTATTGGCTCAATGGAAAAAGTGTTATAATGCTTGGGCTAAAAAACATATGAAGACAATTACTGCCAACAGTATAAAAATGCAAATTCTATCGGCATTTATGGAGCGATTTGTTTTTCCTATAATATGTTTAGTCTTATACATATCTGAATCGGTAAGCATATCTAATGTTATCATATGTTTGCAGGGAGTAGAGCAACTATCGGCGTCTCTAAATATGATCATTAACAATATATCGTTTATAAGTGTTAATGGAGAAATATGTGAGAATTATTTTGGATTGTTAGAACATAAAGAGAGAGAACCACTGGTTGATGTGGATACGGATGCAGTAGCAATTGAATGTAGAGATGTTTGTTTTGCGTATGAAGAAGATAAAAACATTCTCAAAAACATTAATTTGTCAATTGCCCGGAACGAAATTGTTGCATTAGTTGGATACAACGGTTCTGGAAAGACAACATTATCTAAAATTTTATTGCATATTTATAAGCCCACTAAAGGAAATATGAAATACTGTTGGGACAAAAAATTCCCCAAAGAAGCTATTATTCCTAAGCGAAGCGTGCTATATCAAGATTTTTGCGTTTACAAAGATATGAGTATATTTGAAAATGTGGCAATCAGTAAAACGGAAGATATAGATATAAAGCAAGTAGAAAATATAGTGAATAGTATGGGACTAAAGTCGTCATCGGTTTTAATAGGAAATGAATTTGGGGGTATTGAATTATCAAGCGGACAATCCCAAAAGGTTGCATTTGCTCGATGCTTAAACAATAAGTGCGGATTAGTATTATTAGACGAACCTCTTTCCTTTTTAGATCCATATTCGGAATACAATTTAATTAAGAAATTTATTGAAACTTTTAGTGGGAGTACTAGGATATTCACAACTCATCGACTTTCGTGTACAAAACTTGCTGATAGAATTTTGGTTATGGATGATGGAAACATTGTTGAGGAGGGTGACCATAACAGTCTTATGGAACAGAAAGGAAAATATTATGAGTTATTCAAGGCACAAGCGGAGCTATACAAATAGTTTTTATAATAGGCGTATATCGATTAATAAAAATATTCATTATGTTAGGTTTGACGATGCAATAGTCATTGGAGATTTTAATAAAATGAAGTATTATTATTTGGATTCTATATCAAGTGTTTTTTATACATATATTATATCATCTGACTCCTTCGATATCGCTATAAAAAAACTTGAAGCAACCTTGAAACAACCTAAAGAGAAATTTACAAATGAATTAGTTGATTGGTGTAATGATATGTGTGCACGTGGTATTTTTTACGTCAAATAGTGAGGAATTCATAATGAAAATAAATTATATTTATTTAGATATAACAGACAAGTGCAATTTGAGTTGTATATACTGTTGCAAAAGAAAAGAACATAGCAAAACATTCGGAGATATTAAAAAGAAGGTTTTAAATAATATATTAAATTTTGGTATATGCAATGGAGCAACTTCAATCACATTGAGTGGCGGTGAGCCTTGCTTGCATTCTAAATTTGATGACATTCTTGAGAAAGTGAAAAAATTAGAGTATGAATCATTGAGAGTTATGACCAATGGACACCTATTCAAGATGCAAAATAACTTCAGCAATATTAAATTAATTGATGAAATATGTTTTAGTATTGATTCTGCCGATATTATAAAAAACGAGATTACCAGAAAAGGATTTGAAAATGGTTCGCTTGAAGAAATAAGAAAATTTAATGAAGAATATAGCGACATTCTACTTACAATTAAATCGACCATTACTAAACACAATATGGGTAATATAGAAACCCTACTTCAATTTGCAAAAAAATATAATTTTAGCAAAGTCACCTTTGGTTATTGTCTCCCGTTAGGACAGGCCAAAGATGATCGAACATTCAATGAGGTTGCCTGCACACCTGTTGAAATGCTGATTGTTCAAAAGGGGATTGAACATTTGAAACTTAAATATAATGATATCGAGATTATTGAACCTTGTATTGTTTTCGGTTGTAAACTGTTAATGAATAATGACGGATTTGATTTGCACATTGATGAACAAGGGAATATTTTTCCATGTGACGGTATGAATGATGATGAATATATAATCGCAAATATTCAAGATGATAATTTGGAACAAACAATGATTTCAAATTTAAGAAAAATACAAACAACCATTGAGTCCAAAAACGAAGTTTGCAAAAAATGCACAATAAGCGGAAATTGTGAGGGCGTTTGTTTGCTTTATGGCAATCCTTCCAACGAATATGACGGTGATAAATTTTGTGCTTTTCGGAGAATTAAAGTCTTCTCCAATAAAATGATTAAGGATGTAGTACTGAATGAATAAAGAAATTTTGGAATATGCACAAAAACTAATAAAGAAAAAGGAGAAGGACATTGATCTCAGAGATCCAATGATGATCGTATATAAGGTTACCGATAGATGTAATCTGAAATGCAAATATTGTTATCAAGGGCAAGCACATTCTGAAAATTCAATATCAGTTGATAAGGTTTTGGAGTTTATTGATTTTATCGCAACACAAAAAAGGGGTTATATTTATATAGCATTCCACGGTGGAGAACCAATGTTAGAAGAAACGAAAATTGCTTGCCTTGTGGAAAGCTTGTTAAAGAGAAAATATGCAAAGCGAATACGATTTTCATTACAAACAAATGGAACCGTTTTTTCGTCGAAAATATTTGATTTGTGTAAAGAAAAGCATATTACTATTGGTTTAAGCATAGATGGATTTGATGAATATACAAATTTGTGCCGACTTGAAGATACTAATATAAATGAATATTTCAAGCGAGTGCATAAGACTATAAAATATTTAAACGATAATGAAATTGATTTTTCTGTGATTTCCGTTTTAAGCCGCTTCAATCATATGCATATAGAGCGTATAATTGATTTTCTAATACAACACAAAGTAAGAACATGGTCATGTAATGATTTGGTTTATAATGATAATATAAACGATAGTTCAATATTATTAACTGCTGAAGAAAAGCTAGATGCTTATAAACGAATTATAGATTGTATATTAGATCACAACAAGAAAGTGAATCCTTATAATAGATTTTACGAAACAAATATAAGACAATGGTTGAGTAGTATATCTGGAAATAATAGTTTTATTTATGACATTTGCGGCAGCAATCCTTGTGGATTGTTCACACATACAATATCACTAGAATCTGACGGTACTGTTTTCCCATGTGATATGGTGACATCCAAAGAATATAAAGTTTTAAATATACATTCATTTTCTGAAGAAGAATACTATGAGTTTGTACCTAAAAAAGAAAAGATGGATATAGAGTGTGTGCAAAAGTGTAGTGAACAATGTGAGAGTAGAGTTATTTGTAAGATGAATTGTAAAGCTATTGGCATGAGTGGAGTTACAAAGAGTGAGTTTTGTAAGTTCTACAAACCGTTATATGATTATCTCTTGTTGATTAGTAATGTCAAAAACAATTTGGAGTTATTAAATCCTACAATTAATAAAAGAAATTTGTGATACAATAGGAGAATATATATGGGTGTAAAAGAAGTTTTCAAAGAATATATGTCAAATTATGAGAAAGAGGAAATATTAAAAATACTCTTTGAAAATAGCATGATGAACATATTAGGTGATGAATATTTAAAATTAGATGATGTTGGTATAAATATTAACAGGTTATGGGCTAATTATAATTGGCGTAGAACCAATGAAATATTTAGAACGCTTGAAGGAAAAGGTGTCAATTATATTGTTTTTAAAGGCATAGTTATCTCACAATTACTCTATGATGATCCATATAAACGTGATATGGGCGATATAGACTTTTTTGTAGATGAAAAAAATTTTAATGTTGCTAAAGAGGTATTAAAACAGTTGGGTTTTTATGTTATGAAAGCTGGCGGTGAGGATAATCCACATCATATTACTTATACAGACAGTAAAGTTATTATTGAATTACATAAAAGCATTTTAACTCCCCTTGTTGGTATAGATGAAAATTATATTCGTAGGCATACTACTAGGATGAATATTGCAGAAGAGGAAATAGTGACATTCGATAAAACCGCTACGATATTACATTTAATATATCACTTGTATATGGATATGTGGTTGACATGTGGAAGTATTTATTCCATTCTTACAAACAAAAAATTGCCAAAAACAAGGCGTTTTTTATATCGTGCATATGAAATTGCATTGTTTTTGGAAAGGTATAGTGCCGAAATTAACTGGGTGGATATGCAGCGAGATCTCAAGAAACAAAAGTTTCGTATTTGTTTTAAAAAAATGATAATAGATATTTGCGAGATCTTTCCCGATTCATTTTCCGAGAGTTTTATCCAAATGATTTTTCAACTCGATTATGTTGATGATGAACGAGATAGATTATATAAATTCTTAATAGATTCAGAAATTAAAGAGCACGATAAGAATATGGATTATATTTTGAGTAATTATATAAACGAAAATTGGGAGACTCGTAGAGAAAAAAATATATACAGAAAAGTTGGTGAGAAAATTTCGCTTGCCAAGAAATCTTCAAATGAAATAGAACAAGGTTTGAAGTGTGATATTGTTATACAAAAAATTACAAATGGACTAAAGATAATATTTGAAGTGTCAAATGAAGATTTTTTTATCAGTGATAGCAATAATTATGATACTCAAACAAGCGATGGCGTTCATTTGTTATTATGTGGAACAGAGAAATACTCGTATAACAGTATATTCTTTTTTCCAAAAGAAATAAATGGCTCAATCAAAGTTGTGGTATGTGATGTGCTTAATAACAGAAATATAGTTTTTGATGACACTTTGATAAGAGCGGAGTTTTTAAAAACGAATAGAACTTACACTATAAAAGCTGTTTTATGTAATGAGTTTATTGAAAAAAATCATTTGGCTTCATATTTTTATATGGGACTAGTTGTTTCTGACTGTAGCAGTAAAACAAAGCGTAGAAAGAACCAACTGATACTATCAGAAGAGGATTCTCAATGGTATAATCCAACATATTTTGCAAAAATTGATATGAAATAAATTTTTGACCGGTACACTTCTGTATCGGTCATATTAATATTTACTATGCGAATGAAGCAATGGCTACGAAAGGTGTGAAAAAAATGTCTTGTCGTTTTGCGAAATGACTTACATAATTGGCCTATGGTTAGAAAAACTTACTGTCTAGCGGCAAACTAAACTTTAGGTTTAGTTTATAAGGAATATCTCAACAAAAATACTATTGTAAGTTTAGAGGTTCTGTGATAAAATATACTTACAAAATTAAAATATAAGGAGAATTAAAATGTTAAATCAAAAAGCTTTCGGCGAAAAATTGCGTAAACACAGAAAAAGTATTGGAATGACACAAGAAGAGGTGGCAACACAAGTAGGGGTGTCTGCCCAGGCAATTTCAAAGTGGGAGGCGGGAGAATGTCTGCCGGATTGTCTTAATTTGAAAATTATTAGCGATGTTTATAATCTTTCAGCTGATGTATTGCTTGAAACTGCTGCTACCGGAGATATTGATGCAGTATCAAATAAGATTGAACAACTTGGAAATGAATATGTATGGGCAAGATTAAATGAAAATAGATACAATGGTGATTTTCATCAGGAATTAGGTGATGATCTTTTAAAAATGTGGAAAGGGTTGTATTTTTCAGAAATAGGAAATTCAAGGGTGAAAACAGAAAGTAAAAAACAAGGAAATCTACGTATTTCAGGATCGTATGGAATGAAAATTTGGGATGATGAAGGCATAGTATGTGTTGTGAAAAATGCTCTAATAAAGAATTTGGATTTGCTGCATATGGAAAGAGAGAATATCTTAATGACGCTATGTACACCAGACTGTATTAGATTGTTCTCCGTACTTGACTGTACAGTGCCTATTGCAAAGGAAGACATTATAAATAAAACCAATATAGACATTAATCGCTTAAATGAGTTGTTATTATTATTGACAGAGAATAAAATTATAGAATTTGTTGCAGACAATAGAATCTCTAATATTACCGGTTATAAAATTAGTGGGCATTGTGGAATTGTTGCTTACATGATACTTTCGGCTATTTATATATTAAATAAAGAACAGTACAATGTAAGTGAGCATTTATTAAATCAAGACAATAATAAAATTTTTTGAGTCATTATTGTCAAATGGTGTTAGGAAATTTGTTTTATAGACTAATAAGAAATAAGAGGGTTCAATTATACTGGTATGCGCAAGCTAAAGATAGTTCATGATGAATAAGAGTGAACGACAAATCACATAAATGCTAATATGATGACTGTTTTAGCTTAGTGCATGAAATATAATTTACAATATTATTGTTGCACAGAAAGCGGAAAGGCCTTGCTTAAAAGAGTCTTCTTTAGATATTGTGTAAACCTCCGAGATGGTATAAAATAGAAATATCAAATTGGAGGTTATTATTATGCCAAGGTACAAAGACAGCCCGGAGGTACGAGCAGCAAAACAGGAACGGAGAGAGAAACTGCGGGAATTGCTTGCGCTGATGGAGGTAGAGGATGTCCGAGACCTGAAATCCGTATTTAAGGAAATGGTAGGAGAGGTACTCGAAAACGGACTTGAAGCAGAGCTTGACGATAAGCTCGGTTACACCAAGTACGATTACCGGAATAAAGACACCGACAACAGCCGAAACGGACATAGCGTAAAGACCGTTAAAACAAGTGCGGGCGAAGTGGAAATAGCCGTTCCGCGAGACAGGGAAGCCGAATTTGAACCGCAGATAATCAGGAAAAACGAAACATCGCTAAGCTGGGATATTGAAGAAAAGATAATTTTAATGTACGCCAAAGGTATGACGACCAACGATATTTCGGCACATATTGAGGATATTTACGGAATAGAGGTATCGGACAGTCTTGTAAGCCGAATAACGGATAAAATACTTCCGGTAGTGAAGGAATGGCAGCAAAGACCGCTTGAGAGCATATATGCGGTAGTTTTTATGGACGCAATCCATTATAATGTGCGCTGTGAGGGCAGAATTGTAAAGAAAGCCGTATACATAGCAATCGGCATAAATATGGACGGCAAGAAAGATGTTCTCGGTATGTATGTCGGGGAGAATGAAAGCGCAAGGTATTGGCTTTCAATACTTAACGGGCTGAAAAACAGAGGTGTTGAGGATATTTTAATTGCCTGTGTCGACGGCCTTACGGGCTTCCCCGAGGCAATATCCGCCGTATATCCGAAAACCGAAGTACAGCAATGTATTATCCATCAGATCCGTAACAGCACAAAGTATGTTTCATACAAGGACATTAAAGCCCTAATGGCGGATTTGAAGAAGGTTTACGCCGCCGTAGACGAGAAAACGGCGCTTTACGAATTAGAGCAGTTTGCGACCAAATGGGACTCAAAATATCCTAAAATTTCAGCTTCATGGAAGGCTCATTGGTCTGAACTTTCAACCTATTTTAAGTATCCGCAATCTGTAAGAACGCTGATTTACACTACCAATTCCATTGAGAATTTTAACAGGCAGCTACGGAAGGTCTCAAAAAACAGGTCTGTATTCCCGAACGATGACAGCCTGCTTAAAATGCTCTACTTGGCTCAGGTAGACATTACAAGAAAATGGACCGGCAGACGCAGGGATTGGGGTGAGATTCATTCTCAGCTTGAAATATTCTTTGCCGACAGACTGCCGGAGTAGCAGAAATTCACAGTCATGTAAAGGGTAAAATGAACGGCTGCCGCGGCAGCCGCCCTTGACATGCCTTGCTCTTTCTGCTATTATGCAAATATGGCGTGCAAGTCGTTTTCCGTCTTTCACGCCATTTATCACTTTGCTTTTTTATACCGTATTTTGGACTTTACACATAATTTGAAGAAGAACCCTCCACCTTTTTATTTTGCAATATGTATTAATTCAGAGAGTTCTGAATCGTTTTTTCGTTTCGCAACCATTTCTTTTCTAAAATTGTTAGGCGTAGTTCCACTCATCTGTTTGAAAAACTTACAGAAGTTTTGAGATGAAGAAAGACCTATGCGAGCGGCTATCTGTTCGCCGTCTAACTCGGTAAAGCGTAAATAATATGTTGCTTCTTCGTACCTTCGGTTTCTGAGATAGTCGTAAAAGGTTGTATTCAAGAATTCTCGGAACAAGTTTTCAATATGATTCTTATTGATACGGAACATAGTGTACAAGGAACTTAGCGTTTGTTTTTCATCCAAATGTGTGTTTATGTAGGTTAATAGCATTTTAAATTCACTGGATATGGCTACTTTGATACATGCATCGTAAGGTTCTTCAATATAAAAGTTATGATATAGCCGTTCAAGGATATTTATTATATCAATAAAATACGATCTTGCTCTACAAGACCAATACCAATCTTTTTGTTCTTCGAGATTTTTAGTGAGGTTGTCAAATGAATGCTCTATTTTCTCTAAAGCGTCCTTACTGAGACGAATACATATTTTGCTTATATCATCAGTAAGGAAGGGTGACAGCTGAAAGAAAGCGTGTTGTTGACAAAGATGCTCGTAATGGCTGCTACGTATAGTACTGATGAGCATATTTACATTTAAGAATTGCGGGTCAAATTTTATGATTCGAACATCCGAACTGCTATTTGAAAGTATTTTTACTGTTTTTATTTCATCTAAGCATAATGCTGCAGGTGCCGGTATATGGCAATCTGTGTTTTTTATTCGTGCGGTAATACTTCCATTTTTGATGATGACAATGCTAAAACAGTCGTTTGATAAATATTTAGGATCAAATCTATCTAAATAGTGTGTTTCAACTAATACTGTTCGGTTAACATCCAACTTGTTAATTGTTCCAACAAACATACTTCTGTTTCCTCTCAATTATTTTTGTGCTGATTGGACACAGAAACATTATAAGCCGTAATTAGAGTTCAATAAACAAAGTTAGCCTATTATGAAATTGTTGGAAACAAAATATAATCAGTTGGAAACAAAAAGGATAATCGTTCCGCTAATACACATATTAGTGCCGATTGGAAAACATTAAGAATCGTTTTTGTGATAACATTGTCGTGCAAAGAAGAAAATCGAAAAATTTTGTTAGTGGGGTTCTTTAAATGACAAGTGATAATCGGCACAGAATAAAAAGCATATGGTATTTCGGTAAAAAATATGTGCCGATGTTTTTGATAGCAGAAATTTGTATATTGGTTTCATATGCAATATCTGTACTACTGCCAATCAATCTTACCAAACTAACGGATGGGGTTCTCTATGGTGGCAAGTACTCATTGCTACCTGAAATTATCAGAAATTATGTATTAATGTTTTTAACAGCAACGGTATTTAATTTTATATATGCATTTGCTTGGCAATATTTGAGTAACCACTATGTACTTGATGTTAAAAATAAGTTGTTCCGGAAAATTATGTTTGCTAAAGCCTCTTTTCTATCGAATATGAATAGTGGAGATATGATGACTCGAATTGATGGAGATAGTGAACAGTTTATCCATGTTGTACAGCGTAACCTATTTCATTTTATTAATTCAGCTGTTATGTGCCTTGGGATTGTAATCTTAGTTGCGCAGATAAATATTACAATATCTATAATGCTTATCATATCTGCGCTTCTTCCTATCATACTTACGAGATTGTGCGGCAGGTTTACAGAGAAGTATTCAAAGGAATCACGCGAGATATCCGGTGCTATGGTTGGGAAGCTCTATGAGATTCTTAAGGGATTTCGTGAGATTAAGATATTCAAAGCAGAGAATTGGGCCATTAAAATGTTACTTTATCCACTTAAAAGATTGATCAAGTTAGGAAACAATATTCGTAAGATTGATTTTCTTGTTGATAAGGGAATTACCTTGATTAATTTAATTGCTACGATAACCATTTATGCTTTTTCAGTTTTTCTTGTGGTGAAGGGAGAGTTTACGGTTGGAATTTTTTTGGCGGTGATAGAGTATGTGTCTTTGCTACATAAAAAATTCAATTGGATGTTGCGGATCTATCTTGATTGGTTTAACAGAAAAGTCAGTATTGACAGGGTAAATGAGATTCTTGCGCTTGAATCGGAATCTATTGAGGGCGAACAGATTGAAAATATATTCAGTATTGAGTTCAAAGATGTAGATTTTGCATACGAGAAAGATAATCCTGTTTTAAGTAGCTTGAACTTTAAGATTAATAAAGGAGAAAAGGTGGCAATTGTAGGAAACAGCGGAAATGGTAAGACTACAACAATTGCGTTATTGCTTGGATTTTACAAAGTAAACAAAGGAACAATTCTTGTAAATGGTATTCCGCTTTCACAAATTGATACGGCAACACTACGAAGAAAAATGGGAATTGTATCTCAGGATATTATGATTTTTGAAGATACTGTCCGATACAACTTGAGTTTAGGCATGAACTGCTCTAATGAGGAAATTTGGACAGTACTTAAGGCCGTAAACTTATTTGAGACAATTAAAAGTCTTCCCAGTGGGATAGATACAGTGATTAGTTCTTCATCTCATAATCTTTCAGGGGGACAAAAGCAACGACTTATGATTGCGAGATTGTTGCTGAGAATGCCAGACTTCATTATTTTGGATGAAGCAACATCCGCACTGGATATTGAAACGGAAAAGGCAATATCTGAATATATAAGTAGTATTTCGCAAGATGCAACCATGCTAATTATATCTCACCGACTTGAGACAATAAAAAGCAGCGACAAAATTTTAGTCCTGAATGAGCATAAGATTGAGGATTCAGGAACACATAAGGACCTTTTAAAAAAGTCGCTTACTTATGCAGCAATGTTCGGGAGGTGAATATATGAAAATCAGACTGTATGTATTAAAAAATATTAAAAAGTATATAGCAATAGTTAAAGGTTCTATTGTTGGTTTGATTGTAGTCAGTTTAATGTCGGTTCCTATTTCATTAATCTCTCCAAAGTTTTTTCAAATACTTGTAGATGAGGTGATGTGGGAAAGAAAAATTGAAAGTTTCGGCATAGTGGCTATTGGATTGTTATCTGTGTATTTGCTGAGGCTTGTATGTGATGGAATGTCATTGTACCTAAGTAATCGTGTACTTAATATTTTTTCCTTTAATATGCGAAAAGATATTTTTGATAAATATAATAAAGCACCGTTTTCTTTTTTTGAAAAGAAAGAAGTCGGTGAACTCAAGATGCGTCTTATGGATGATGTCGATTCTCTGGGAAACTTTATCAAAGAGCAAGTGGTTAATTATATATCAGGGATTCTAATGATAATAACCACTCTGTATATGGCTTTCTGCATTAGTGTAACAATGACATTATACTGTCTTTTGATTGTTCCATTTGTATTTTTAATCAACTACTTTATCGGAGTTGGAACCAAAAAAGTAAACGAAGAGATTCGAACGGTAAACAGTGAGTATTATACGTCAACACACAACACTTTACAGTTTTGGCGAGAGATTAAAGCACAAAATTCCGAAAGTACATTTATAGAACGTTTTAAAAGGTATAGAGATCTTCTTGCAAAGCTAGGCTTTAGGTCTATTCGTTATTGGGCTTACAGTGAAGTGTTTAACGATTTTAAATCTAATTATCTGACCAAGGTGTTTGTTTATATAATTGGGACATTCTTTGTTATGAAGCAAGAAGTTTCTGTAGGAGTACTGATTATGTTTTCAGAATACTTCGCTATGCTTTTTACTGCATTGGATGGGCTGAACTCTAAAAGAGTTGCATTAAGAACAAATGCGCCATATTACGAAAGAATTTTTGAAACCTTTTCTTTCCCGGAAGAAGATCCGAATAAAACAAAAGTTTGCGATTTGGGAAACGGAATTACTATAAAGGATTTGAGTTTTTCATATACAGAAGAAAAATCTGTTTTGAAGCATCTGGATCTGCAAATAAATAAAGGTGATTATCTTGCTATTGTTGGGAAAACCGGTTGCGGCAAGACTACTCTTATTAAACTTCTTATGGGGCTATATGAAGCGAATGAGGGTGAGATTCTATATGATGGGGTAAATATCGGTCAGATCAGCAAACACAGTCTATACAACATAATAGGTATGGTAATGCAGGACAATTTTCTTTTTAATATGACTATCCGTGAAAATCTTTTGTTAGCAAATGAAAATGCAACTGATGAGGAAATGACCGATGCTTGTAAAAAGGCTAATATATATGATTTTATTATAGGTTTGCCGAACGGTTTTGAAACTGTGATCGGAGAGCGTGGAGTAAAACTGTCTGGTGGACAAAAACAAAGGATATCAATAGCAGCAGCGCTACTGAGAAAACCTAAAATAATCATATTTGATGAGGCCACAAGTTCTTTGGACAAGCCATCGGAGGATGTTATAAATGATGCAATTAACGAGATTGCAAAGGATATGACAGTTATAGTAATAACACATAAGCCGGCAACGGCACTCAGGGCAAAAAAAGTTGTCGTGATGGAGAACGGTTCAATAACTGCTGTTGGTACTCATGAACAGCTTTTAAATAAGAATAAATATTATACAAACTTGGCGGAGGCTGTAAGCAATGAATAATGAGAATAAGTTTATTTTAGAATTGTGCAAATTTAAATATGCAGATAAAGATAAATTGACTGAACTAATGAAGGAAAGGTTGGATTATCCTTATATACTTGGTCATCTTCTATATAACCGAGTGGGTGCTATGGCATATTACGCTCTGAAACAGAACGAGCTTCTGCATAAGGTTAATCGCGAATTCCGAAATACTTTGAAGGCAATTTACGAATATAATCTAAATAAAACAAACGGCTTTGTTGAATCTTTAAAATCTTTAAGCTCTGTCTGTTGTGATTTTGGATTTCCGTATGCATTTTTGAAAGGTGCCTATTTGGTCGATATTTATCCTAAAGGGCTTAGGACATCAAATGATATTGACATTCTTATCAATCCTGAAAATATTACAGAACTAACTAGTGTGTTCAAGGCGGCAGGTTTCAGACAAGGGAATATTCGAAACGAAACCTTCACCCCTGCAAGCAGAACGGAGATTATATCCTCAAGAATGAATCGTGGAGAGACAGTACCGTTTGTAAAAGAAGTGAATTTACCGAGTATGAAATATCTTGAGATTGATGTTAACTTTAGTTTGGGATTCAGACCCGGTGTAGATGAGAATGTTGTAAGTGATTTTATTGATAGAACACAACCATTGATTTTAAATTCGATTTCAACGCTTAACAAAACAGATTTCCTAATGCATTTATGTGCTCATTTATATAAAGAGGCAACTGTAATGAGCTGGGTTGAAATGGGCAGAGATATTTCTTTGTACAAATACTGTGATATTTATCTGTTCATACATAACTTTATGAACGAGGAATTTGCAGCAGGGCTCATCCAACGAATTGGTGATGTTGGGTTAGAAAAAGAATGTTATTATGCGTTATATAATTCCAAAGAACTGTTTGAAATTGAAAACAAAAATTTGGACAAAGTCTTGAAGGTTATACGACCTTCGAACACATCTTTTATGATGCAGGTGTTGGAGCCGCAGACTGATAAGATATATTCCCATAGTATGAGTTATAGGGATTGGGTGTTTTGCAGTGATAGAAAGGGGAAACTATATGAAACTTGAAATGCTAAAAAATGAATTTGAAGGCAAATTAATTACTTTTTGTGGATTGGATGGTTGCGGAAAGACTACGCAAATCAAACGACTTGTAAAGTGGCTTGAAGACAACGGACATAAGGTATATCTAACCAAGCAACCTACCGATTTTGTCAGAGAATCTGAAATATTCAGAACCTATATGGATTCGCCCGATCATGATGATTACGATTACAGAGCATTATCGCTTTTGTGTGCTTCAGATCGAGTGCAGCACTCTAATCGTGTTATTTCTCAAAAGCTTAAGGAAGGCTACATAGTCATCAGTGATAGATATTTTTATTCCTGCTTGGCAAATTTGATTGCCAGAGGTTTTAAAAAGGATATGTGGATCTATGAGATTGCAAAGTCAATACGAAAACCTGATGTAGCATTCTTTTTGAACGTGCCGGTAGAAGATGCATTAGCGAGAGTAAGAGAACGCCCTGAGGAAAGGGATAGATATATAGATATTCCTCTCCAAAAGAAATTGCACGATTTGTATGTAAATATAGCACGGGAAAACGGCGGTGTGGTTGTGTCTACGGTTTTATCCGAGGACACTTGCTTTGAAAGAATTTTATTGGAGGTTAAAAGCATCGGTGTACAAGGGGTACAAACAAGATTAAAAAGAAATGTTAGATTTGAAAGTAAGTAGAGTGGCAAAATCAAGAGTGTTCAGATTTTCCACTCTACTTTGACATGGTCGCTGGTTGCTTTGATTGAAATAATCAGGCCGTCAGCGGCTTTTCTCTTGTCGTCAAATTCAATGCTGTCCCAGTGGTCAAGATAATAGGAAAGCTCCTGTTCCTTCTGGGGTGACATTGTTTCAACGGACAATTCTGCAATCGCCTTTGAAATGGTCTGGCGGCGAGTGTCCAGTTCTTCAATTTTCTTGTTGGCATAGGCAAGCAGTGTCGCATTGGCTCCGGTCAGTGTATCAAGCAGTTTTTCAATTTCAGCTTCGACCTCTGCAAGCTCAATCTGATAGGCGGTCAGTTTGGGATTTGCTTTTTCCTCTTTGTCATGCCGGACTTGAAAATTCTTAAACCTTGCCCGCATGGCATTGAAGATAAAATCCTCCAATTCAGTCTTGTGGATTTTACCACATCCCGGACAGCCCTTATTCTCCGTCCGTTTTGTACAGCGGAAATATCCCGGACTGTTTGGCACATGGGTTGCTTTCAAGGCATATCCACAACGCCCACATTTGACTTTTCCGGCAAGCCATGTATTTTTCGGTTTGCGGCCTTGCTGGAAGGTCTTATTCATCATTAGCTTCTTCCGGCATTTCAGCCAAACGTCAGACGGTATGAGTGCTTCGTGTGGGGCAATCACAAGTATCTGGTCTTTCAGGCACCTGTCCTTATCCTCCTTTACATCACGGCCCTGATAGAGATAACAGCCATTGGTTCCGGCAAAATCGGAAGCGTCATTGACAATCGCCGCACCCTGGCTCTTGAAAAACTCGTACAGTTCCAAGTCGGCCTGTGCGTAAACAGGGTTCCGTAAAAGCTGGGAAAGGAAACTCCGAACCATTGACTTTTCGTAAATCTTGATACCCTGTTCCTCAAAGTAGCGGGTAATGTCTCCGAAAGAGGTTTCCGGTTCGGTGTACATCTCAAACATCAGCCGTACATGGTCGGCGGCTACGGGGTCGGCAACCATTTTCTTTGTGCGGATACCCTCTA
>OJMH01001059.1_pt1 | contig 30076 bp, 29 predicted proteins | sample 1597111 | NCBI WGS metagenome assembly OJMH01 (sample SAMEA2452115, study PRJEB22498) | human gut metagenome | reverse complement strand
GATCATCGATTATATACTCGAGGAATTCAAAAAAGAAAACGGCGTCGACCTCAAGGGCGACAGAATGGCGATGCAGAGGCTGAAGGAAGCCGCGGAAAAAGCAAAGATAGAACTTTCCCAGCTTCAGAAGACGCTTATAAGCCTGCCGTTCCTTTCCTTCGGCCCCTCGGGTCCCATCAACTTCGAATGCGAGCTTACGCGCAGCAAGTTCGACGCCCTCACGGCAGATCTTGTGGAGCGCACGGTATCGCTCAGCAAACGCGCACTGTCCGATGCTAATCTCACCGTCAGCGATGTGGAAAAAGTCATTCTTGTCGGCGGATCCACGCGTATACCCGCAGTCGTCGAAGCCGTGCGCAAACTCACGGGCAAGGAGCCGTTCAAGGGGATCAACCCCGATGAGTGCGTGGCGATCGGCGCCGCCATACAGGGCGGCGTGCTCGGCGGCGAAGTCAAGGACGTCCTTCTCCTCGACGTTACTCCGCTTTCGCTCGGTATAGAAACGATGGGCGGCGTGTTTACCAAGATAATCGACAGAAACACGACCATTCCCACCAAAAAGTCTCAGGTATTCTCGACGGCGGCGGACAATCAGCCTTCGGTGGACATACACGTTCTTCAGGGTGAACGTCCCATGGCTGCGGACAACAAGACCATAGGTCGCTTCGAGCTCACGGGGATCCCGCCCGCACCCAGAGGCGTGCCTCAGATAGAGGTCACGTTCGACATCGACGCGAACGGCATCGTGCACGTCAGCGCCAAGGATAAGGGAACCGGTAAGGAGCAGAGCATAACGATAACCGCTTCTTCCAACCTCAGCGAAGATCAGATCCAGGATGCGATCAAGGATGCGGAAAAATTTGCGGCTGAAGACAATAAGCGCAAGGAACTCGTAGAGACAAAGAATAAAGCCGACGCGCTCGTATTCTCCATAGAGAAATTCTTCCGTGAGAACGGCGATAAAGTGGATCCCGCGGATAAGGAAGATCTCAAAAAGGAGATGGATAAGGTCAAAGAAGCTCTCAAGACGGATGACGGAGACAAGATCCGCGAAGCCACCGAAGAGCTTTCCAAGAAGTCCGACGCGGTGTTCTCCAAGCTCTATCAGCAGAACGGAGGAGATCAGCAGCAGCCGGGCGGCGAAAACGCATAAACAAAACATTATCCGGGAAAGCCCGCTGTCGAGCGGGCTTTCCTTAAGGTTTGTTATAAGGTCGTTATATGAGATACAAACAGGTTACCGTAAAAGCCGATCACAACGAAGCGGATCTGGTATCATATGCCATGATAGAATCCGGCAGCGCCGGAGCGTCAGTAGCAGACGGAGAAGATATAAAGGAAGTGCTGCGCTCGAAAGGCAACTGGGATTATTACGATGAATCTTTGGCAGGTGAACTGCCTCCTTTCGCATTCGTTACGGGGTGTTTTGACGAAAATGCCGATCTTTCGGCGCTGGAAGAAACTCTGCGATCATATCTCGGAAGAAGCGCGGAGATCACGGTGTCGGTGAAAGACTCCGCGGATTGGGAAAACGAGTGGAAAAAATATTATTCGCCGCTCGATTTCGGCAATATCGTAGTCGTACCTAAATGGATGGACGGCAATTACGATAAGACAAAGATACTGATCGATCCGGGAATGGCGTTCGGTACGGGACTTCATGAATCAACCGGGATGTGTCTTGAACTGCTTTCCGACATGGATATAAAAAACAAACGCGTGCTCGATGTCGGATGCGGCAGCGGGATACTCGGTATCGCGGCGCTTGCCCTCGGAGCGGAAAGCTGCACTTTTATAGATATAGATCCGCAGGCGACTGAGGCGACCTGCGCCAATCTTGCGTGCAACGGAATGGATGCCGAAGTGATCTGCGGGGATCTCGCAGAAAAATACGACGGACAGGCGGATATGATACTCGCCAATCTCACAGCGGATATACTGCTCCGTCTGCGCGAGACGCTGCCCTCCGTCACGAAAAAGGGAAGCGTCGTCGTCATGAGCGGTATAATAGACGCAAGAGCAAACGACGTCGAGCGGGGATTCTTTTCGGACGGCGTATTCGGAAAGGTCGCCGAGAAACGTAAAAACGGCTGGAGAGCTTATGCGGCGGTGAAACTTTGAGACGATTTTTTACCGAAAAAGCGGAAAAGCCCGCTATGAAACTTACGGGAGCTGAAAGGAAGCATCTCGCGGAAGTCCTTCGCGCAAGGCCGGGGGACAATATCGTTATCTGCCCAAATGACGGCAAAGACTATATTTATGAGATCACCGCGTTCGACAAGGAATCGGTCGCGCTGTCCTTTTTAAGAGAAGAAGATAATCCCACCGAACCGGATCTCTACCTGTGCGTATATATCTCGATATTGAAAGGCGACAAAACGGAGCTGGAAGTGCAGAAACTTACGGAGCTGGGCGCTCGCCGTATAGTGCCTATGATAAGCGAATATACCGTGCCGCTTCGCGAAAAGAGCGAGCGGCTGCGCCGGGCTGCGCACGAAGCGTCCAAACAGTGCGGCAGGGCAATAATACCCGAAGTAACGGACGTCATGAGTTATTCCGACGTCATCCGGGAACTTGCGGGTTATGACAGCGCGGTGTTCGCGTATGAAGGCGCATACGGCGGCGGACTGCGTATCGGCGACGTCGTAAAAGGCGACGAAAAGCGCATAGCGCTCGTTATAGGACCGGAAGGAGGCTTTTCAGAAAGGGAAGTCAAGGAGGCGGAAAACGCCGGATATCCGGGCGTGACTCTGGGAAAACGCATCCTTCGCGCCGAAACGGCGGCGATCGCAGGAGCGGCGGTCATCATGCAGCTTTGCGGAGAATGGGAATGAAAGTCGCGGTATTCACTCTCGGCTGCAAAGTCAATGAATGCGAGAGCCGTTCGATCATATCGGAGCTGAGGAACGCGGGCGCCGAAGTTACGGAGGAGCAGATCGCAGCCGACGTTTATGTGGTAAATACGTGCTCCGTCACCGCTGAGGCTGACAGAAAGAGCAGGCAGCTCGTCCGCAAATGTTCCCGTATCGCTCCGCATGCGAAGATATTTGTTACGGGATGCAGTTCTATGAACGAAGCGGGACCGTTCATCGATATGCCGAACGTAGTGTATGTGGGCGGAACTGCGGGAAAATCCGCGATAGCGCAGTATATTATGTCTGACATAACATGCAAAGCTAAGGCGGCGATCATACCTGCGCCCGTTTATTTCGAGGAAATGACGGCTCCTGCGCACGAAAGGACAAGAGACTACATAAAGATACAGGACGGCTGCAACAATTTCTGTTCATACTGCGTCATACCGTACCTGCGCGGAAGATGTCGCTCGCGCTCGCTCGCAAGCGTGATATCCGAAGCGGAAGAAGCGGCAAAGCATACGAAAGAGATAGTACTGACCGGTATCGACGTATCGTCATACGGAAAGGATATCGGACTCACGCTTACGGACATAGTCCGTGCGCTCGGAAAGCTGAATGTCCGCAAGAGATTAAGTTCGTTTGAATGTACGGTCATATGCGACGAACTGCTTGACGCCCTTGCGGAAGCGGGGTTCAACGACCACTTTCACCTGTCTTTGCAATCCGGCTGCGACAGCGTGCTCAAAGCGATGAACAGACATTATGACTGCGAAAAGTATATGTCAGCCGTGCGAAAGATAAGAGAGTATTTTCCCGACGCCGGGATAACCACGGACGTGATAGCGGGATTTCCCACCGAAACGGACAGGGATTTCGCGGATACCTGCGCATTTGTGCGCGAAGTCGGCTTCTCGGATATGCACGTATTTCCGTACAGCGAGCGCAAAGGAACACGGGCGGCGGCTTTGCCGCAGGTGCCTATGGAGAAGAGAAGAGAACGCGCGGCAGAGCTTGGCAACATCAAAAAAGAACTGAAAAAAGCCTTCATCTTATTGCAAACGGGAAAAGCGCTTTCTGTGTATTTCGAAGAGATCCACGGAGGGATCGCGGAAGGGTATTCCGCCAATTATGTGCGCGTATATTCGGACATTGCCGTACCGGGCGAGATAAGGGACATAATCATAACCAGACCATACAAAGAAGGAGCGAAATAATATGGATTGCATTTTCTGCAAGATCGACAGGGGAGAGATCCCTTCGGAAAAGGTTTATGAGGACGACGACGTATTCGTCATACGCGACATCGATCCGAAAGCCGAAAAGCATTATCTGATGATACCGAAACGTCATTACAAACTTATCGGCGAAATGACGGACTCTGACGGAGAAGCTCTCATGCGCGGATTGAGAAAGATCCCTTCGCTGGCAGACAAACTCGGGCTTTCCGGCGGATACAGGCTCGTGATCAATCAGGGCGATGACGCAGGACAGTCGGTGTTCCATCTGCACGTTCATATACTCGGCGGACAGCCGCTCGATTTTCCCGATCTGAGAACAAAAAAATAAACGCCGCTCCATCTGCGGACGGCTTTGCGGATCCCGGTCTGCGATCCCGTAAAAATTTTTATCAAATCATCGCTTAAAAGTTGACTTTTGGACCGCATGATGATAAAATATGTTGGCTGGCTCGGAAAAGAGCGGCAAATCTTGCCGAACGGAAAGGAGGTGTGAATATGTCCGTAGTGAGAGTAGGCGAAAACGAATCTCTCGAGAGCGCACTCAAGCGTTTCAAGAGAAAGTGCCAGAAGGACAACATACTCGGCGATCTCCGCAAAAAGGAGTTCTACGAGAAGCCTTCCGTGAGGAGAAAGAAGAAGTCCGAAGCGGCGCGCAAGCGCAGCAATAAGGGCTGATAAAGAAGTTCTGACAGACCCGCAGTTCTCTGCGGGTCTTAACTTTGGCGGACATAACGCTGCGCTTTACCTGATTTTATCGTTATACCGCTCAAAATGTCGAACATGCACTGATTTTGCCGCAGGCGTGCGTTTTCGTATCCGCCGTGATAGAATGATAAAAAACACGGAGGCAACGGATATGAAAAAGGAAATGAGTGAGATCAAGCGCAGAGCGCTTCTTGCAAAGCAAAGGCTTAAAATGGGATATTGGCAGCGCATGCAGGACGAACAAAGCCGGATGGCTGACGCAACGAAGAACAGCGCGCTCATAGAGTCTGCACGCAGCGCGCGGCTCAGGGAATTTGAAATGGATTCGCGCCGCGCTCTCGGAGACGATTTCGCAGAGAGGGATGAACGCCTTTACGGCAAAGTGCGGGATATGCTCGACAAAGATGAAGACGTAACAGATCCCATAGGGAGGCTGGTAGACAGGGACGTTTTCGACAAACTCGACGCAGACAACCGTCAGCGGTATATACTCGAACTTTCGGCGAAATTCAGAGAGCTCAAGGAGCGTTACTATAAAGAAAAAAGCAAATATGTTTGACAGCGGCGCTTTAGTGTGTTAAACTAAAATACACAGTATCCTTCCGAGGTGCCTCACATGAACAGCAAGCTGAAGAACGAATATACCGACCTGTTTTTCCGAGCCGTGCTCGGACTGGAAAACGTCGGAGAATGCTACGACTTTTTCGAGGATCTGTGCACCGTATCCGAATTGCAGGCAATGGCGCAGCGCTTTCATGTCGCAAGGCTGCTCAGCGAGGGTAAGACATATCAGGAGATATCTTCGGAAACGGGCGCGTCCACTGCCACTATAAGCCGCATCAACAAATGTCTCGAATACGGTTCGGACGGATACAAGACAGCACTGGAGAAATTGAAAAATGCCGATAACGACTGATTGTCTGAATGAACAACAACGAGCCGCCGCCCTCGACACCGAGGGCGCGGTTTTGGTAACGGCAGGCGCGGGCAGCGGCAAAACGCGGCTGCTCACTCACCGTATAGCGCACCTGATACAGGATCTCGGCGTACCCGCATATAACGTGCTGGCAATAACCTTCACGAACAAGGCGGCCGAAGAAATGAAAAACAGACTGTATGCGCTCGTGCCTGAGGCCGCAGATATCTGGGTATCCACATTTCATTCCATGTGCGCTAAGATACTCCGCAGACATTCCGCAGTCATCGGTTACGGCTCCAATTTCACGATCTATTCACAGGACGAATCCGAGCGACTCATCAAACAGATAGTGAAAGATCTGCACATCGAAGGAGATACGATAGTCAAAAGCGCAGCGAGAGGCATCTCTTCGGCAAAAAACGACGGATTGACTCCGGAACAATATCGCGACCGTTACCTCGATTACGACGACGTCGAACTTATCACCGACATATACATAGAGTACGAACGAAGATTCAAAGCGAATAACGCCATGGACTTCGACGATCTTCTGCTGAAGACCTATGAGCTGTTTTCGCGTTCGGCGGATATTCTTGAAAGCTACGGACGCAAGTTCAGATATATCCATGTCGACGAATTCCAGGACACCAACGAGATACAGTACGGACTCGTCCGCATGCTCGCGGCAAAAAACGGGAATATTTTTGTGGTCGGCGACGAAGATCAGAGCATATACGGCTGGCGCGGCGCAAACGTGACCAACATGCAGAATTTCATCGAAGACTTCGGCGCAAAGATATATAAACTCGAACAGAATTACCGCTCGACGAAGAACATACTCTCTCTTGCGAATAATCTGATAAAAAACAATTCATCGCGTATAGAAAAAAACCTCTGGTCGTCTCTCGGAGAAGGAGAGACTCCGGTAGTATATAAAGCGCGTTCGGAAGCGGGTGAAGCGGATTTCGTAGTGAATACCATACGCAAACTGATCTCCGACGGTTACCGTCCGCACGATTTCGCGGTGCTTATGCGCATCAATGCGCTGACTCGCACGCTCGAACAACGGTTCATGCAATATTCCGTACCGTATAAAGTATACGGCGGTTTTAAATTTTTCGATCGCAAAGAAGTCAAGGATATCATAGCCTACCTGCGAGTGCTGGCAAACCACAGCGACGAAGAAGCTCTTACAAGGATAATCAATTTCCCCAAACGCGGGATAGGCGATACCACGGTGGAAAAGCTCCGTCAATACTGCCGCGACGAAGGTAAAAGCATCTACGACGTCATTACCGGCGGAAAGGTCCCCGTGCTTTCCGGAACGACCGCAGACAAAGTATACGCCTTCGGAAAACTGCTTTCCGATCTTGACGAATACAAACTGGTGTCCGACGTGGCGGAACTTGCGGAAAAAACGATAGAGCTTGCAAATATCAGAGAGGCTTATTCGGAGGACAGCGAGGAAAATACGACGCGCAAACTCAATATCGACGATTTCGTATCATCCGCACATGAATTCGTAAAGAACAGGGGAGGCGCGCTCAACGATTTTCTGCAGGAAGTCACACTGTATACGGAAGGCGACGAAGAGAGCGGAGACTGCGTTTATCTTTCCACCGTTCACAGCGCGAAAGGCATGGAATTCAGGTGCGTATTCATAATCGGCGCCGAAGAAGGGCTTTTCCCTCTCGGCAGGGCGAACGAGGACGAAGGCGAACTCGAAGAAGAGCGCCGCCTGATGTATGTGGCGATAACCAGGGCAAAAGAACGTCTTTTCGTCACATATTGCGATTCGCGGTTCATGTACGGCCGCACAAGTCCGTGCCGGCCGAGCAGGTTCCTCGGCGAAATGGACGAGAGACTTTCCGCCGTATATGCAAAAAAGAACAGGGCGTTGTCCGATGACATATCCGACGATCGTCCGTCCTCAAAAAGGATCCAAGCAAGCGGGCATGAAACGGGCAATCGCGCGATAAGACAGAATACCGGATCCGCAAACGAGTATTCGGAAGGTACTCGCGTAAGACACAGAAAATTCGGCGACGGCACGGTAGTCGGCGTAACAAACGTAGGAAAAAATTCCTATCTTGTGATAGATTTCGATAAATTCGGAAAAATAACATTATCACTGGCATTTGCTCCCATTGAAAAAATATGACGCAAACAGAAAAGAACAGAATGAAAGAGCTGGTGGATACGCTTAACGACTATGCGTACCGCTATTACGTGCTCGATGATCCGGCGGTAACGGACGACGTATACGACAGACTTTACGACGAACTGAGCGCACTCGAACGCGTAAGCGGAGAGCGTCTGCCCGATTCTCCCACGCGCAGAGTAGGCGGCGATCCCGTTTCCGCATTTTCGCCGCACGAGCATATATCGAGACTTTATTCTCTGGATAAGTGTCGTTCGTTCGACGAACTCAGGGAATGGGCGGCAAAAGCGGTCAGAGCTGCGGACGAAACGCCCGTGACGTTCACGCTCGAATACAAACTTGACGGACTTACGCTGGTGGTGACTTATGAGAACGGGCTGTTCAAAGGCGCGGCGACGCGAGGAAACGGCGTCACGGGAGAAGATGTCACGGAGCAGGCGAGAACGATAAGATCGATCCCGATGCGGATCTCATATCAGGGAACGGCAGAAGCAAAAGGAGAGTGCATCATGCGTCGCTCCGCCTTCCGCAAATACAACGAAACGGCGGATGAGCCGCTCAAGAACCCGCGCAACGGCGCTGCGGGAGCGCTGCGCAATCTCGATCCGAAAGTAACTGCTTCGCGCAATCTCGACATGATATTCTACGACGTGAATTATATTTCCGACGGTTCGGTAAAATCGCAGCAAAACGGCATAGAATGGCTGAAAAGCAATAAATTCAAAACAGAAAAGTTGTGTATTACGTCTGACATAGAACAGATAATATCCGTTATCTCATCCGTAGACAGGGACGCTCTCGACTTCGACATAGACGGCATGGTCGTTAAAGTGGACGACTATGCGCTCAGGGAAAAATTAGGATATACGGACAAATTCCCTCGTTGGGCAATAGCGTATAAATTCGAGGCGGAAGAGACTACGACTACCGTTAAGGACGTGATATGGCAGGTGGGCAGAACGGGTAAACTCACGCCGCTTGCGCTTCTCGAGCCGGTAGAACTGTGCGGAGCCACCGTGAAACGCGCTACGCTGAACAATTACGGCGACATACTCCGCAAACACGTCAGAATAGGAAGCACGGTATTTATCAGACGGAGCAACGACGTGATACCGGAAATATTGTCTGCCGTAGACGGTACGGGCGACAAAGACATCGTAAGGCCGGCAGTCTGCCCGGATTGCGGAGCGCCCGTCGAGGAAAAAGGCGCACACCTTTTCTGCACAAATCCCGAAGGCTGCAGGATGCGCATAATCGCCCGACTCACTCATTTCGCGGCTAAAGACTGTATGGATATAGACGGACTCAGCTCCAACACGATAGGAAAATTTCACGATTATCTCGGCGTGCGCGAGCCTTACGAGATCTATGACGTGCGGCGCGACGATCTTCTTGAACTCGAATCCTTCAAAGATAAAAAAGCGGATAAACTGCTTGCGGCTATCGAAAAGAGCAAACACGTAAAGCTGTCCGCGTACATAAATGCGCTCGGAATACCCAACGTAGGCAAAAAGCTCGCTTACGATCTGTCCCGCACATACGGCAGCGTGGAAAAGCTTGCGGCAGCAAGCACGGAAGAGCTCTCGGCACTGGACGACATAGGCGAATGTATCGCTTCCGACATATCCGGTTTCTTTGCTGCCAACCCCGATCTCGACGCAAAGCTGCGCGAACGCGGAGTGTCTCCCGTTCCCGACGAAAACACGGAAGGAAAACTGACGGGACAAAATATCGTCCTGACGGGCAAACTGACCGCAATGCCGAGATCCATGGCCGCAGAGCTGATCGTATCGCTGGGCGGCAACGTGCAGTCGTCCGTTACGCGGGAGACCACGCTCGTCATAGCCGGCGAAGATGCCGGCAGCAAACTGGCCAAAGCAAAAGCGGCGGGTATAAAAGTGATAGGCGAAAGCGAATTTTTATCGCTCGTAAACGCTTGATTTCGATGGGGCAAAAGTGTTAATATATAATATACGGGCGGAGACGCTCCGCATTTAAGAGGTATCGCACATGAAAAGCATGACAGGATACGGCAAAGGAGAAGCGGCCGGCGCAAACAGAAAAGTAACGATCGAGATCAAATCCGTAAACAATCGTTTTCTCGATATCAACACGCGCTTCCCCAAATCGCTTTCCTATGTCGAGGACGTCGTAAAGAAGAAGATACAGGAAGTAGTCAAACGCGGCACACTGGACGTATATTATACGTATGAAGTGACGGGTGAAACGGATAAAGTCGTGGAGACGGATGTCCCGCTTGCCGCCGAATATCTGACAGCTATGCGCAAAATACGCGACGAATTCGGCTTGCCGGACGATATAACGACGATGTCGCTCGTACGCATGCAGGACGTACTCGTCGTGACCGCTGCTGAAGAAAACCGCGACGAGATCAAAGAGCTGTTCGAAAGCGCGGCTGCCGAAGCGGTAAGATCGCTGGACGCGATGAGAACGACAGAAGGAAAAAGCGTGCAGGCAGATCTTGCCAAACTTGTCGGCAACATCATCGTATCCCTTAAAAAGGTAGTCGTGCGCGCGCCGTCCGTCGTGACCGAATACAAGGAAAAGTTAAGCAAACGCATCGCGGATCTTCTCGATTCTCCGGCGATAGACGAAGCGCGTATCGCGACGGAAGTTGCGGTTTTTGCGGATAAATGCGATATAAACGAAGAGATATCGCGCCTCACGTCGCATATAGACCAGTTCACGAAAGCGCTGGAGAGCAACGAACCTCAGGGCAGACGCTTGGATTTTCTCTCGCAGGAGATGAACCGCGAAATCAACACCATGGGCAGCAAGGCGAACGATCTTGAACTGTCAAAGCTCGTGATCGAAATGAAAAACGAGCTTGAAAAGATAAAGGAACAGATCAGGAACGTAGAATGAGACACGGACTGCTTATAGTATTATCCGGTCCGTCCGGAGTGGGAAAGGGAACGATGTATTCGCGGCTGCTCAAAGCGATGCCCGACCTGAAAGTCTCCGTATCCGCAACGACGAGAAAGCCGAGAAACGGAGAAGTGAACGGCGTGCATTATTTTTTCATGAGCCGCGAAGAGTTCACCGCCAAACTTGCCGGGGGCGAGTTCCTCGAGTGGGCGGAGACGGTAGGCAATCTTTACGGCACGCCCAAAGCGCCCGTGATCGAAACGCTTGCAACAGGTAAAGACGTCCTTCTTGAAATAGACGTCAAAGGTGCCCGGCAGATAAAAGCGGCATATCCTGACTGCGTGACGATATTCGTGCTCCCTCCAGACGAAAAAGAACTTGAACGCCGTCTCAAGGGAAGAGGCACCGAATCCGAAGAACAAATTGCCGCCAGGCTGGCGCTCGCCAAAAGCGAGATCGCACTCAGCGGCGAATTCGATCACAGAGTGATAAACGACGACATAGACAGGGCCGTCGGAGAAGTGATCGATATCATAGACAGCATAAAGGAGAACAAAAAATGTTAGTAGATCCTCCCATTGACAAACTCGTTGATAAAATAGGTTGCAAATATGCTCTCGTATGCCTCGTTACAAAACGCGCGAGAGAGATCCAGCAAAAGCTGGGCGACGACACATCTTCCATGGGTCCGGATTTCAACCCCATATCGTACGCCGCGCACGAAGTTTATGACGGCACCGTGGAGATGAGCGAAGAAGATTGATGGATCTCAAGGGCAAATGCGTGCTCGTCGGAGTGACGGGCGGTATCGCGGTATATAAGGTATGCGCTCTCGTTTCGTCGCTTAAGAAACAGGGGGCAGACGTTCGCGTCGCAATGACAAAAAACGCGACGGAGTTCGTCTCTCCTCTGACGTTCGAAACTCTCAGCAACAACCGCGTCACGGTGGATACTTTTGACCGCGACCGCGAATGGGAAGTTGAACATATCTCACTCGCGAAACGCGCCGATGTCTGCGTCATCGCTCCGTGCACCGCCGATTTTGCGGGCAAGCTCGCAGCAGGGATCGCGGATGATTTTCTGTCCACCACCGTAATGGCATGCACGTGTCCGATATTGCTTGCTCCGGCGATGAATTCAAATATGCTCGCTTCTGCGGCATATCGCGCAAACGAGGAGATCCTGAAACGCCGCGGCGTTCGCTTCGTCCCGACGGGTAAGGGCATGCTTGCCTGCGGAGACAGCGGCGACGGTCGGATGGCGGAACCGGAAGTCATCGAATTCCATATCATCGAATTATTATACCCCAGGCGCGATTACGAAGGAAAAACCGTTCTCGTCACTGCGGGCGGAACGCGCGAGCCTATAGATCCCGTGCGTTTCATATGCAACAGATCGAGCGGCAAGATGGGCGCGGCGATAGCGAAAGCCGCGGCTGACAGAGGCGCGAAAGTGATCGTGGTATGCGGCAGCGTTACTGCAGACCTGTCGGACAGCCGTTTCGAAAGATACGACGTCGTCACTACCGGTGAAATGTACGATGCCGTGCTCGGATTGCTTCCGCGCGCCGATATCGTGATAAAAGCCGCAGCGCCCTGCGATTTCAGACCCGCAGATATCCGAAACAACAAGATCAAATCGGATAAAGGATTCATTCTGGAACTAGAAAAAACGGAAGATATCGCAGAGGCGGTGGGTAAGGTCAAGGGCAGCAAAAAACTCGTGATCTTTGCCGCAGAAACGGAGAACACCGAGAAGAACGCAAAGGCGAAACTTGCGAAGAAAAATGCCGACATGGTCGTTGCAAACGACGTGACCAAAGAAGGCGCGGGTTTCGGTACGGATACCAATATTGCAGAACTCATCACGGCTTCCGGTACGGAGAAACTTCCGCTGATGAGTAAATCCGAACTTGCGGATATCATACTTGACAGGATAGCAGAGATCTGAAGATGTACGCCGAGGTCATAATAGATATTGCTGCCGCAGAAGTCGATCGCATTTTCGACTACGATTGCGGCGGTTTTGATATAAAGCGAGGCATGCGCGTATCCGTGCCATTCGGCAGGATGCACAAAGAGGGATTCGTGATCGGCGTCAAATCCTCCACGGATGTGCCATCCGAAAGGATAAAAGCAGTATCGTCCGTCCTCGACAAAACGCCTATAATCACGGAAGAAATGTTCGACCTCATGGATAAGATGCGCGCAAAAATGCATCTGCTCCGTGTCGATATCCTCCGGCTTTTCATCCCCGCGGCAATGCGGGGAGGCAGGGTAAAGGAACTTACGAGACAGCTTGCCGTACTTGCCGACGAATACAGGGACCGCGATCCGGACGAATTCATAAGAAAAGGCGCGATCGCGCAGAGAGAGTTATACGACTATCTGTCTATCGACAAACCCGACGGCGAATACGTCAGCGAACTCAACAAAATACTTTCCGCAAGCGCACTCAGAAATTTTGCCGAACGCGGGATAGTGATAATAACCGATGCGGAAAAACGCCGGGTGCCGTACGCGGATATGACGGCGGATGAAGATCCCGCAGACATAAAACTTACGGATGAGCAACGCGCGGCATGCAAAGCGATAGACTCGTCCAGCGGGAAAACCTTTCTGCTCCACGGAGTTACGGGCAGCGGAAAAACCGAAGTGTATATGCGGTGCATCCGCACTGCTCTCGACAGGGGCAAGACGGCGATCATGCTCGTTCCCGAGATCTCGCTCACTCCGCAGATGCTGCGTAATTTCCGCAACAGATTCGGCGACGAAGTCGCCGTACTGCACAGCGGATTGGGGCAGGGCGAAAAATTCGACGAATGGCGCAAATGCCTGACCGGCGAAGCGAAAGTAGTCCTCGGCGCACGCAGCGCGATATTTGCGCCTCTCGAAAATATCGGCATAATCATAATAGACGAAGAGCACGACCAGAGCTACGTGTCCGAACGCAATCCGAGATATTTTACCTCGACTGTCGCGGGATGGCGTAGAGATTATAACGGCGCAAATCTCGTTCTCGGCAGCGCAACTCCGTCGATGGAGACATATTATGCGGCGACCCGGGGACGAATGAATCTTCTCGAACTGACGGGAAGAGTAAACAAACGCCCGCTCCCGGAAGTCAGGATCGTAAATATGTGCAAAGAGGCTCTCAGAGGCAACCGTTCCATATTCTCGGACGAACTCGTGCGGGAATTGAAAGACTGCCTCGGGCAGGGCAATCAGGCAATGCTTTTTCTCAACAGACGCGGGTATGCGTCTTACGTGATGTGTAAGGCATGCGGATATGTCGCGAAGTGCGAAAGATGCGATGTCTCGCTCGTATATCACCGCGAAGAAGACAGACTAAAGTGCCATTATTGCGGCAATATGTACGCTCCGCTTACAGAGTGTCCGGAATGCGGGAGCAAATTCATCAAAGAAGGCTACATAGGCACCGAAAAAGTCGCCGCTCTGCTTTCCGATATGTTTCCCGACGCCGGAGTGCTGCGAATGGATAACGACAGCACGCGTACCAAAGGCGCTCATGCCCGCATACTCGGAGAATTCGGGGCAAAAAAAGCCGACATACTCGTAGGCACGCAGATGATAGCGAAAGGACACGATTTTCCCGACGTCACTCTCGTGGGGATACTCGACGCGGACATGAGCCTGCATATCGCGGATTACCGCAGCGTTGAACGTACTTTCCAGCTTACGACGCAGGTCGCGGGGAGAGCGGGAAGAGCGGACAGACCGGGTAAAGTGATCCTTCAGACATATACCCCCAATCATTACGTATACGATTATGTGCGCAAAGGCGATTATAAGGGATTTTACAAAAAGGAGATCAATCTCCGTGAAGTGACGAAGTACCCGCCGTTCGCAAAGATCGTAAGAGTTCTCGTAAGCGGAACGGACGACGGAAAAGCCGCCTCCGTACTCAAAAACATATATGAAAGAGTATCCGCGGCAAAGGAAAAGGCGCCGGATAAATTCATTTATCTCGCTTACATGCGCGCTCCGTTAAAAAAGATCATGGACGAATACCGCATGCAGATACTCGCAAGACTGTCTCCCGATTCGGATGATATCGAGGACATGATATACACCGCTGTGGATGAATGCCGCGTAACCGGCATAACGTCATACGCAGAGACCGATCCGATAAAACTCTCTTGATCTTAAGGAAATACAAATGGCAAAAAGAATGATAGTAAAAATAGGAGAGGATATTCTCCGTAAAAAATGCAAAGAAGTAACGGAGTTCGACGATCGGCTCGGCGCACTTCTCGACGACATGGCAGAAACGATGATCGATGCGGACGGCGTCGGACTTGCAGGTCCGCAGGTGGGCGTTCTCAAACGTGTGGCAGTGATCAGCCCCAACGGCAAAAAGTTCTATGAATTCGTCAATCCCGTGATAGTGAACTCTTCGGGCTCACAGCTCTGTAAAGAAGGCTGCCTCAGCGTACCCGGGATAAACGGCGAAGTGGAACGTCCCAAGAAAATAGAAGTCAGAGCATACGACAGGCACGGCAAAGCGTTCACGCTCAAAGCCGAGGGATTTCTTGCGAACATATGCTGTCATGAATTCGATCATCTCGACGGCGTGCTCTTTATCGATAAGCTGGTCAGAAAGGAGAGATGACGAATGCGTATAGTATTTATGGGAACTCCGGAATTCGCGCTTCGGATACTCGAAGGTTTATGCGCCTCAGAACACGAAGTCGTATGTGTCGTCACGCAGCCGGATAAACGCGGCGACAGAGGCAAACTGACGCCTCCTCCCGTAAAAACATACGCGGAAAGCGCGGGACTGCCGGTACGACAGTACACTAAAATACGCACGGAAGGTGCGGCGGAACTGCGTTCGTTCGGCGCCGATATATTTATCACCGCGGCATACGGACAGATACTCAGCAAAGAGATACTCGGTATCGCAAGATACGGCACCGTAAATGTACATGCCTCCTTACTCCCGGCATATCGCGGCAGCTGCCCCGTGCAGAGAGCGATAATGAACGGGGAGAAGGAGACCGGGGTCACAATAATGCAGACTGCCGAAGGGCTGGATACGGGCGATATATTGCTGTGCAAAAAAATACCAATAGAAAACACCGATACATCCGCCTCGCTGCTTGACAAATTATCGCAGCTCGGAACGGAAGCTCTTCTTGAATTTCTTGAAAAGCTCGGACGCGGCGAGATCGTGCCCGTGCCTCAGAACGATGCGGAAGCAACATACTATCCCATGCTCACGAAAAACGACGGGCTGATAGACTGGACGCTGCCCGCGGAAAAGATCGATCGCATCATTCGCGGAGTCACTCCGTGGCCGGGCGCCTATACGTTCCGCTCCGGAAAAATACTGAAGATCCACCGCGCTCATCCCGTCAGCGAACGGACGGATCTGCCGGCAGGCACGGTGTGGAAAGCGGACAAATACGGGATAGCGGTATGCTGCGGCAGCGGTTTACTCATTCTCGATGAGGTGCAGGCTGAAGGAAAAAAGCGGATGAAATGCGCCGACTTCCTTAACGGTTGCCGTATGACAGAAGGAGAAAAGCTCGGATGAATACGCTGCCCGAAGCGGAAAATGCCGCATATGAAGTTCTGAAAAAAGTACTCATAGGCGGCGCATATTCTTCCGTGGAGCTTGACCGGACATTAGACCGCGTACACGAACAGCACAGGCCGAAGACGACGGCGCTCGTTTACGGGGTACTCGACAAAAGCGTCGCGCTGGATTACGCCGTCGGCCGATTGACCGCACGTCCTCCGAAACCGGCGCTCGGCGTACTGCTCAAGCTTGCGCTGTACGAATCGCTGTTCGGCGGCACGCCCGTATATGCGGCAGCAAACAAATACGTCAGCTTCGCGAAAACTCGCATGCGCGGGACCGAAAAATTCGTCAACGCCGTGATGCGCGCTTCGACAAAATTGATTTTTCCGGAAGCAGGCGACGACGCCTTATCCATATCGGTGGCGTACAGCCGTCCCGAATGGCTGGTAAAACGCATGATAGGCGATCTCGGAGCAGAGCGTACAAGATCCGTCATCGGGGCAGAATTGCCGCATCTTACGCATATCCGCCGCAATTCTATCGTCATATCAGAAAAGGCTTTTGAAGATAAGATCAATAAATTTTCAGGATTTTTGCCTTCAGATCGCGGGTATTATGTCACACGTAATACACTAAAGGCGCTTAGCCCCGACGAATTTACGGCGCAATCGCTGTCATCGATGTACGCAGCCGAAGCATATACGGCAGGGCTGAGCGGCGATCTGCGCATACTCGACCTCTGTGCCGCCCCGGGCGGCAAGTCCGTATATATGTCCGAGCTTCTGCCGAAAGCGAAGATCACTGCTTGCGACATCCACCCGCACAGAGTAAAACTCATACAAGCGTATTCCGCGAGAATGAGATCGAAGAATATCGAAGCCGTCGTAAACGACGCAGTTAAGCTCCGCAGCGAATGGATAAATTCATTCGATCTGGTGGTATGCGATGTGCCGTGCACCGGCAGCGGGCTGCTGTGTACGTCCCCCGACATACTTCTCGGCAAATCGGACGGCGATGTCGAAAGGCTTAACGAAGTACAGAGGGCCATACTCTCTGCGGCAGCGCAATATGTTCGCTCCGGAGGCAGGCTCGTATATTCGACGTGTTCATTATTAAAAGCCGAAAACGAGTGCGTTACGAGTGAACTTGCTACGGACGATGGATTTCGCCCCGTCACCGAAAAATCAGGAAAAGGTTCCGAATCTGACGGAAAAATACGCTTCTTCCCGGATACGGACGGATGCGACGGATTTTACATAGCGAGGTGGACGAAGAGATGAGACCCTTGCTTACGGATCTTACAAAGGAAGAACTGTCCGCCCTTCCGGTAATATGCGATCTTCCGAAATACCGTGTCGGTCAGATATATAAATGGCTGATGAACGGCACGCGTTTTGACGGAATGACAGATATCCCCGCCGCTCTGAGAACAGAACTGTCGGAAAAATATTCGGACATCGGCGCAAGAATAATCAAAACGGCAGAGTCGAAAGACGGTACGAAAAAATTCCTTTACGAGCTGTATGACGGCGCGCTCGTCGAAGGCGTACTGATGAAATATAAATACGGAAGAACGCTCTGCGTCTCCACGCAGGTCGGATGCCGCATGGGATGCGCTTTCTGCGCATCAGGAAGAAACGGACTGGAGAGGGATCTCTCTGCAGGAGAAATGCTCTCCGAACTGCTCTGCGCGAATGCGTCGCTGAAAGACGAAAAGGTGGGGAACGTTGTGCTTATGGGAAGCGGCGAACCGCTGGACAACTACGAAAACGTCACCCGCTTCATTCGCCTTATGTCAGAGGCAGGATTAGTCGGACAAAGGAGCGTATCTCTGTCCACCTGCGGACTGACCGATAAGATCAGACAGCTCGGCGACGACGGATTTTCCGTCACGCTCTGTCTCTCGCTCCATTCGCCGTTCGACGACATAAGAGCACGCATCATGCCATCTGCACGGAAATACAAAGTCGCGGAGATCGTGAGCGCCGCAAAATATTATTTCGGAAAAAGCGGCAGGCGGGTGATCGTGGAATACGCCATGATGCGCGGCGTAAACACAAGAGAAGAGGACGCCCGGGAGCTGCGCAGACTGACCAAGAATTTTCCTTGTCACATAAATCTCATCCCGCTCAACGACACTCATTCGGGCTTGCCCGGAGTGACTGCCAAAGAAGGCAGAGAATTTTTGAACAGACTTACCGAGCTTGGCGCCTCCGCCACTATAAGACGCTCTTTAGGCGAAGATATAGAAGGCGCATGCGGCCAGCTCAAAAGAAGATATATCGAAAACGTTAAAAAAGATACGGAGGACAATCATGGCTGTTAAAGCTGCTCCTTCCATACTGAGCGGAGATTTCGCCCGTATGGGAGAGGAAGTAGTCAGAATGGAGCGCGCAGGCGCGGACATGATCCATTGCGACGTAATGGACGGTATATTCGTTCCAAATCTCACGTTCGGACACAAGATGGTCGCAGATATACGCAAATACGCATCCACTCCGCTGGACGTGCATCTTATGATAGATCGCCCGGAGCGATATCTCGATAAGTTCATCGAAGCCGGAGCAGACCGTTTGTGCTTTCATACAGAAGCAAGCGATATCGTCCTCGGTAATCTCGAGCGCATCCGCAGTGCAGATGTCAAGGCAGGCATTGCCATTTGCCCCGAAACCCCGGCGGAAAGTATCTTCGACATTCTCGGATACTGCGATTTCATTATAGTCATGGGCGTACATCCCGGTTTCAGCGGACAAAAATATATCCCCGAAACAACGGATAAACTTAAGGCGCTCAGGTCGTTCATCGCTGCGAACAAGCTCAGAACGGAAATAGAGATGGACGGCGGCGCGAACGAATCAAATGTTGCGGCGATAGCCGCGGCAGGCGCGGACATCATCGTGTCGGGAAGCTGCGCGTTCAATTCGCCCACGCCCGAGAAAGTCATAGCAACGTTTCAGGGCAGGATCTGATTTTTCACATTACGGGCAGTATCGGCATATATTCGGAGTGGAGGAAACATTATGTCCAGGATCATATGCATAAAGCTGCCCGCCGTATTCCGTCCGCTTTTCAGACTGCTCATGCACAGAAAAAAACGAAAAACGGATCGACCGGACACAAACATATGAAAAAATAACTAAATTTTGAATGGGTGATATCAAACCCCCGGATTCTGCGCGGATTCGGGGGTTTTGCCGCTTTTTTATTAAAAATCATCATAACGGGGAAGCAAGACGTTCAACGGCACAGAAGAATAATATATTCGTTCCGTGGCTCGGCAAATAGCGGAATACAAAGAAGAAAGACCGGCTCTTACCGAGCCGGTCGCATCATTTTGTTTTATCAGTCTTCTTTATTCAGCGTTCTCTTGCAGCGAGTGCATACATATACACTCTTGACCTGTCCGTTGATATCCAGCTTCATCTTGTGGACATTGGCGCTGAAAGATCTGACGGTGTGTCTGTTCGAGTGGCTGACGTTCTTACCTGCGGTCCTTCCTTTTCCGCACAGTGCGCATACCTTGCTCATTACTTGCCTTAGCCTCCGTTTTCGTTTTACCGTAATACTATATCACCGACGGGGAATAAATGCAAGTGATTTTCGGCACGTTTTTGAATTTTCCGAAAAATTTTAGCGAAAGTCGGTATTAAAATTCGGTCAATCGGATAAAATCTCTTGCATTTTATTTCGCTTTGGAGTAAAATAGAATATGTATTGCGGGCAGACGGGAATAAAAATACGCTTTTGTTTTTTCATGTTTCTGTCCGGGATATTTCTGTAACTGCAATGGGTTCTGAAACTTGCAGCGGTTATGCAAGACGGAGGGATATACTATATCATGGCATTGAAAACCATTAACGGAGCAGCGCTCAGAAAGATGATCCTGAACGGCGCCAAGCTTCTTGACAATAATAAACAACACGTGGACTCGCTGAATGTGTTCCCGGTCCCCGACGGCGACACGGGCACGAACATGTCGCTCACGCTCATATCTGCGGCAAAGGAAGTAACGGCTTGTCCGAACAATAATATAGATATGCTTTGCGAAGCCGTTTCAAAGGGCGCGCTCAGAGGAGCCAGAGGCAACAGCGGAGTAATAACCAGCCAGATACTTAAAGGCATGACGATGGTCCTTGCCGGCTGCGGAGACGAGATAACCGTCAAGGATCTTGCCGCAGCGATGGACAAAGGCGTTGAGATAGCATACAAAGCGGTAACGAAGCCCCAGGAAGGCACTATACTCACGGTCATAAGAATGATGAGCGAACAGGCGGCAAAATACGCCAAACGCTCCAACGGCAATGTTCTCGACTTTTTCACGTCGGTACTGAAAGCGGGCGAGGAAGCGCTCAAGCTCACGCCGGAGCTTCTTCCCGTTCTTAAAAAAGCGGGCGTCGTAGACGCAGGCGGCCGCGGTCTTCTCATTGTTTTTCAAGGGTTTTACAACAGTCTTGCCGGCAATGAAGAAGTCAACCTCGACTTTGACGACAGCATCAAAAAGGCGGCGGAAGGTCGTCCCGCAAATAATTACGAACAATTCCATGCCGATCTTACGTCTCTCGAATCGATCGAATTCGCATACTGCACGGAATTCTTCGTTATCAATCTGAAGGATACCGCGAAGGAATCGGATATAGACGATTTCCGCGATAAGCTCATGGAGATAGGCGACTGCGTGCTCGTGATAGGAGACCTTTCCATGGTCAAGGTGCACGTTCATACCAACAATCCCGGTCAGGCATTGTCTTACGCTCTTCAGCTCGGCGAGCTCGACAGGATCAAGATCGAAAACATGCTCGAACAGAACAGGGTGCTCCTCGCTCACCGGGAAGAAACGGAGCTTAAACCTTTCGGCATGGTATCCGTTTGTTCGGGCGAAGGAATGGCGTCCATATTCAAGGATCTCATGGTCGACGAGATCATAGAGGGCGGACAGACGATGAACCCGAGTGCCGACGACATCGCAAACGCATGCGACAAGATCAACGCGACCGATATATTCGTTTTTCCTAACAACAAGAACATCATCCTTGCGGCAGAGCAGGCAAAAGAGATAAGCAAGCGCAATATACACGTCGTCCCCACCGTAAACGTTCCTCAGGGGCTTAGCGCCGTTCTTGCGTTCAATCCTCAGGATACCGTAGACGATAATCTCGCGAACATGGAAGAAGCGAGACAGGCCGTCAAAGTAGGCAGCGTCACGTTTGCAGTGAGAAAAACGTCTATCGACGGGTTCGATCTCGAAGAAGGCGATATCATAGGACTCAACGACAAGAATATCATCGCCAAGGGAAGCGAGCCGGAAGCCGTGGCAGAGGACATAATCGGTCGTCTCATGAATGACGATGTAAGCACGATCACGCTTTATTACGGATATAAGACGGATGAAGCGACGGCAAACGCGCTCACGGAAAAGATCGCCGAAAAATATCCGGATTGCGACGTAGACGTTCATAACGGCGGTCAGGCGCTGTATTATTACATCATTGCGCTTGAATAATGCGAAAAAGATATCTGCGGGCGGCGTTATTGCCGCCCTTTATCATACCTCATGAAACTCGAAGACATAAAGGGACTGGGAAAAAAGCGAATAGAAAAGCTCAAAGCAAGCGGGATCAACGATCCGCTCGATATCCTGTTGCTTTTTCCGTACGCTTATTTCGATAAACGCGCAGTCATCGAATGGAAAAATCTCCGCAGCGGAGACAGCGTGACATTCATGGCAAAGCCCTCCCGTCCGCCCGTCCTCAGACGCATCAGAAAAGGATTGAGCTATGTAAAAGCGGAATTCATATCCTTCGGATCGCGCGTAGTATGCACCTGGTTCAATCAGGATTACGTATACCGCAGATTATCCGCGGGCACTGAAGTAATCGTCACAGGCAGGTTGAAACGATCGACAAGTTATATCGATATCACTGCGCCGAAGATAGTTCCGGACAAAGAGGGGAACATCATACCTCTATACAGATTGCCGGACGGGCTCAATCAGTCACTGATGCGCGAAGCCGCCGCGGCAATACTGTCGGCAGTCAGGATAAAAGGATATGTCGGAGAAGAAGCCGCAAGAGAAGCAGGCATATTGCCCGTCGAAAAAGCGATCAGGGAAGTCCATTTCCCGACGGATATTTCTCTCGCGGAGACCGCGTCCAGAAGCGCAGCGACCGAAGACCTTGCATACATGCTCAGTCTGTACAGGCTCCTGAAACACGACGCGGAAAAACGCGCGCGTCGTTATGCAGACCGTTCGGAAGAGCTCGGGAAAGCGATAAACGATCTGCCGTTTTCGCTGACAAACGACCAGCAAAACGCCGTCGGCGAGATCGTAAGAGAGCTAAGATCTGACGAACGAATGAATGTGCTACTGCAGGGAGATGTAGGCTGCGGTAAAACCATCGTGGCTTTCCTTGCCGCTTATTACACCGCGCTCAACGGTTATCAAACGGCGATAATGGCGCCTACAGAAATACTTGCCAGACAGCATTACGCAAAAGCCCTTGAGTTTTTCGGCGATAAGGGACTGACCGTTGCGTGTCTGACCGGAACGACGGCGGCAAAAGACAGAGCCGCGATAATCAAGGGGATCGAGAACGGTGACGTGGATATCGCAGTCGGAACTCATGCTCTCACGGGGAAAAACGTTCGCTTCCGCGATCTCGGACTTACGATCACCGACGAACAGCACCGTTTCGGCGTCTGTCAGCGCGGCAGTCTGGAAAATAAAGCCGACGGAGCGGATAATATAGTCATGAGCGCCACGCCGATACCGCGCACTTTGGCACTTTCGCTTTACGGACAGCTCAAAACCATAAATATCAAAGAAAAACCTTCATGCGGCACATGTATTACGACAGCCATAGTTCCCGAAAATAAGCTGAGCGATATGTTCGTCTATATAGCGGAACGGTCGCGGTCGGGAGAAAAGACGTATATCGTATGCCCGAGGATAGACGGTGATGAAGATATTTCAGCAACCGCGCTTTACAAAAAGCTCCGGGGAGGTCCGCTCTCCGGCATAGGCACGGGACTGCTGCACGGACGGATGAGCGGCACGGAAAAAGACAAAATAATGACAGAGTTCGCGACCGGAAATATTGATGTGCTCGTATGTACTACCGTCGTGGAGGTAGGGATCGACGTACCGGACGCTACGACCATGGCAATTTTCGGAGCCGACAGACTCGGACTGAGTCAGCTCCATCAGCTCCGCGGCAGGATAGGACGGCGCGGACAAAAAAGTTACTGCTTTATAATTTCGGACGATGAAACTGCATCGGACAGGCTTAAATTTCTCTGTCGCTGCTCGGACGGATTTGCTCTCGCCGAATATGATTTCGATTCTCGCGGCGCGGGCGACTTCCTCGGAACGCGCCAGCACGGAAGGACGGAGACTTTTTCAGGAGTCAGAGTGGATGCGGAAATGTTGAAAAAAGCGGAAAAACTGTCGGGCATACTGCTCTCGGATGAAAATACGGCAGCAGCGCTTGCAGTACATGCAGACGGTAAAGAAGAATTTATAAGATCGCTCTCACTGAACTGACGACAAAAAACCGCAGAAATTTTTCATTGCAAACACTTGACAGCAAAAACCGACTTTGATATAATTGCTTTACTGATTTATCATGATAAAGTAATAAAGCGCCATTGCGGCGAACGGAGTTTTTATGAGCAAAGTACAATTGCCGTTCGGGATGCAGGATCAGCTTCCCGACGACTGCTACAACAATGTCAGGGCCGAAAAGGCCATGTGCCGCGTGTTTGCATCATACGGATACAAACAGGTGAGTACGCCTACGCTGGAATACTGCGATCTGTTCACATCCGGCGGCATGATGTCCGAAAAGCGACTGTTCAAACTGACCGATTCGGACGGCAGCCTGCTCGCGATGAGAGCGGACGTCACAATGCAGATATGCAGGATGTATGTCACCAACATGACTGGTGTGCAGCGAATGTATTACGCCCTGGATTCATACGAATATCTCGACGATTCAAACAGCGCACGCGACAGGGAGTTCGCGCAGACGGGAGTCGAGCTGATGGGCGACACGGGAGCGGACGGCGAACTCGAGATACTCGAGATGGCTGCCGACGCACTGCGCGGCAGCGGACTTAAAAATTTTACCGTAGAACTCGGCCACGTCGGTTATTTCGACGGAGTGGCGGAAGAACTCGGACTGTCGCCCGCGGATGCCGGCAAACTGAAAAAACTCATAAACAAAAAAGACATGCTCGGGGTGGAACTGTTTTTCCGCGATTCGGGACTGAGCGACAAAGACAAAGAAAGCATACTCTCGCTGCCTTCGCTGTTCGGAGGGGCGGAAACGCTCGAAAGAGCGCGCAGGATGTGTTCAAACGCAAAAAGCATCGAAGCGCTTGACAGATTAAAATATCTTCTCGACAAACTCGGGCGTATGGGGCTTGGAAAATATTTTTCCATAGATCTCGGCATGGTCTCGGTAAACGATTATTATACGGGCATCGTGATGAAAGGACTTTGCGAGGATCTCGGAGTATCCATACTCGACGGCGGAAGATACGACTCGCTGTGCTCGAGGTGGGACAGACCCACAAATGCAATAGGCTTCGGAATAGGCACCCGCAGACTGACGGCTGCGCTCAGGAATCAGGGCCTTCGCGAAAAAGCTCCGAAAGCGGACATAGCGTTTGCCGTCGCCGATTGCGACGAACGCACGGTCAGGGATACAGTGGAAAAGCTGCGGAAAAAGAATATCGTCGTCCGCGTGTTCGGGGATGAAAACGCACTCATCGGATATTGCAGAGAAAAGAACATAAGCCGGGCGATATTTTTCGACGGAGCGCCTATCGAATTGACTATAGCCTCAAAAGGGGGTAAAATATGATAACGGTCGCGCTCGCAAAAGGAAGACTTGCTCAGAAAGCAACGGAACTGCTTGAAAAATGCGGTTTACAACTTGACGAACTCAAGGTCGAGACCCGTAAGCTCGTGCTTTTCGACGGAAGCGGGAAATACAGATTCGTGTTCGTAAAGCCGAGCGACGTGCCTACTTACGTGGAACGCGGCGTAGCCGATTTCGGCGTCGTCGGGAAAGACACTCTGCTCGAAGCAGACAAAGATATATACGAAACGATCGACCTTAAGTTCGGAGCTTGCCGGCTGTGCGTATGCGGGTATCCGGATTCACTCGAAAAAGCGGGAGGCATACTGCGAGTCGGTACGAAATACCCGCACGTCACCAAGGAATATTTCGGCTCCAGAGGAAAAACGGTAGATATAATCAAGCTCAACGGCTCGGTCGAGCTCGGTCCGGTGATCGGTCTTTCCGACGTGATCGTGGATATCGTTGAAAGCGGAAAAACGCTGGAGGCAAACGGACTGAAAGTGCTCGAAGAAGTGTGCAAATGCAGCGCACGCGTAGTCGTGAACCGAGTAAGTCTGAAGACGAAAAAGGAACTCGTTCCGCTGTTCGAGAAAATAGCGGCAAATATACAGTAATACAGGTACAGGCAAATGCTGATAACAAACAGGACCGAAGGGCTCAGGCGCATATCCTCACGTAAAAAAACGCTGTCGGAAGGCGCACGTAAAAGCGTAGAAGAAATAATGGACCGTGTAAAGACCGAAGGCGATAAGGCGCTTTTCGAGCTTACCGAAAAATTCGACGGCGTAAGATTGAACGCCGACAATATCCGCCTTAGCGATGAAGAGATCAGAGCGGCATATGCCGAGGTATCGCCCGAACTTCTCGGCGCTCTCCGCAGAGCGAAAGCGAATATAGAAGAATATCATAAAAAACAGCTCCTTCCGGGCGCGCTCGAAGAAACTGCTCCGGGAGCGAAAACGGGCTATATGATACGTCCCGTCGAATGCGCGGGCATATATGTGCCGGGAGGCAAAGCGTCCTATCCCAGCTCCGTACTGATGACCGCCGTACCGGCAAAAGTCGCCGGCGTCGGAAATATCGTAATGTGCACGCCGGGAACGTCTCCTCTCACGATCGTAGCGGCGGCGGAATGCGGAGTATCGTCGATATACCGCATAGGCGGAGCGCAGGCGATAGCCGCCATGGCATACGGCACGGCGTCCGTGCCTAAAGCGGACGTCATATGCGGTCCCGGCAACATGTACGTCACTGAAGCCAAACGGCTGGCATACGGCGACGCCGGCATCGATATGATAGCGGGACCGAGCGAGATCCTCATAGTAGCGGACACGTCTGCCGATCCGGAATTCATCGCCGCCGATCTGCTTTCCCAGGCCGAGCATGACGAAATGGCAATGGCGATACTCGTAACGCCGGACGAACGATTGGCGAAAGCAGTGTCGGATGCGGTGGACAGGCGCGTAAAGCAATTACCGAAAGCCGCAATAGCCGGTAAATCGATAGACAGTTTCGGCACGATAATAACGGCGTCCGATCTAACCGAATGCGTTGACATCGCAAACGAAATAGCTCCCGAACATCTCGAGCTTTGCGTGAATGATCCCGACGGTTTGCTGCCGCTCATCCGAAACGCGGGCGCGGTATTTATGGGGCACTGGTCTCCGGAGCCGCTCGGCGATTACTATGCCGGGACCAATCACGTGCTTCCTAACGGCGGCACGGCAAGATATTTCTCAGCACTCGGCGTATCCGTATTCGTCAAAAGGATCAGTCTGATAAAATACGATGAGAATGCTCTGCGCTCATGCGCGGACGACATAATAGCTCTTGCCGAATCGGAAGGTCTGACGGCTCATGCAAATTCGATAAGAGTGAGAACGGAGGAAAGAAAATGAGAAAAGCCGCCATATTACGTAAAACAAAGGAAACCGATATAGTGCTCGAACTCGATCTCGACGGTTCCGGCAATGCGGAGATCGATACGGGCATAGGCTTTTTCGATCATATGCTGACGGCTCTCGCCGTACACGGCAAGCTCGATCTCAAAGTAACATGCAAAGGCGATCTCGAAGTAGACGGCCATCATACGGTCGAGGACATCGGCATAGCGCTCGGCAAAGCGCTTGCGGAAGCGTTGGGAGACAAAAAGGGTATAGAACGTTTCGGATGCGCTTACGTTCCCATGGATGAAGCGCTCGCACGCTGCGTTCTCGACCTGTCCGGCAGAGCATATCTCTGCTTTGACGCACGCTCGCTGACCGGAATGATAGGCAGCTACGACGCCGCGCTGACCGAGGAATTTTTTACAGCCGTGTGCTCGAACGCATTCATCAACGCGCACATAGACGAACTGCGCGGCAGAAACGCTCACCATGTTTGCGAGGCGATATTCAAATCGTTCGCAAGAGCGCTGAAGCTCGCGAAAGAGATCACGGGAAGCTCCGTTCTCAGCACAAAAGGCAGCTTATGACGATATTTCCCGCAATAGATATTTACAACGGAAAAGCGGTCAGACTGAAGGGCGGAAGTTATAAAGACGTCACCGTGTACGGCGATCCGGAAGATATGGCGAAACGCTTTGCCGACTGCGGAGCGGAATGGGTGCACATCGTCGATCTCAACGGAGCAGAAAGCTCCGGCGATAATTTTCGGATAATAGAAAAGATTGCGACGGGCACTGCGCTCAGAATACAGGCGGGCGGCGGTCTGCGCAGCGCAGCACGCGTACGTTCGCTCATTGACGCCGGCGCCGCGCGCGCCGTACTCGGCACCGTATGCGCCACCGATCCGGAACTTACTGACGAACTCCTTGGCGAATTCGGCGAAGCGATAGTCTGCGGACTGGATGTGAAAAACGGAAAGATCGCGATACGCGGGTGGAAAGAGACTGCGGACGCGACTCCCGAGGAACTCGGGAGATCTCTCGCAAAAAGAGGCGCCAGATATTTTCTGTTTACCGACGTTTCGCGCGACGGCATGATGACGGGCGCAAACGTGGAAGCAACTGCACGATTGCAGAAGGAAACGGGAGCATCCGTCATAGCCAGCGGCGGCGTATCAGGGATGAACGACATCCGCGCAATAGCGGATGCGGGCATATACGGCGCGATAATAGGCAAAGCATATTACGAAAACAAAATAGATATCCGTGAGGCATTGAAGTATGTACGATCTTAAATTCGATGAAAAGGGGCTGATACCCGTCATAACCGTGGATGCGGCAACGAATGAAGTGCTCATGCAGGCATATATGAATCCCGAAGCGCTTTCGAAGACGCTTGAAACAGGCGAAGCTTACTATTGGTCGCGCAGCAGAAATAAACTGTGGCACAAAGGCGAAGAAAGCGGGCATTTTCAGAAGGTAAAAAAAGTGCTTGCCGACTGCGACCGCGACAGCCTGCTGCTCGAAGTGGAACAGGCGGGCGGTATCGCATGCCATACCGGAAAACGTTCGTGCTTTTTCAATGAGATAAAATCGTTCGGAAACGCTCCCGGGAACACAAGAGTGCTGCGAGTACTTGCCGATACGATAAAGGATCGCCAGGACAATCCGAAAGAAGGCTCTTATACCGATTATCTGCTTGCAAAAGGCGTCGAGAAAATCTGTAAAAAAGTGGGCGAAGAAGCCACCGAAACGGTGATCGCGGCGATGAAAGCGGATAACAACGAATTAGGTAACGAGATCGCAGATCTGTTTTATCATCTTTTTGTTCTTATGCGGGCAAGGAACATGGAATATACCGACGTGCTGAAGGTATTGGAAGAACGCCACGACTGCGGCGCGGATACTCCCGCAAGGGAAGCCAAACCGAAGAAAAACAAATAACGCCCGCGGCAGACGTACAAAAAAGTTTGAAAACCGAGCGAAAAATCGTTGACAAAGCCGGGCGTTTTTAATATAATAGTTTGGCAAGTGACGAAATGAAGGAGGTGCGTGAGAATGGCAGTACCTAAGAGAAAACAATCCAAACAGAGAAGCAGCACCAGATACGCTCAGTGGAAAGTAAGCCCGGTGGCTCTCAGCGAGTGTCCGCAGTGCCACGAGCTTAAAAAGTCTCATCAGATTTGCCCCAAGTGCGGTTACTACGACGGCGTGCAGGTAGTTGAGCAGAAAGAAGAAAAGAAATGATCTCTCATGACCCTTTACTTGCTAAAGGGTCATTTCCTTATAACAGGTCTTTATCATGAATGTGTATATAGATGTCATGGGCGGAGATTCTCCCGCCGAAATAATCAAAGGCGCGGCTGCGGCGGCAAAAGACCATCCGGACGTAGGAGTGATCCTTACCGGCGACGCAGATCTCATAAACGAAGTACTCGGAAAAGAGAATGCAAGCGGGATCACGGTCATAGCCACCACCGAAGTAATTTCCAACGACGACTCTCCGACGCACGCGATCAAGACAAAGAAAGGTTCGTCGCTCGTTAAAGCATTCGACATGCTGAAAGAGGATGATAACGCCCTCGGACTGATCTCTGCGGGAAGCACCGGAGCAGTGCTGACAGGCGCGACTCTGCTTATAGGCAGAATGGACGGGATATATCGTCCTACCCTCATTTCTCAGCTTCCCACGATGAACGGCGGCTCGGTGTGCATAACAGACTGCGGCGCAAACATGGATTCCCATCCCGAATGGCTCGTACAGTTCGCCGTCATGGGAAGCGCTTACATGAGGGCAATGACCGGCAAAGACGCGCCCGCGGTCGGATTGCTCAACGTCGGGACAGAGGATCATAAGGGCAATACTCTTGTCCGCGAAACTTATCCTCTTCTTAAGAGCAGCGGGCTGAATTTTGCCGGCAATATGGAAGCGCGCGACACACTCACGGGAAAGTACGACGTCGTCGTCTGCGACGGATATGACGGCAACGTACTTCTCAAGGGCAGCGAG
>OJMH01001055.1_pt1 | contig 30224 bp, 20 predicted proteins | sample 1597111 | NCBI WGS metagenome assembly OJMH01 (sample SAMEA2452115, study PRJEB22498) | human gut metagenome | reverse complement strand
GATCTGCAAATATCATATCAACAGATTCTGGTTCCATTTTTGTTAGAATTTTAAAAGAATCTCCCAATACCAATTGTGATTCTTCCGTCTCGAAATATAATGGCACTTTTTTAATAAATAAGCTCTCCATTATCTCGACTCCTTAATAATTGCATATAATTATTTCTTCACCAACTCGCTTAGATGCATCTGAATTAATCATACGCTTTACACTTACAACATCCCTTCTGTATCCTTTTCCACTATACAACTCATTTATCAATTCAGTATTATGATTTGTGAGCATACAGTAGCATCCTCTGTTTGTCAATTTGTCAAATAGATTTGACAATCGCCTATGACTTTCAATGTCAAATCCTTCTTTTGTATATGACTCAAAAGAAGTGGGATTCAATGGCGCATAAGGGCTGTCGATAAAAACAAAATCTCCTTGCCCTGCTCCTTCACAAGCTTCCTCAAAGTCTCCATCCATAATCGTAATTCCTTGAAGATATCTGGAAACCTCCATGATAATACTTTCATCTACGGAAGTTCTACGACTATTATTATATGGAACATTAAATAAACCCTTGCCATTTACACGATACAGTCCGTTAAAGCAGTGTTTATTAATAAATACAAACAACGCAGCCAACTCCACATCATACTCTGCTTTCATCAATTTATCATTGTAATGTTCTCTAAGTGAATAATAATATTTCTTACCGTCTTCCCACATAGCTTCATCAAGTTGCTTTACTGCCGCCAAAAATGCCTCTGGTGCATTACATATTTGCCTATATGCATTTATTAACGCCTTATTAATATCATTTATCAAAGCATTTGTCGGCAACAACTCAAAAATCACTGCTCCACCACCTACAAACGGTTCAAAATAACTATTATATTTTTCAGGCATTCTCTCCTTTATCTGTGGAAGCAGCTGACGCTTTCCGCCAGCCCATTTCACAAATGGAGCAACACTTGAATTACTCATCTTAGTTCCTCTTCTCCAAATACCTTTAAAGGCAAATTTTATATTTCCATTATACTTGCTTATTTCAAAAAAAACAACTACTACATTGTTTTTTTGTTAATTTTTGTGAATCAAACTACTTTTGAAACACAAATACATACTCGTGAGCTAACAGAAGAAAACCATTATTCTTCCTCTTCCAATAATCTGTAAAACGGCAATTATGTTGCTCTTTAATAATAATTTCCTGATTTGTGAATCCTGCTTGCAAAAAGCACTCCATCAATCGGAACCCTAATGGGATGACTTTTCCGTGTTTTCTCACATCCCCTATCATCACAGCACACATTTTGCCTTTTTTTAATATGCGAAAAAGTTCCTCAGCCACCTTGTTTATTTCAGTCAAAAAATCGTCCACTTCAAGCAGCGAAATATCTCCTTCTATTCCATTACTATATCTAATAATATTGGCATATGGCGGATGTGTACATATTAAATCAATACTATTATCTTTAATAAAATGTAAATTTGCAGCATTCCCATTGCATGTATAAACTTTTGAACTCGTGTCACATTGGAATTGTAAATTCGCATCAGAAATTGAAACAGATTGCGGGTTGATGTCAACACCTACCGCATTACGATTCAGTAGTTTTGCCTCCACTAAGGTTGTTCCACTACCCATAAATGAATCCAATACCCAATCACCAGGGTTAGAATAACGAAGTATCAGATTTCTTGGCACATATGGCGACCAATTTCCACGATATTTTCCTGTATGGGTTGCCCAGTTACCTCTGTCGGGAAATGACCAAATTGTCGTTGATTCAAGTTTAAAATTGTTGGGTTGTAATCTTATAAGTCATACCTCCTTTGTATTTTGATTTGTCTATTGTAACTCAATTCCGAAATAAAATCTACCACTTTTCCCTTTCACTATAAGTGAATTTCAAAAGAACTGATTTCATGTAATAATATTCACAAATAGTGAAAGAGGTAACGATATGCATTTTAGTAATGATACTGACCTATATCGTGTTATAGGTGCAAATATAAAATATTACAGAGAACAAGCAAATTTGACGCAAGTACAACTTGCCGAACAGGCTAAAATCAGCACCAGCTATCTCTCCAAAATCGAAGCTGCTGGATGCAATAAGAGTCTATCTATTTCGGTGCTTAATCAGATTGCAAATGTACTTGGTGTTGAGATTAACGAATTTTTTAATTAAGGAGGTATAGCATATGTCAAGAACCCCAAATACCCATGGTGGCGGAGCCCGCACAAACAAAAACGGCTTGCACTTTGAACAAACCACATCTTTAGATAATGCATTATGTAATGCTGGCTACAAGGTTACTAATTATGAGGTATATCGAGGCTCCCAAAAATCGGTATGTCTGTTCCTCAGAAAAAATTATATACCTATTTTCTTAATCCACATGGCATCCAGTACGCTGACTATAATTCCAAAGAATGGCGACCAGACGAAGCCTTTATTAATTTCGAAAACAACACCGTCTATATCATAGAAAAAAAATTCCAAAATTGCGCCGGTTCCGTCGATGAAAAATTGCCTGGTTGTCATTTCAAAAAACTTGAATACCAAAAACTATTTAATCCATTAGATTTTAAAGTAGAATTTATTTATCTGTTTAATGATTGGTTTTTAGACAAACGATATCGTGATACGCTAGACTACATAAAAAGTATGGGATGCCATTACTTTTATAACGAAATCCCTTTAGCCTTTCTTGGATTATAGTTGCCTTATATTAATATAAATTTTTGTTATCGTCCAACCTCCTTAAATTTATCCAATATATTCTCCTGATAACTGGCAACACCATACTCTTTCATGAGGTTAGCCACGGGAAGTAATTCTTCATCTTTAATTCTTTCTAATATTTTTTTTCGTTTATCAGAAATATATTCTTGAGAAATGCCTTTTCTATAATCCTCTAATTTCATATGCCAATAAACAAAATTTCCTCTGTAATATTGCCGCAGTTTTTGTGCAATCAAGAGTCCCTCCGGATCCAAATCTCCGGAATAATAGATTTTGACATTTGATTTAGCAAGCAAGTCAAGCACAAGAATACTGGCAAGCCTTGGCTGCCCATTCATGCACATACACGATTTTTCTTTGCAAATAGCAGCAAACACGGATGGATTTTCCACTACATAAATTTCGTTATCAATACACTCAATGGATTCCCACTCCGATATTATGTTTAATGGAACTTGCACCATGTTTTTCTCTGAGAAAAATCCCAACATTCCCTGATGTTCACTTCTATCTTTTTTCATTGCCCTGACCTGATAAAGAATTGCATAATTTGAAATATCATCGATCAGGATACCGGCAAGCAGATAACTTTTCTGCCTTTTGTAAGCAGGAAACAAGTCAGATGATTCAACTACTAATCCTCTTTGCTCCAAACTAATTAAAATCACCTGATATAAAATATTTCCTTCTGTTGTTCCCATATCAAACGCATGTGGATTCCCGGATATCTCTGCTGCAAAAACCGGCAAATATATTTTTTGATTTTTCCGGTATGGCAAAGCATTATATACTTTTGCACAAAGCCATAAAAGCCGGTTCCATTGCTGCAAGTTGTTTTTCTCATATGATTTCAAAATCGCGTTAAACAGTGCAAAACATTTAACCGCAGGCGTTTTGGCAAACTGTGCCAAGAAATCTTCTTCAATCAGCTTTTTCTTTTGCTCTTTTTGTTTCACTTCCTCAGTTTTTCCTAGAAGTGTTTTCCCAAAAAAAGCAGTTAAAATTTCTTCTGGTGTAACCAAACTATATTTACTGTTTTTTAGTGCTTTTTCGAACTTTTCTGAGGAAATCGTCACGCTTTTTTTACCATGAAAACTTTCTGCAAAAAAACCTTCTAATTCTTCAATTTCAGAACAAGACAAATTTTTAAGCGTAATCCTGCCGGAAAATTTCCCGTAAGAATAATATTTTTTTTCAAAGCCCAAAAAGAGCCTTTTCCATACCGCATTTTGTTTAAAATACAAAACACACTCATTTAGTATGTTGTTATCATTTTTCTGATTTCTCAATTTCAATTCCTCTTTGCTCTACTTTCTCTTCATCATCCAGCAATTCTTTACCCTTTCCATTCCATAAGTATGGCATTACAGTTACAAATTTTGCATTTTCCGGGCGAATCAGCTGATAAATAGCCAATGCATCCAATGTATCACAGTCGCCCCACAGTACTTGTGAATTAATAATAAAATCAAATTGAAACTGTGTCATAAGACGGAACATATCGCGGATATTTCTATTATCTACACCTGCAAATGCCTCGTCCAAAGAAATGAGCCTTGGTGCGTCATCCCTGCCACCTTGGTATTTTGCGACAACTGCTGAAAAAAGCGGCACATACATTGACATCGCTTTTTCACCACCACTGAATGTACCGAACACACTATTGGTAAGTTCTTTTTGCCGTTCCCCACTTTTTTGTGAAAACAGCTGAAATTCAAACCATTTTCGATAATCCAGCGTTTCTTTCATAATCTGATAAAATGAAATCATCCCCGCGCTATCTCGTGCATTGCGTCTGGCTTCCTCAACTTTTGAGCGGAAATGAGCCGATAATCTTGCTGCTTCCCCTTCACTCATTAAACGATAGTCTTTCTTTAAAAGTTCAACTAATTCTCTTGTATCCAGCTGTTCTTCCTTTTCTGCTGTTTTGCTTCTCCACCTGAGACTTAATTTTAAGCCACTTGATGTATCCATACCGTTCATAAGTACATTCATTTTCTTCACCCAGGCATTGGAAGCATTTATTTTGCCTCTGATTTTACGGCTAACCGTATTTGCCAGAATATCCTCAAACAACTCACGATCACCATCCTTAATCAGGCTTTCTAATTCACTAATATCCTCATCTAAATACAAAAGCAAACTTGAAAAAGAAACCTTTACCCCCTGATACCGTGCGGTGATATCCAGACGTTTGGCTAAATACTCATCCGGCTTCTGCTCCCCATCGGATTCAGCAAATAACTCGTTTTGTGTCAATTGATACTCTGTAAGAAAACCTCTGTTTTCAAAGTATACCCTGTTAAGATCACGTACAACATCATCCTTTTCCACATTTTTGACATCGGTTATTAAATACTCGTATACATGTTTTGCATCTTCTAAAATTTCATCCGGAACAGCCACATACTGAAGTTTTCTTTCTTCCTCATAGCATTTCTGATAATACTCCATTTTCTTTTCATACTCTGCTATTTTATCCGCATTGTTTGTCCGGCTTTCTGTCAACAATTTTGCTTCATCGATCTTTTTTGTCTTTTCTGCAACACATTTCTGCAATTTTTCCGGATAAGAATGTAACCAAAAAACACAAGCATCCAATCGCTCTTTAATTGATTCATAATCCGTTAATTCCAACTGCTTTTGTATGGATGTTTGTTCCTCTTCTTTTATTCGAATCTGCTTTTCGATATCTGCAATGTCATAGCGAAGGTTATCCATATCATAATCCAACATTTCCAGATGCTCTTTGCGCTCCTTAAGATATTCCACACTGCGCAAAAACATCTCATGAGCGGATTTTAAAACCGTTAAATCTTTATCATATCGTTCTGCCGCCTTCTTTGCCTGATAGAAAACATCATATGAACAATGCAAATACAGTTTTTCTGCAATTTCCAACACCGCTTTTTTCTTTTGTTTTAACTCCTCTAGAAAAATTGATAATTCCTCACCCAATTTATCATTTTCTTCGTGAAGAATCTCATATTTTCTCTCTTCTTCCAAAAGAATTTTTACCGCGTTACGCATATGGGTATCATCCGGAAACTGGTCAAATTCACTTTTAAGAACATCCTTTCTTGTCTCTAAAAGCTGTTTTTGCTGTTCCAGCAGTGCCCGCCTTTCTTCCAATTGTGCTATTTGATTTTTACACTCGTCAATCTTCATCCGACGCTGTCTTTCCCGCGCCCTTCTTCCTAAAAAGCCTGCCTCATGTTCGCCTGTAATCGTCCCTGTCAGTATGCCCATATGGTAAGTACCATTTGATGAAACAGACAATATGTTTTCTTCATCGTAAGCGATATTTTTAAGAATTCCTGTCATACGATAATTGGAAAAAATATCATTTACTTCTTCATTTAGTTCTAATACGTCAAGCAAACTCTTTTCAACCGATGATTCACTGGCAAATAAATAGCAGTCCTCACAACCTTTAGCCGGAACAAGTACTTGTTCTTTGTACTGCTCATCTACTACAATCGCATCCAAAATCCCCATTTTTAGAAGTGCCTCTTCCAAAAAGTTGCATGCTTTCTCATCCAGCTGTTTTCCAAATTCTATGACTTTGTAAAACTCCTGATAAGGAATTTTCGCATCAGCCAATCGCTTTCTGTTCCGCACTACAGCTTCACTTCTTTGTGGCGTTGGTTCCTTTTGATTTTCCCATTCGTTTAGTTCACTTTCTGTTTCTTTTATTTCCTCTTTTACTGCCGCATATTCAACAAGAGCTGCACTTATTTTGGTCTCAAAATCTACCTTTTTTTCAATCCATTTGTCTGCCACTTTCTGGCGAATACCGGCAAAATCCGAATCCAAATGATAAGAATCTGCAAACACACTAAACTCACGCAGCATATCCTTTTCAAGTTTTAATTCGCTATTTTCTTCATTCCATTTGTATAGGGACTCTTTCCATTCATTTTCGGCCTGAACAAGTGCTGCCTCACATTCGGATATTTTTCTTTGAATAGAATCCATTTCGCGAATCTGACGCTCTCTTTTCTGAATCATTTCCTCTTTTTGACGATCCAGAATCTGCAATTTTTGCAACAAATCTTCTCCCTCTGAAATCTGTTCAAAGGTATTCTTAAACTGCTCCTTATGAAGTTCAAATTTATAGGCATTTTCAATATTCCCCTGTAATTCTTCTGCCATAAATGCAAACTCCTGAAATCCCATTGTATCCGCTTCTTCCTGCATATCTTCCAGCAATGAGTTGATTTCTGTTTCTTTATCAAACTTTCTATCTTCCTCATCTTTTATCTGCGTTTTTGCATCAACATACTGCTCTTGTTTGGATGCCAAAAATTTCTCTTTGTCATCCTTATTTCTTCTCTGTTCTTCCAGTTCCTTAGAAAGCACGGAATCCCTCATTTTTAACGCAACCGCATCACTCTTATTTAACGATTCTTTTTCTTTCTCCATTGCTTCCCTTTTCGCGTTAATCTGTTCAATCTTACAAGTAAGTTGTTCGATTTTTTGAACACACTCTTCATGATTTCTTTCATATTTTTTCTGCAGTGAAACAATCTCCTGCAATTTTATCCTTGTCTGCTCATATCGTGCTGCTTTATCACAAAGAATAATCTTGTTATATTTTGAGAAAACAGCATTGATTTTTTCTGCTGCTGCTTTCGCTTCTTTTCTACTTTTAAGATTCATACTCATGGTGTCCATATTTTCAATTGCTTCTGACATCGGACGCAAATCTTCATCAGAAAGCGGCTGCAAAGAATCACTTAATATATCATTAATTACGGACGGCTTAAAATCTTTTGACAATTTGGGCGTACGCAGCTGAATGAGCAAATCAACCATTTCCTTGTATTCATCCACAGTTTCAAACCCAAAAATCTGTTTATTAACATACTCCATGTAATCAGCCTGACGGTCAAATACTTTCCCTCCCTGTAAAATGCGGTTTTCCAACTCTTTTTTTGAAAGGGTAACTTTTTCACCCATTTCTTTATACAAAAAGAAATCCTTTCCAATACGTCGTCCATCCGTAAGACTAAAGTACCATTTATCCAACGGTTTTCCACGTCTTGCACGAATTCCCATTCCAATTGTAAGATAAGTTTCACTATCTTTTCTCCTGAATTCTAAATACAGATAACCGGTTCTCTCTTCCCTTCCATCGTTTTCTTCTAAAAGGTAGCTGCTCATTTTACGGTCTCTTGAACCAAAAGGATCCAGGCGCTCCGGACTCATATTTCCATCTAATAAAAGTGGCACAACACTCTGCATGGTTACTGATTTTCCAGATCCGTTGGAACCACGAAGAAGCATGCGCCCCTTCACAAAAGGGAACTCCTGCTCATCGTAATACCAAAAATTTATAAGACCAATTTTATTTGCCTGCCATCTTCGATTCATCTTTGTCACCTCCTAAGTAATCCTCCGGGTAGCCGCCTTTTAACTTTCCAGCCAATGGGCATACACGCACCTGCTGGGTATCTTCCTCACTCTTTACAAACATAAAACGAGTCATCTCATCGATTACATTCCGAACAAATTCGCCCTCCGGCATTTCTCTGTACAACTTTGAAAATCCCGAACCATATTGTTTCTTTACTTTACAAATCAGTGCTTCAAAATTTACTTTATCCACTACACACATCTCATCCTGGCGCAGGTTCCATTCTTTATTTTCTATTTTCTTCCTTATCTCACCAAAACACAAAAGCAAAATATCCGCCAGCGAATTATTACCGGGAAAAACTGCGCCAATCCTGCATTCTTCACCAGACAAAAAATACGCACTTCCACGATGAATATGAATATGACAGTCAAACATCTGCTCTAAGTCTTCCATTAATCGACGCCTATAATATTTTAGGTATTCAAAATCCTCCTCCGAACCATCTTCCCGATACATCGCCGGAGCAAATAAAAGTCTCTTATATACCCTGTGTCTTCTTGCAAATCCTCTGTCCTCATCCACTTCATACCAGTCACTTTCCATAAAATCTGCTGCACATGTATAATGCATAATGTCTTTTGTAAAATTTCTCATAAAATACTTTGATGCACCTGTGTTTTCATATAAAACCTCTCCACTCACATCGTCCATAAACAAATCATCTGTACCATCTGTCACCGTCACCATTCCCTGTCCGACAACATATCTCAATACGCGAATCAATCTTCGCCGATTCGTGTATACTGTCCAATCCGTAATCTCCCCCGGCATTACTGCTGTCATATATTCTGTAAGCTGCGAAAGCACAAATTGCTCCTGTGCATCTTTATCTTCCAAAAACATAAGTAGTATGCATAAATACACATATTCCTCTTTCGATGTAAATGACTGAATCCCCATAAACGTCTCCGGAATAACCGGTATTTTTTCCATTTTCACTAACATCGAATTATCAATAATCTGGCAGCCGAGTTTTTCTGTTGTGTACTTACGTACCTCACCAACTGCATCACGAATCTGATAATATAAATCTTTATCTTCCGACTTTAACACCCAGCGGCGATTAAAAAGTATTTCTAATGCTTTCATATCGGTTTCTCCCCAAATATCAGTCTCATTTTTGGCATTGTAAAATTACCATCTTCACAATGAACGGTGCATGTTTCACCACCACTTGTTTTTTCTAATTGATAAGTTCTTCCATCATCCGTTCGTGATGAAAAATCAACGGATTCCATCGCATCTGAAATCCATTTTAACAGAATTTCCCGTATTCGCGGTTCAATAACCGGAAGTTCGGAAAAATCAATCACACCATCTTTTTCAAGAAGTCTTATTCTGTTCATTTCCTCTTTTTGCTGTTGCAACATCTTCTTTCGTATTTCCAATTTTTTCTCAGTCGATTCCACAATAGAACTTCTCTTTGTCTTCATGCGGTAAGCACGAATTCTTGGTTTCAATTCAATACAAATCGGTTCTTCTTCATAAACACCCTGATTCATGCTATCTGTTACCCTGTCATAATCACCTGAAATATGAACCGGCCGCTCAATTCCAAATACCATTGCCGACATTTTATGTGCCTCATCCACATCCTCACATTTCATAAAAAGTTCCGCAACTTTTTTATATTCCTCTTTTCGATTTGCCCCCAGTGAATTTTTTTCGCTTAACTCCGCTGCATATCTTGTTATTCTTCTTATGATTTCGTTCGTTGCATCAAATAGCTTAGCTGCTTCATTTTCGTGTCCATCTGTTGCCACAAACCAATTATAAATACTTTCAAAACGACCAATTACATTTTCTTCAATCTGTTTTTTTGACAATTCAATGTCTATTCTGGGAATTGCAAATTGATACGCTGTAACTTTCTCAAATACTTGTTTTTTGGCCTTTTCATCCAGCAGCCGCAAATATTCTTCAATCACTCCCACATTGCGCTGTAATCCCTTGATAAAACTGCGTAAATACTCAATCAAACGATCCTTAAAAACCATAAATTCTTTTGTATGCATCATTTCTTCCGCACGAACACTGTTCAAATCACGAATATAATCCTGGTAATTCTGATTTAGTCTTACAAAATCACTGTTCAAATCATTCCACCACGCATTTACATCTGCCTGTTCTTCTTCAACCATCTTGGAAAATTTTTCTACGTTTCTCCGAATACGCTCCAAAAGTGTTGGTTCTAACGATGCTCCCTCAACCAGTAGATTTTCCAAGCGAAGCACCAAACGCTCAATCTGAACACTATATTCTGAAATCTGATAGCGATACTTTTTATTCTTAAATTCCTCAATAGAAGCAACTTTTTTTGTGTCCTGCATTGTATTCAAATTTTTCCATTCGACAAGCGAAGCCAAATCCTGCTGGCACTGTTCAATCGTATACTCAGACCAGTAAGAATCCTTTTTCATTTCCTCATATACATCTTCCTGATATAACCAGTAATTCAGTTTTTCGTTATTTTCATAAAAAATGCGCATAATACAGCGATATCTGCTAACATTATCCGCATTTAAATATTTTACTTCAGTTAATGGTTTTAATAATTTATCTGATACCTGCACTTTTTCTATATTCCCCTTCTGAATGTGACAATGTCTCATTTTTTCGTACTTTTATTATACTTAAGCAGGGGAACATACGCAAGGGAATTTGCGCAATTTCCGAAAAATTTTTTCTACCATGTAAGCTCCCTTAAATTTCAATTATGCTAAAATCAATCTCTGTATATCCCTATGTTTTTTCAAAACATATCAATCTTCTTTTTCTGTATCCTCAATTAAATTTTGTTTTAGTGCTTCTATAGTTTCTTGATTTTTCCTAAGAATTTGAAGCTGCCTGTACGCCTTTTTTCTCAATATTTTCAATCTTTCAATTTTCGGCACATCCTGCCTTATTAAATCGGCATTTGTATCCTCCAGATTGATGAGCACAACCAATTCTTCCGCTGAAGCAAAGTCTCTGATATTAGGAGTTTTTCCTTTTACTCCTTTTTCACTTCTCCATTGTGCTGCGGTTTTCCCGAACAAAGCCATATTTAAAATGTCCGCTTCGGAAGCATATGTATATGCCATTTCCTGTGGAGATAATGTGGGAGTTAGCAAAAATTCCTTTACAGCATCTGTATGAATGCGATAATTGATTTTGGAAAGTTCTCTCTTTACATCCCAGCCAATTGCTAATCGATTTGCTTCATCTTTCTTTAATCGCTGATAATCTTTGATAATATAAAGTTTAAATTCCGGCGAAATCCAAGAAGCAAACTCAAAAGCAATATCTGTATGAGCATATGTGCCACCATATCGCCCCGATTTTGATACAATACCAATTGCATCTGTCGCTTTTATCCACTGCTGCGGTGTCAACGTAAAAGCATTATCTCCCGACTCTGCTTTAAACCTATCGAATTCGATAGGTTTAAAATTAGGATTGTGAATCTGTTCCCACAGTCCTAAGAATGAAATTGTAGAATGGTTACGCATCCAATTGGCAACTACAATAAAAGCATTATCCGGATTTTTATACTTTGCAATATCTGTAAGAGAAATATATGCTTCCTCATTAACAACATCGCCCATTACTCTGATTTCTGTTCCGTTAGCATCTATTTTCATATTCTTCATAGTTCCTCTTCACCCCTCTCATGTTATTTTTCAAATATACTCTATACTTGTGCTACAAGTATAACACACACAATCTCATAAATAAATAATCATTTTCAATCATGGCACCTGCATCTACTGCATTTCCTTAAGTTCTTGCAGACGCATAAGCCATTTCTTGACAGCTCCAGATTTTATCATTCCCATAATAGCGCCATCACAAAATCTCTCGGCTCGCACCATGCCCATAAGTAATGCCATGATACCTTGTGCATCCATATTGGAAACATCGGCATTCTCCATTGAGCGTTGTCCCCATTCGAGACCTCTTCCCTTAAGAAGTTCTCCATATTTTGTCAATTCATACTCCGGATTTTCATCTTCAAACTTATAAACAGCATCTATTAACTCATTAACCACTTCTGTATACTTTGGGTATGGAAAGTGTATAGGATCGTCTTCCGTTCCCTTGTGCTCTTTATCTATTATCCATTCTCCAACACTATCAGTTTCCAATGGTTCTAAAAGCCCAATGAGTTTGTCAAATTTTATATTTGTCATCCTATTCACCTGCTTCCAATTTGCCTTTAAGTTCTTCTACACTTTAAACATTATCTTCAACTATCCGTTTTAATTCTTTTAACGGTTACATTGTGTCATACCTATTTTAACTCATCCATCAAGTCGGGTTATTCCTCATTTGTCACGTATATATAACTTAAAAATACACTTTTAACCGCACCCGTTTCCCATCTCTATCAGTGTAATTATTTATAATATCTACCAACTTATCAAACTGACACATATTATCTCTTACATTATTATTTGCTCTAAGTTTATCTATTGCTTCTGAAAGACTTTTACCTCCAAAATTCTTGCTAATGATGGTATTTACCGCTTTTACCTGACTAGCAAATGGTTCTCTATCCTTGAATCTACACACCTTTTCTCTAATCTCAAAAATTGGGGTATTCGGTTTTGCATCAATAATAAGAAAAATCCACATAATAGCATTGAATAATTGTTTTGCTACTGGATTCCATACCTCTTCCTGCCTTCTTCTACCATTATTCCCTATATTTCCTCCACCATAACCTCCTGCTACACCTTCTCCATGTAAGGGGTTGAATAAAGGTAAACCTTTGTGCCCTATCAATCTCAGAAAATCTCTTGCTGCACCCATACCACATTGGATAATTTCTCTTTTTCCACTTGCCTTATCGGTCGCATAAAAAATATAATAATCATTTTCAATCATGGCACCTGCATCACTATGTTTGGTTTGATTTGCTAGTAATTGAATATGTGCTACCGGTACCACATCATATTTATTAACAATCCATTGTCTTCTTTCTGCACTTCTACACTCCATAAGATTTCTCTCCTTTACTTAAATCTTATTGCTTATATATATCTATCTTTTTAAAATTCGTCGCTTTTTTCGTCGCTTTTTCAGCGACGAATTATTTTAATCTATACTGCTTCCCTTTTGTTTTTCCGTTATCCACAAGCTTATCCAACAAAACCAATTCCTTTAATAACTCCTTTGTTCTCGTGTCTTTAAGTCCAAGAATTTCAGTAATCTCCGATGTTTTATGCCATTCCCCATCTGCCATAAAATTTAAAATCAAAGAATATTGTTTCATCTTCTTAGTAGATTTTTTTATCGCTTTTTCGGCATTTTCTATTACCCCATTATTTTCCTCCAAAAACGCCGGATGAATCGGAATTCTAATCCTCATAGCTCGTCTATCTTCATCGGTAAAGAATTCTGCGCGTGAAGAACCGTTCTTTTCCAGTTCTTCTTGTATTGTCGGAATACCGGAGGAATGACCTTCTGACAAATCCAATTCTTTCAAAAATTCTCCCAATCTTCTGTTACGATAGTGTCTTGAAACAAATCTTTTACCTTCTGCTATCGTCTTTTCGGAAATAGACCGATCAATTCCCGGAAAATTCATAATATTAATGCAATCCGGCTCTATCTCTATTGTAACAGGCTCACAAGACATATAATCTCTGTGGTAAAAAGCATTAACCACAGCCTCCTCAATTGCCTGATACGGATAATTCTTAATCCGCAAAGCTTCCATCTGATTTGGAACCTTGATTACTTTTTCTCGTATAAAAAGATTTCTAAATCGTTCCATTGTTGCCTGAATCATCTGTGGTACGGAACCTGTAATATTAGGAAAATCCTCGCTTACACTTGGATTTTCTATACTCCCCTGCGGAAATGACGTCATCTGAACATAGGTGTATGGGAAAAAACGGTCCGGATGCTCACAAAACATCATGATTGCCACATTTTGAATATAACGTAGTTCCGGCGGTCCTACCAGTAACTGCATATCTTCTAATATTTCCTCTACGCCCCGTTCCTTAACCTGTTTTGCTAATTTACTACCTGTTTTTCTCAAATGATCTTCCAAAAGGACAGGTGAAATGTCATCAAAAGCAGCCTTATGATTCGCTCTGCAATCATAAGGAGTCTGGTCCGACATGTTAATCAATTCCCTTTCCTGCTCAGCATTTGCCTTGACAGAACTAGTTAGATAACGAATATAATAATTATACTTCTTGTCCTTTTTACCGGTAACATGTTCTGGTGATTTGTAAGGACGCTGCTGTCCCGTTCTCGCCACAATAACAAGAATCCATTTTCCATCAACTTCCAACGGAATCGCTTTAGGAAAATATGGTGGAGAAATCATATTGTTGTAGCTAAGCATTTCTTTTTGAATCTCGTCCAACATGTATTCCGAAATTCCCTTTACCGGACGTACTGCTACTCCGTTTTTTTCTTCAACACCGACAACAATATATCCACCACCATCATTGTTGTAATCATTTGCAAATGCACAAACACTATGATAGATGTCATCTGGGTTCCATCCTGCTTTAAACTCTATGCGGTCTGATTCAATTTTTCTTTTGTTTAACAAATCTTCTACGCTTATTTCAAGTTCCATAGTGTCCTCACTTTCCCTTTACCGGTTTCCCTATAAAATCTCTACAATTTCAATTTGGAAATTTAACTCTTTGCCAGCCATCTCATGGTTCGCATCAAATGTTATCGTGCTTTCATCTTTGGCTGTGACTTTTACCGGGAACGGCTGTCCGTACATATTTTGAAGATATACCTGCTGTCCGGCCTCCAACACCTCCGCTCCTGGCATTTTATCAATTTCCACGGTAAATATTGCATCCGGGTCCGCTTCTCCATACGCTTCCGACGGTTCCAAATGAACATCCGCAATCTGTCCAACTTCCATATTTGCCACAGCTTTATCAAATCCTAAAATCATCATTCCCGCACCGCAAACAAACTCCAACGGCTCACCACGGTCGTAGGAAGAATCAAACTGCGTTCCATCATTAAATGTACCTTTGTAATGTACCCTCATCGTCTTTCCTACATTCTTGCCCTCAAAAGGCGGTTTACTGTGACAGCCACCACAGCCGCCTCCACATGCAGAACCACATCCACCATCTTCGTGTCCGCCGCAGGAACCTTCTTCACCGTGATGATCACAATTGGCACCGGTAGAAGTAAGTTCCCCTTTGATATATTTTTCTACTGCCTCATCTGCCTGTCCACTGACACCGGCAAACAGCTCAATTCCCTGTTCTGTGAGTGCTGCTTGCGCACCCTCGCCAATGCCTCCGCAAATCACAGTAGAAACCGCCTGTTCATGCAAAAAATCTGCCAGAGCACTGTGACCTTGTCCATTTGTTTCTATAATTTCAGATGACACAACTTTACCATCCTCTATTTCATACACTTTGAACTGTTTGGTATGACCAAAGTGCTGAAAAACCTCTCCATTTTCATAAGCTGCTGCTACTTTCATTTTCTGTCCTCCAATTTTACATTATACCCTTGCCGTTCGGAAAGGGTTTCTCTCATCTTTACATGAATTGATGGTTTTGTCAATGGGAAAGGGCCTATGTGTCAATCCTCACATCGCCTTTGCAATCTTATCCACCAAGGTTACATCCGCAGGTAACCAATCAACCGAATCCAACTGTGCCTTCGAAAGCCACTTTGCGTCCTCATGCTCATTTAATACAACATGCTCCGACTGCAATTCACACCAAAAGCAGTCCATTGATAAATGAAAATCCGGATAATCAAACTCAATCGTGTCAATCAAATTCCCCACAACAATATCTGCATCTAATTCTTCTTTTATCTCACGAATCAATGCCTTCTGCGGAGTTTCACCGACTTCAATTTTTCCGCCGGGGAACTCCCATCCACCTTTGAATTCACCATAGCCTCTTTGCGTTGCGAAAATTTGTTTGCTGCCATTTTGTTTTCTTTGAATAACGGCTGCAACTACTCTTATTGTTTTCATTCCTAATTCTCCTTAATTGTGCTCTGTAAATAGCATAACAAATCATCCCTTACTGGGTGATGCATTTTCACAACCACTTTACAGATTTTCTTTAAAATGCCTTTGTTATCTTCTTTTTGGTCTTCCTTAACATCTAAAATGTCAAATGTACCCATATAATAAAAATTTGATTCTGCGTCGCTTTTCTTGACCAGCAAATGTTTTCTCGGTGCTGTTGTCACCTCTTGCATATAGTTACTTTCAATACCCATTCCGATTTTAGAATCCCATCTAAAAATCATGTTGTCCTCAAACGCATCTGCGTAATCCGGTTTGCCATCCACATAATTACGTTCATCATCTGATTTTTCTTTATGATATGTAACAAATATAAAAACATCATCCACAATTCGTTTCATTCCAAACATAACCGAAGATAAATCCTTTCCGCAATTCATTAACAAACTCACGTCTCTTCTCGAATACTTTTCATACAAAACAAATGGAGACTCTATCTCATCCGTTTTCATAAATTTATCTTCGTATCGTGTAAGACCCACTCGAATAATATCCTCCACCATTTGCCTAAACTCATCATGTCTTAAACGCTCCTCATAACAAAGCATTCTTGTAATAAAGTTATTATGGTCATTCGATATAACTTCAATATTCTTGTATTTTTGGTACTCATTATCATTACTTACAAATTTCCCTTGTAGCACATCTATTGCGTAATCAACTTGATTATTTGTAATGTTTCTATCATACTTTTCATTTACAAACCGTTTAAAATCATTTATGGAAATACTTTTTTGTTCTAATAATAAACGCAAGATTTCCAATTCTTCCGGTCGCACCCCACTTAAAATAGTTTTCGACAAATATTCTATAATCATTTTTTCTTCTGCTGACAAAGTGCAAATATAGTTCTTTTTTTCTACATTTTCAAGAAACTGAAAATATGTCTTGTATTCCTTAATTATGACTAACGGGTCCACTTCGTTATGAATATAAAAATCATACAAACTAGGAATTTTCCCTAATCTATTTTTTAATGACACATAACTTTCTTTAATAATCGATTTCATTCCTCGAATTTTGTCAATTGATTGGAATATTTTATTCTTCGCAATCTCATCAAAATGAATTGTCGAGGCACCCGGAATTGTTCGATTTCCGCTTATGACATACTTTCGAATCGTATCTGGATTATAGGAACGATCTCCCGATAAAGCCACCGGAATCATAAAATTATTGTTGTAATTTCCAATAAAATCAAGGATAACGACATATTCCTTGCCCGCCGCCTTTCGAAGTCCCCTACCTAATTGCTGAATAAATACAATCGGCGATTGTGTAGGTCTTAACATAATAACCTGATTAACTTCAACAATGTCAACACCTTCATTTAATATATCCACCGAAAAAATGTAATCCAATGGTTCTTTGTCTGTTGCATTTTCCTCATCCATCGCCAAACACTCAAACGCATTTTGCCGGATTTCCTCTGAATCATCTCCACTAAGTGCAACTGTTCGATACCCTAAATCATTAAATTTTGCCGACAATTGTTGACACTCTTGTTTGCGGCTACAGAAAACTAAACCCTTTACACGCTCACCACTGTAACCATAATAATTTGCCTGTTCCAAAATATGTTCTACACGTTCATCACAAATCAACTTATTAAACTCTTCATGAGACAAATTCTTTGATTTCGTATCCTGAACAACGGATAAATCCGTAATTCCAAAATAGTGAAACGGACACAATAATTCTTCTTCCATTGCTTGTTGCAAACGAATCTCATATGCAATCTGATGGTTAAATATTTCATATATATTATCATCCGAATCCGTTCTCTTATCTGGCGTCGCCGTCATTCCTAAAAACAACCGCGGTGTAAAATAATTCATCACTTTTTGATATGTATTGGCGGAACTATGATGCGCTTCATCTAAAATAATACAATCAAAATCATCCGCTTTATACCGCTGCAAATGCGCATCCTTATTTAACGTCTCTACAGTCGCAAATACATAATCTTTATCATATTCATAATAACCGGCACCAACCAATCCCATCGAAACTGAGTTACCAAACACTCTCTGATAAGACTTCTTCGCCTGGACTGCCAAAGACGCTCTATGCACAATAAATAAGACACGTTTAAATCCAAGTTCACGCATAGCAAAAGCAGAAGCATACGTTTTTCCTGTACCCGTAGCACTAATTAATAACGCACGTTTCTCATCTTTTTGCAAAATATTTTTAAGATTCGTAATAAATCGAACCTGCATACTATTTGGTTTTAATTTATATCTCTCAAGAGAGGTGACATTTCGCTCTGTTGCGATTTTTCTTTGTTCTTTTATAATTTCATATCTCTGCTTATACTCTTCATAAAAGACATCATAATCAAGCGCATACTCTGAATTCCATAACTCATCAAATTCTTTCAGAATATCCTCAGCCACTTCTCCCTGCGAAGTAGAAACTAACTTTGTATTCCATTCACGATTTGTCGTAAGTGCAGCACTCGTCATGTTGGAACTGCCAATAATAATACGATATACTTCTTCCTCTTTAAAAATATATCCCTTCGTATGAAAACCATTCTTCGCTGAATTTGTGTCATACATTTTAATCCGAATATTTTTTAAAGAATTTAATTTCTCTAATGCCTGCGGCTCGCTAAAATCAAGATAATTAGAGGTTAAAATCTCACCTTGGATTTCTCTTTTCTCTAATTCTTTTAATGTCTGGAGTAGCGGAGTCACCCCTCCCAACGTAATAAACGCAACACTGATTTGAAATTTGTCACATTTTAAAAGTTCATCCTCAATGACCGATAAAACCTTTTTTCCCTCATTGTGGTTATTTGAAACAAAGTTTGGTTTATATAATAATTCGGATGCCGTATTACCATTTACATATGCTGTTTCCAAGCCATCTCGAATTAATTGTATTTTTTCCCTTTTCATAACTTATCCTCCGTTTCAAATAATCCTTTATCAACATTGTAAACATCTTATGGCTTAATTGCAAGGGGGAGATGAAGACGGGGCTGAATTCTCTGATTTATGTGTAGCATCTCCTTCAAGTTTTTTTAGATTAATCTTTTTTCATTTTAATATACATTTTTTTCATATATTCTCTTTGAAATAATAATACTCTACAAACAGATACTCCACATGCACGAAATGTGGCTATCCTATGATGCAATCTAACACTCTTATCTTTCCCTTCTTTAAAAGGCATTCTTACAAACAGCACTTCATACTTTGCATATAATTCCAAAAAATATTCTAGTGGAATTATCATTATTAAATAGACAAGCGGTATCATGAAACTTATCAATATATTTATTTCATTTAATTGCTTATATTGATTTATCCCAATCTTTATTGTCTCAAAAAAAATCCAAAATGCAGCAATTGCCAAGATATAATCTAATAATTTATGAATACGCCTATATTCTTCTTTTCTTTCTGCAACTACATTTATAATGGTAAACATAAATATAGTTGGAATAAGTACAAGTTCAATCCATATATTGAATGTAAATATGCTTTTAAAAATTTCTAAAATTATCTTTTGGATTTTTTAATATATGTTTCATCCGCTTCACTCGAAGCAGCATTCATACATATATTAATCCAGAAAAAAAACATATAACAATATCCTTAATTTCTTATCAAAAAATCTTACTACTATATTCCAAAAACTTTTTCTTATTTCCTTATGATACAATACATATAGTAAGAAAATACATCCCCATATTAATGTTGCCCATTTTCTTGTTGACAATATTGGCATAACACCATTCCCTTTTTGTATATTCCAGTTCATTATCCCACTCACAAATAAAATTAAATCAGAATCACTTATTAAACCAAATACCGCCCCTCATAAATACAGGTTTTCGAGATTTTCAACCGTTATTCAAACTCTTTTTCGAGTTCGATTTTTCATATTAATCTAATGTTATCCGGTGTCAAAAACGTATCATTATGATAAGTTTTTATATTTCATCAATGTGATTATAAAACTGCTGTACCAAAATTATACCAAAAATAATTTCTATACATATTTATTCAAGCGAATAATAAAGCGATCTTTTGCCTCATCTGTATAGTTTTTAATATGCATCTTAAAATACTCAATAGCCCCCATGCAATCACCCTTTTTAGCTTTTATCAATGAATCCATACAAACAATATTATTATTATATCGCTGCCTTAATTCAACCTTTTTGAAATAATCAGCAATATCTTGCATAGTTTTAATATCACCAAATTTCTCTGCTATATCAAATTTAACCAATCTTGCATAATGAATATTTTCATTCATTTCTATTGCCTGATTAATGTATCCTAATGCCACATCATAGTCATTATCAATAAAAGCAGCATATTGTGCTTTAAATCTAAGAGTTAACTCTTCCGATATTTTACTACCAATTCTTTCCATATTTTTAATTAATTCTTGCAAAATTTGCTTTTTATTCTCAATAATGTCAGATTTTATTACACAAGTAAAATATGCCTGTATATGATATGGATTATCCTTATAATTTTGATAATTTAATTTAGCTAATTCTAATGCCGAGTCATAATCTTGCATTCCTATATATATCTGAACCTTTTCTCGTTTTGCCTTAGAAAAATTTTCCCTTAACCTTAAACTATTATTGATTCGTTCTAGAGCTTTATCAAACCTTCCTATCTGTCTATAATAAAACCCAAACAAAAATTCATGATCAGCACCCTCTATCTTCATAACTTCATCCTTAAATCGTTCTTTTCTAAGTTTGGCTAGTGCCGAACATAACAGATATCGTATTTCAAAAATAATTCTTTGATCCATAAACGAAGATCCTTGCAATGCTTTATCGGCAAATTGTATAACCTCAGTATTCTTACCAGAATTATATAAATCATTCATTGTTTTTAAATAAATAGACGGAATAATATATTTGCTATCTATATCAATTCCATTTATCAATGAAGTTTTCAATCTATGTAATAATTCTGGAATATCATAATCTCTATCGTCAATATTATGAACAAAATCATGAACATTTTCTTTAAGTTTTTTCTCACATTCTTTTGAAATTTTGTATTCACTCCGTTGAAGATAATCTCTTATTGTATCATTTACCCTTATATATTCCCGTAGCACACCTACATATTCACAGATTCCTCGATTATATAACTCATCAATATACTTCATATATTTAGAGAAGTCTGATACAATAGACATTAAATAACTAATACTAATATAATCAAAAGACCCAATTAATGCGAGAAATTCCATCAAATCCTCATTGTCCTTCATATCTTGCAATAGAATTGCTGCTTTTCGGTCACTAAAACATGTAACGTCATTAATATTATTATAGAAATATTGCCATCCTTGATCTTTTATCATTGTAACAGCAAAAAAAACTTGTTCTGGTAAACCTGTTAAAAGATTACTTATTATTTTTGTACTCTCTGTGTCCAAATCCACTTCTTCTAATTCAAGATATCTCTTTAATAATCCATTTCTTTCCTTAATATCCAATTCTGGCAATGCAATATCAAATAAACGCTCTGGTTTTAATCCTCTAGAAAAATACCTAAATTTACAAACCAATAAAAATGTAATTTTACTTTCAACTTCCAAATCATGTATGGCCTCTCCAAACCATTCTGCTAATTCTCCCTCATGATTCACAATACATCCGTTATCAATTACAAATACTAATTCCCTACTTTTTTGTAATTTAACAATAATATCCCTCAAAAGAGAAACCTTAGACTTCATATTCAAACTTGCAACTAATTCAATTGTAATTTCAACATCAACAATAAATCCAAGATCGTACAGTTTCAAAATACAATCTTCTATACTTTCATCAGATCTTAATACAATGTAGGAAAACGGAAAGGTCTCCTTTACAATATTGCTTTTAAACAAACTGCGTTTCAAAAAAGATCTTCTCCCAATCCCTTCAAGTCCCGATGCAATGACTGCTACTGGTGTTTCCTTATCAAAATCATCCATTCTTTCTTCAAAATTTCGTAAATACTCGTTTCGTCCAACAAAAAGTAAATTCCTTTCTTTTAACTTAGGATGCTTTTCATAAGAAATCTCTATCATACGTTGTCTAATGACATTATATGCTTTTGTTTGGCTACATATTCTCTGAATATTATATTCCTGTCTCATCCATATTGGAATTCTATCATCATCATATTTTACAATTTCATCTACAATAATTGGACAAATCTGGTATCTGTTCTTCTCCTCAACTATATTCTCAACCTTTTTTAATTCACCCTGTACCCATCGTGATTTCAACGCTTTGTCAGACAAAAAAATCACAAACAAATCTGTTTGTCCTAATTGATAATATATCTCTTCAATAGTTTTTCTGCCCTCTTGGAACACCACATTATCAATCACGACACTATCCTCTCCTAGCGCCTTAACCAATTTCTTATAAACAATATTTACATACCATTCCTTATCCTCACTACTATGTGATAAAAAAACTTTTGCCATCTGAATCTTCCTCCGTATATTTTATTTACATAAAGTATATACTTAAATTATGAAAACATATATATTTTATCCCATTCCAAGTGAACATCATCAATTTATAGCTCTCACAAATTGTATCGTATACCTAAATAATATCTTTTTATGTTCATCCGCTTATTCTATTATACTGTCGTACACCATCTTGGGCAAACAGTTACACATTTACAGTATAAATGGTCAGAAAATTGTTACTATAACTTTTCCTGACACCTTAAATGAAATATCATATATGCTTTTAACAAATTCCATCTATTTTGTAACTACCATAACATAATAATATGATTAACAAAAAAGCATGATATTACGTTATTCAAACATCCTCATAATATCCTACTCTCCCACCATTGTCTTGATCTCATCCAATAACAACCAACCATTTTCATCTTTCACGGCCGCTTCTGCTTCTTACAGCTTCTCTAAAAGCCTTTCTGCTTTATCACGTTCGTAATCTTCTATATCCATCACCACAAATCTACCCATACCATTTTTGTAAGAAAAACAGGTTCTCCCACCTAGCAGTTCTTCAACACTTCATTGTAATTTCTCAAATCAGATACCGGTAATATATTTGGCATAGTTACCATCCTTTCAAAATCAATACTATATTCTATTTTCTATTATAGCCAAAAACGCTGTAAAAATCAACGAAAGATTTTACCGTATTCTCTAGTCCATTAGATTGCTAGTGGATTCTTGTGTTTAAGAAAATATGAATTTTAAAGACAACCCACCTATTTTTTAACGACATTTACATTGCTTAAATTTTTTTAAGTTTTCGACAGCTTTCGACAATCATTTATAATGGAGTGCTATATAATACACACAGCATCACTAAATCAAAAGGAGCAAACCTTATTATTTTCTCCAAATAATATCAATTATTAATATGTAGCACTAATGCTACGTTAGAGAAATTTCGAAAACAGTCTACTGTCTTCTCCTAAATCACCTTTTATTTCATATATTTGTTCTTTATCTTCTTAAAGGTAGTAGACTTTATCAAATACAAATTTCCTTTACTTCTTGTCATTGCAACATATAATTTATTAATAGTCGAAACAGCAATTCCCCTTGAATCAAATTTTTCATTTAGAATATTGTCAAATTTTTCTGTTAATATCACGCATGCACTATCTACTGTGTCCCCTTTAGAATACCCCCAGTTCATAGCATTAAAAGCATACTTATTTGCATCCTGATAGACTAATTTTAGAATACTTTGATTTTCAATAATTTCTTCGGCCATATCATCAGCCCATATTACAATACCCTTGTTAATGCCACAAGATATAATGTCAATGCCCAACTTGCTACTAATATAATCACAAACATCAACCGAACATCTTCTAGACCTTTCCAATAAAGTCGTGTCAACCTCAAATTTATTCATTTTCATTTCTTGAATAAATTCGACATAACCTATATCCTTTTTCCTTTTCTTAAAAGGCTTGCCAGAATTATTTGTTCCTGATACAGAGTGCTGATAATAATCTCCAACAAGTATTACATCATCAAGTAATTTCGCAATCCCCATTATTAATTCATAGTCATATTCCCTAAAATCCTGAAATTCATCTATATAGACTGAATCAAAAAACAAATTCAATCTATACGCAACTCTCTTAAGCAAAGATTCACGTTTTGACTTCACCTGCAAAACCAATTCTGACAATGTTGAACAATAATAGCGGCCATCTTTTGTAATATAATGCTCTAATTTGTCTTTTGTTTCATACTTTGGATTTGGAATTCTCCTTTTTGTCTTCGAAATAATCTGCCTTGGTTGCGGAGATAACATACTTATTCCATTGCTAGTAAAATCCAACTTATTAAAGTATTCTCCAATACTTGGTTCATATGGTAATACCAAATTATGATATACAAAAGAATCGTAAGTTAATACCGTAGTCGCTTCTGGAATATTTCCATATGCATCACACAATTCCTTTTTTATATTGTGTATATTTTCATTCGTAAACGCAATTATCATATTTTTCTTTTGCGGATTTATTCTATGACAAATATGATACGTCTTCCCTGCTCCAGCAACTGCCAAAATTAATTGTTTAGCCATTTTATCGCATCCTTTACATATTGTGGTATTTTAAACTCTTTACCAGATATCAGCATTTCGTATGCTGTATCAACTTTATTGTTTAACATTTTTCCTAATACAACACCATAATCCTTCTCATGAAACAAATATTTTGCTCCACTTTTAATTTGAATCACATCATCAAGTTCTTCTCTATTTATATCGTACACACATTTTTCCCAAGTCCACTCCTCAACTGTATCCCCCATAAAAATATGTTGTAAATCATTTTTCTCGTTAAACTGTCGGGCCCTGTCGATTCTATACTGTTTTTGATCATTGTCCGTAATAACTGCCAACCGCTTCATTGTCGTATTTGCAATGGCCAAATACTTTTTATATGAAATACCATTACAGGATATTACAACAATACCATCTTCCTCAAGCGAACGTCCAGTAAGTTGTGAATAAAAATGAGGTAACAAAAGAGCCTCTGTTGCACCTTCAACTAAAAAAATCTTTTTAGAAAGTAAAAGTTGCAAAAATGCATTATTATCGGCTTTTACAAAAAAATCCGCTACTGTTGAATCAACACAATTAAGACTTCTTACACTCTCATCTGCAATCCAAAGCACATTATTTAAATTCAGCCTACTTGCAATCATGCTGTTATGTGTTGCCACTATTATTTGTGAATCGTTTTGATTATTTGATATTTCCTGTAGCATCTTATTTAAATTTGTAAAACACAAATGATTTTCAGGTTCCTCCATCATTATAACATCCAATCCATTTGTTTTGTCTAACGCTATTTGAGTCTTGATCAAACTCTCCATTCCACTTCCCTTATTTTCAAGTGCAATGGAATTCTCATAGACTGACAAAACCGATTCTAAAACAACCTTTTTGCTATCCACTCCAAATTTTTGGTTTGTACTAATCGGAGGCAAATTCACAGATTCGATAGCTTCATTTAATTTGTCTCGAAACTCATTTTTTGCTCTCATTCTTACAGACTCATCATATCTACTTGTAAATAAAGCTTTATTATAATAATTAAATGACGGTGCGGCTGAGTTACTTGTTGTATCTATAGACAAAAATTTTAACGGGCGCTTAATTATTTTATACGGACGATTTGCATATGTTTTCCATGTAAACCCATAATATTCATATGGAATTTTTCCATCAATAACAGATTCTTCTAATCCCTCTCCTAATTCTTGATCAAATCTACACTCAAAAGTTATTCCAAATTTCTCAACTTGTTTTGCCTTTTTACCATATACCTCTCCATAAAAATACTCCGAATTTTTCTGTTTCACATCAAGTTCTAATTCAATTTCTATACAAATCCACGGTAATGTTTTAACACTTGGATTGGCCTTAAATTCTTCAACCATTTTAACATTAAATAAATCTTTTAAAATTGCTTTGTCAACATTTCGATACTGTTGATTTAATACGGTTCTAATAGCATCTAATATTGTACTTTTCCCTGCTTCATTCTCTCCAACGAGAATATTCATATGCTCATTAAACTGAACATCCAGTTCATAAAATTTTTTAAATCCCTCTATGTGCATATGTTTAATATAATTCATATACCTACTCTCCTATATCAAATCATTACTAAATAATTATCTAAAACAAAAATCAGTTGATGTCCTTATTAGTTAAAGCACTCTTTTTCATTTCAATTCTATTCTATACATTTATAAGCAATTATATTAACCGTTCCCTTTCCTCGATATTTTTTAATTTCGTACTTTTCAGGGAAATCCTCAATCAGTTTTGGTAATTTAATATATCCATAACTCCTTACATCAAAATCAGGCTTTACTCTTTTTATAAACGTTCCAGCAGAGCTTACATTAACATAGCCCTCGTCATCCTGATATTTTTCAAATGCTTCTCTAAGTAATGTATGAATTTCATCTGAAACAACTTGTTGATTTTCACCTCGACTCTGTATGGTATCATTTTGATTTTTTAAACTTAAATTTTGTTGGCTGTTTTTTCTAAATTTAGAAGCAATTGAAATATTTTCCAAAAAGACAAATTCATCACAACTATTTCTAAAAGATTCTGGTGTATTATTTTCTCCCACTCCCATTACATATACACCTGACTCATGCAGATTTATTGCTAACGGTGTATAATCACTATCACTCGCAACAATTACAAAAGCATCATAAATCCCTGTATGTAATAAATTTATTGCATCAATTACCACCGCCATATCTGTAGCATTTTTATGGGCAACATAATCAAACTGTTGAACCGCTTTAATTGCCAATCGCTCTAATTCGTCTTCCCAATTTTTTAATGTCGACTTTTTCCAATTTCCATAAGCTCTTTTCACTACAATACGTCCATGCGCAGATACTTCGCGAATAACTCCTTCAAGTTTCACTAATTGAGTATTATCCGCATCAATCAAAAGAACAATATTTTCCAAATCATTCATGATAACGCTCCCTTTCGTAATTCATTCTATATTTAAATTATGTACCATCTTGCCTATTTTTTCAACTTTTTTCGTTCGACAAATTTCGACAACAAATGACTCCAAACGCACTTCTAATAACAATAATTATAAAAATCTATTTAATCGAATTCTTCTAATAGTATCAGGAAAAAGGTCAAAACGAATATCATATGTCTGACTTTTTTCATCAACTTTCATGATCGTGCCTTGACCAAAGCTTGAATGCAATACCACATTATTTACCTAAAATGTTGCTTTTGAAATCAATGGTGGTGAATAATATCCTCCAACTATTTTACTGCCGTTAATGCAGTTTAAATATTTCACATCAATGTCGCTTAAGAAACTGGATTGTCGTGCAATGAAAGAACCTGCTTTAACCCCATAACTGCTATGATAACCTGTATACTTCTTCTTTCAGTATCTCATTACATTTACCATGAAAGATACCAGTAAAATAATCAGCTATCCAGAGGCAAATACGATTATCGTTTTTCACACAAAAAAGGCAAAGTGAATTATCCTCCCAAAAACAGCTTCTCCAAAACATATAAACTCTCATATATCTCAGAAACAAGAAGATAACCTTTGATCCCAAACACTCTCTAATGCCTGTATTTACAAGGTTTATCTCCTATAATATGAAGATAAAAAAAGATCTTTTGGGAGTTCCAAACAAGGCCTTATTCATCTTCATATTCTGTTTCTTAGGATAGTCCACTTTACTCTTTTCAAGATAATTGACTTTGCTCCTGAACATGGCTATTATTCAAACTCCAGACAGACAGTAAAAGGTATTAGCAAAAATCGTTGATTTTAAGGCATTTTCAAGCAATATAAACTACTGAAAAACAATATTAAAAAATAAAAAAATGCAATTTTAATGCAATGAGGTACATTCAATTTTGTTTAATTCAGTACCAAAAATTCAAAACCTCAATATCTAATTTTAGATGGACGTTCAGAAATGAGCGTCTATTTTTTTACCCTAAAATCGAAAGGAGAATCAAATATTATGAAAAAGATTATAAAACGATTGCTTACAGGTGTTCTCACCCTTGCAACCGTATTTACCGCCTTACCTGTTACACAGGTTCATGCTGCGGATTCTGTCTATACTCATTCAGACGGGAAAACAGGTACAGTTTTAAAAGTGACAGATGGTGGCGAAGTTGAATCCACATTTCAAGAGGGGTGGATGAAAGCAGATGGTGAAACTGCCTACTGTATTCAGTTAGGTGTTGCATTTCAATCTGGATATAAAACTCGCAAGGACGCAACCGAGCGTCTGAACCAGTCACAGATTACAGATGTAGCACTGAATCTGGAATACATCAAGGAACATACCAAAAAAGGGTTTACAGATGAACAGTCTTACCTATTACAACAGTGTACAGTATGGCGTAGATTGAGTGTTCATTTAGGTTGGGGATTTGGAAAGACCCATGTTGACTATGACGAAATATCAAAAAACGTACAGGATAAACTCTACGCAGACGCACAGACTTTCGCTAAAGCGAATAAAGACCGTTACGATTGTGGCGGTTATATCTACGTCGGTGAGGGGCAGGACTTAGGACAGTTCTGGGCGAAGCTGGCTGTCGGAAATGGCAAGATACAGAAATCGTCCAGTAATACAGCGGTTACACAATCTAATGACTGCTATTCTTTATCTGGTGCGACTTATGGTGTCTATTCTGATAAGGGCTGCACGAAGTCTGTTGCCACACTTACGACAGATAGTAATGGAAACACTGATACAGTGGAATTAAGGACAGCGAAATATTATGTGAAAGAAACAAAAGCTCCAAAGGGATTCCAGTTAGATAAGAACGTCTATACCCTTACGGTCAAAGCTGGTGAAACTGCTACCTTAAAAGTAAGCGATACACCAAAGGTCACAGACACATTGGTTGAGCTTTTCAAGATTGATATGGAAACTTCCAAATCAACCGCACAAGGTAATGCTTCTTTAGAGGGTGCGGAGTTTGTCTGGAAATATTATGACGGATATTACACAAAAGACAATCTTCCATCAGAGCCGACACGCACATGGACGACAAAGACAATCGCTGAAAAAGACAGCAAGAATGAAGTCCATTACATCACACGTTTAGCTGACGCTTACAAAGTATCTGGTGACAGCTTCTATACACAGAATGGTGCTATGTGTTTGCCGCTTGGTACTATCACTGTGGAAGAAAAGACAGCTCCAAAGGGTTACTTATTAGAGGGTGCATATATGCAAGCCGCTGGAAGTTCTGAACAGATAAAAGGCGTGTATGTGGCACAGATTACAGAAAATGGTGAGCTTGCAGCGTTAAGCGGCAGCAACCAGTATTCTGTATCAGACAAGGTTATCCGTGGCGGTGTGAAAATCCAGAAGCGTGACCTTGAAACAAAAGATACAAAAGCACAAGGCGGTGCAACTTTGAAAGATACTGCCTTTGAAATCATTTCTTTAAATGATAGTGCTGTCTTGGTAGATGGCAAGTTATACAGCAAAAATGAAGTTGTCAAAACAATCCATACAGGCATTGACGGTATCGCTACGACTGACACAGATACGTTACCATACGGAAAATACCGTATCGAAGAAAGCAAAGCTCCAGAGGGCTATTTGACTGACGGTGCAAAACCGATTGAGTTTGCAATCACAGAGAATGGAAAAATCGTTGATTTAACGGACGAAGTACACTCTGTTTACAATCAAATTAAGCGTGGTGATATTGAGGGTGTCAAAATCGGTGACGGTACTCACAAGCGACTTGCGAATGTTCCGTTTAGGATCACAAGCAAGACGACTAGTGAAAGTCACATCATTGTGACTGACAAAAACGGTCAGTTCTCTACTGCTGCTGACTGGGTATCCCATAAGCAGAATACAAATGCAGGTAAATCCAGTGAGGACGGTATCTGGTTTGGAACATCTGAACCAGACGACAGCAAAGGTGCTTTACTCTATGATACTTACGAGATTGAGGAATTA
>OJMH01001053.1_pt1 | contig 30257 bp, 28 predicted proteins | sample 1597111 | NCBI WGS metagenome assembly OJMH01 (sample SAMEA2452115, study PRJEB22498) | human gut metagenome | reverse complement strand
ACAACACTATACCCGAATTTGGTGCAAAGAAACAAATAAAAAGTGATGGATTGGGCTTTCGTTAAGTACTTTTAATAATATAACGTTACTCTGACACTTATTTCAAAGTGTATCTCAAAACAGAGAATAAAATTAAATGTGAATCAACTTCCCTCAATCAGAACAGCGATTTCTCAGTGCATGAAGAATGGATAGAAATCATCTCGTAGAATCAGAAATATCCAACACAAGTACGGACTGAACAGGAAAAACGGAAGGATTCGCAATTGGCATATTTCCAAATCACACAGATTTTACTTTATAACAATCAATAAAACATATATTAGATCAAAAACATGAAATCCGAACACATATTTCATAATTTAAGTTTCAATCTAATATTTTTGAATCCTTCTGTAACTGACGATATCCGGAGCAAAAAAAGCACTCAAAGTACCTTTTTACCCATTCCTTTAAATGGAACGAAGTGCTTCTCACCGACCAACGAGTCGTTCCTTTAAAACCAACGAAGCTTTTCTTTAAATGAAACGCCTCCTAACATTGGTAGTTATCATGCATATTTCACCTATCTATATCCAAAAAAAGATCATTCCTGCATATTCTTGCATCTTTTTATGCAGTATATTTTTTATTTGAATGAATCTGATCGACCTTCTTTCAAGGATAATCTTAAAAACAGAACAGAATCCCCCACATACACCTTCCTAAATCGGACTTTAATTTGATTGTTTTACAAATCTGTTTCTTTCAAATCATATTCACAACAATCTGCCTGCAGGCAATTATGTATCGTATCCATTATCTGTTTTCTTTCTTTTTGATTGAAGACAAAAGAGATATTATGGCCGGAATCATTCTTCCAGGAATCGATAGATTGTAAAACAATACTTATATATGTTCTAAAATCACCAGCAGGTAACTTTGAAATATCTTCATGAACAATAACAATATCAACTGTATCAATCCAATAGAAATCCAAATATAATTCACAAAGTGCATCCCAGTTCCTCCCAAAATAAACAGGAAAAGAAAGACCTTCTGAAAGCTTGGTATACAAATCTTCTTTATCAGATACTTTTGGAATATATCCCATGTAAGAATCTAATAATCTGTATTCACCAGGATCTTGAACAAAAAGTATATTTTTCATATCATCGTGATTAACGTTCATAACTCACAAACCTAAAAAATGCCACCCTCTTCTAAAACAATTATAGCCACAACTATTGGAGAGCTCCACCTTTATATGATTTCATTTCTATCATCCGCTTAAAATTTTCCACAAAGATCATATAGGCATTCAGACTTTTATTGTCCAAGGCATAGAGTTCCCCATTATCAGCTGCAAGACGCTCTAAAATCTCATAATCTTCTTGCGAATGAACCTGCCCTAACATTTTTATTGCATTTTCTATACATTGCAATGCACGTTCATTATTTCCGCGTAGATAATAAAAAATTGGCAAAAGATCATACTTCACTTCACCTATATGGAATTTATCACATTCTAGCCCATAGACTAAATTGTCCTCATCTGAAAACTCATTTAAATAAGGAAGACCATATTCAATAATGGCATCTGCCATACTGTTGACTTCTTTCTCCACATCTTCCTGATTCGAAAATTTCCATTCTTTAAAAGTATTTTCAGGCATTAAATATCCAAGAGGCGTACTAATTGTCGCATAAACATATTCCGGATATTTAAAAGGAAGAGCATTGTTCAATTGTGCACTCAACCTGTTTACATTCTTGTAGGCAACCCCAATAACCGGATTTAAATAAAAAGAATATTTCTGACCACAATTAGCAATTGTAAATCCTATATTCTGTATACGATTATCATCCAATTGGCGCACAAATGTATTTAGCACTTTTCTCTTAAATCCAAATTCTAAAAGTCTTTCTCCCAAAAGGAGCATTACTTTTTTTCTTAATTCCTTCATACGATTTCTATCTTAATTCCACACATTCGACAAGTACACCATAAAAACAATCTCTAGTATCTTCACTATCGCAACATTCTCTTAGTTTATCATTAGTGAACTTGATATAAAATCAGACACACTCCCTTTTTCGATAAAGATTAAATCCTGTATAAAATCATCAATCATGGACCAAAATTCGCAATCCATCAATTCTTTTTCTTTCAAAGTAGCACAGCGAATCAATATATCTCCATCAACATGATACTTTTTATAAATCCTAAGATGTTCCAGCGTAATCATAGTTTCTCATTGTATTAATTAATAAGTGCTGATATAGCCACAGCTATGTATCAACTAATCATTTACACTATTGTAATTCTAATTACCATTTAAAAAAACGCCGGATTCTCTCTTCTTTATCATAAACGCCTTTATTGTAGATATACCTTGTTCTCGTTGATAAAGAATCTCTTAAATCACTCGAATAAACTGCATCGTTATGCATTATTCTAAAACTCTGTGGAGTATCATTGATATTCAAAAAACAGAAAGTCGAATCACTAAACAGCTTGTACATAGACATCCAAATATCCCTATCCGACAACCTTTGAAGAAACGAATGAGGAAATTCAGTGTCATATTTCAGATATTTATAATCATGAGGAGCAATAACAATAGGTAGTGAATCCCTCAAAACCAAATTTAATGTATCCGGTCCATTTATTACAGCATAACACATACTCTTCGCTGAATTTCTGGATAACAGCAAAACTGAATCAGTCTGATTTCTTACAAATATTCTTCCCGAAAATCTTTCTATATAATTCTTCAGGCTATCAATCTCTAGATCAAAAAGGCCTGGAATATATGAACCGGGGACAATAATATCGTGCGAGCTCAATCCCATCAATGCAGCTTTCCCCTGAGGTGTACCTCCAGAAAAATACGACCAAAGTTCCGGATACTCAAATAAGCAATTATAGCTAGGCAACATCTTTACTAAGGCATGTTTATCTTCATATTTTCGGAGAGCCAACAGCCAATCACGGCCTCTGTTTAAACATAAATTTTCATGAAAGTTAGAGTCCGAAACAAATCCTCTTTCAAACAATTCTGTGCGTGACATTTCAGGCTCATCTAATTCGATAAAGCAAAGATATCTTTCTTTATACTTTATCACTCTGGAAGGTAACTCAGCACCATCAGAACCAGGAGAATCTGATTCACCGATATAATAAAGTGAATTAGAATCTGTCGAAAACACTTCATCTATTTCTATATATGTCGTAAGTAAATAGCCACTATCTATCAGCACTTCCACCTGTTTTGCTACACGCTGATGAATATCTTCCAAAGAAGGGGAGGGGGATATGCATCCCCCCAGTATAATTAATAGAACAACATAGACTAATTTTCTCATAAGCATATCATTTACGTTTTATATATTGCAATAAATCTGTAGCATCATATACACGAATAGAATTTACCCGACTTGCATTTTTGATATATTCATATATCATACCCTTTTTATCAGTACTCACACGGTTATCTTTCATATACACAGCATTCTTACGTTGTGGCTTAGCTAAGTTAAAATCATTACCAGCTCCACCTTTCGTTCCTCCGGGCAAATGAGAATGAATATCTATAACTTTTTCTCCTTTCACAGAAAGTTTATTTTGAGCATATACACCATTATCTACCCCATATGGATCTCGATCTGTCGCAACAACAGCTGTTCTTGTACCATTATCATCATAAACATCTAACTTCCATTCAACAGTTGTGTGATCAGCAGCAAATTTAAAAACAGTAGCAGCTGTCTCCAAATCTTGAGTACTTCCATAAGATTTCTTCACCCGATTTTCCTTCTGCTCTTTCGCCTGCATACTATGCATTTCCCCAAGTAACCCCTGATTTACAGTTACTGAAATAGAACGATCACTGGAAAGATATAAATTATCTGTTGAGCCTTTACCTCTCTTATCAATAGGAGTCTCATTAAATAATCTTCCTGATCTGCTGATAACATAATCATCCTTTCCGTCTAAGTCTATCCTCAACACCGGATTATTCTTACAATAAGTATAAGGACTCCAACTATAATACTTCTCATTCATCGGATCAACTGCATGCCATCTACCAAGCGCTGCATCATACATACGCGCCCCATAATCATACCAATCAAGTCCATTCTTCCGATCAAGTTCTTTACCGTTATACTTATAAGGCTGAACAGCATTGCTTACCGAACTTGACATCAACCCACCAAACGGATAATAATGGTTCACTTCATCAATCAATCCATTTTGGTCGATAACCACACAGTTATTACCTTGATGATCCTGAAAAAAATAGTGATATTCATGATCGTTTAGAGTCATATATCCGGCCTCTGTCAACAACTTAACAGGAATCCCATTTTCATAGATCATATTGCCGCAATAGTCAGTTACTGTAGTATCATTCCCTATGATATGCGTCGTACGAAGCTTTGTTCCGTCAGCACCATAAAGATAAGAAATGACATTACCATCAGAGAATAAAACCCTATTTGGCAAATGTAAGAAATTATATTGAATCTCTTCTATTCCCTTATTAGAATCTTTTATTAAACTTCCATTGGCATCATAAGAATATTCTATAGATAACGAAGAAGTATTTTTAAAATCAAACCCTTCATTATAAGCCGAAGAAGTAGCAGCATCCTCCACAGATTCCAATTGATTCCCATTCAAGGTGATAAACAGGTCATCAATCAGACCATAATTATTCGGTTCCGTTTGCCCATAGCGCTTTATACGAAGAGGATTTCCATGCTTATCATATCTATAAGAAGTATCAAAACATCCTTCTTTACGGACATTTTGTTCTAAATAATTAGCTTGAGCTAAACGTGACAAATCATCATAACTAAAGTCATACCCTCGTAGAGTATTGTCCGAAGCCGCTTGCCAATCTATACCGGAGATATTACCATTATAGCACGGAGCATTTGTCCCATTTGCCCGCAAATCATTATAATATAACTTCTGACTAAAAAAACGACCATTGATAGATTTCATCCACGAACGAACATTATATTCATACCATGTTTCCATTTCGCGACAGTTTCCATTACGACAAACACTATTCAAACGCCCAAGTTCATCATAAAGGTTATCCGTTAAGGTTACAAAATTTCCTCCATCCAAACTATGCATTGTTAATAACAGTCGTCCGGCATGATCATAAGTATAGGAATACTCTTCCGTCTGCATAAATTCTCCTGAAAGTGAATGAACATGTTTGCGCTTAACAGGATTGCCTGCGAAATTATAAGCAATATATTCTTGTTCAACCCCTCCTAAGAAATGATTGCCTCCTTTACTTTGTATTAATCGCCCTCTATAATCATAATACATCACTGTAGGAATATAATTCAAAACATCAGTATTTAAACCATCTAGTTGTGCAGTCAATACTCCTGTTAACAAAGATTGTGCACCATCCGGATATCGTTCACCATAGCCGTCTACTTTCTCATATTTGCAGTTTACATTTGCCGTATCAAAAATCTCATTTTTCTCCATGAAGTCATAGTCATCATAATAATTTACAATCATCACTTTTGCATCAACAAGCATCGCACCAGAGACGGAATACCCCTTATAAGTCCCCGTCTGCTTATTCATTGTAGCCTTGATAATCGTATCAAGAGATGACTCAGATAGCTCGAAATTGTTCCAACAAAGACCTGTCAAACAAACTCGCCCCAAACCATCGGTAATAGCAAACGACCATTCACCTCTTTTACGCTGCTCACCATCCTGAGTAAAAACAGGAGAATCAGACTTATCATAAACATAACGTATCCAATCCTGCCCCGGAAGGCGCTTGGCCTTCACACGAAACCGTTTATCATACTTATAAAGATACGCATAGTCACGGAGAATAAATTCAGTATCACTACTCCAATGACTACCCGAAGCCTTGATATAATCCGCAGCTTTGGGAGGAAGGACAACATGAAGATTTCCCCATTCATCATAGATATAGTAAGTATCATAAAACTCACGAAAAGCACCATTTAAAATCTGCCGACTTAGAATTAGCTGCCCAAAACGGTTCTTAAATTCAATAACGGCATTCCCATCCTCATCCGCTTTCCATACAGCATCAAGGGTGCCTGTCGGATAGTTGCCGGTAGAACTAATGGAAACTAATGTGTCAATACTCTCCGTCTCACTTCTGATACGATAATGTATACAGTTAAGTGAATCATTTCCTGCAATATTAGCAAGTTGATATTTTGCACGTACGGCTTTACCTTTCGAATGCCAGTCATACCCTGCACCGTATTCACAAACAGGACGATCAAGTGGTGAGGGTTCATATTCAGTCAATGAGTAAGGAGCCTGATCATTACTGTTTAAAACCTTAATTCCCGCCTTCAAAGTCTCAGGCAAAACATACCCTCCATTGTTATTCATAAGTTCCGCCTGAAGCCACGATTTTTCCACACGGCCATACATATCATATTCTGTCAATGTAGCCAAGTCGTCCTGTATAGGTGACGCTTCGCCCAGAACTGTCTGCACTTTACGCCCCATCTCATCATAATAATCGACTTTATCCAACCAACTTGCTCCAAAAGCGTCCTGAAAGGAGCGGGTCAAAATGTAGTTTTTATCCTTCAACCCAACACTACGCTCAGGCCCTTTGCATACAATCCGGGTAGAAATTTCACCTTTTCCTCCATGCTTTCCGATAGATACAACATAATAAGTGCCGGCAGCAAGAGATGACATCTCCAAATAAGCATGCTGAAATTCAACACAAGCGTTAACTCCCGAATAGTCATCATTATAAGCTAAATGTTTACCGTCCTTATCGAGCAAATAAACCTCTGTATCGGTTATCTTTGATCCACAATTTGATATTTCTACATCCATATCACGCGGAATTGTAAAACGATAACAAACTCCATTTCTGTATTTATCATAACCTTGATAACCAACATCCGGATTATCCGTATTTCTCGTATCTTCAAATACAAAAAGAGGATCATAGCTGCCAATGGTTCCGGTTTCATAAGCAAATTCAGTAATCGGAGAAACCGGTTTCGTTTTAGTACCTGTAATACGGGTAGTTATTTTTCCTTTTTGAGCAGCTCCTTTAGATACAACATAATATGTACCGGGTGCAAGGTTAAGCTTACCCAAACGATCTTGCTTCGGATTGTCGCAAACTATCACTTCCGAGTTATCCCAATAGCCGGTTACATCATTGCCCTTCCCGTCCAACAGAAAGATATCAGTATTATCAATCTCCGAACCGCAGTGGGAAATACTAATATCCATATTACATGAAAGATAAAACCCATAACAGACACTATTTTTATAAGCGTTATCTCCTTGATATCCTACATATGGCTCACGAGTATCTTTGGTATCCACATAATTAAAATAGCTATCAAACTCACCAATCGCTTTTGCAGAACGGGTAATAAACGGACGTAATCCTTCTACTTTAGTATATACACTCCCATTCGCACCGGGACTCCAATCAATGTCTATCTTATATGTCCCCGGAAGAAGACATGGAGCTATTACATATGCATATTCATCTACACAGTAAATATTGTCACCTGTGTTCGAGACAATTATATCACCATTCATATCAGATAAAAAAATACCGGTTGCTCCATTTAACGTAGATTCGCAATGAGAAATAATAATATCCATCGGACTGGTCAGAGTAAAGTAATAATGAGTAAAAGGCTCTGTATAGTTCGGAGGATAAGCCCCTCTGGTGACCAAAAATTGAGTTGAAAAACTACCCAAATTTTCAGGATCATCCAAAACCTGCCCGAATGTATTACTGACAGCCATGAAACAGACAACAAGTAAAAGTAAAAATCTTTTTTTCATTTTTCCAGTGCTTATTGGTTTGTATAATTGTATTCATTTATCTCAAGTAGTTCACGCCTGTTACCATTTAGGATATATGTTTGTGTCAAACGCCCCAAATCATCGTATTCGTAGCAAGTGGTCAATCCCATCGGGTCTGTGATAGATGCTACACCTACCAACGGTTTATAGGTATAGGTCGTCACACGTGCTGCAGGCAAAGACTGTCGCAGTTTATCAATTTCATACATAAATGGCGATTTGGCAAAAGCATTTTTTTCTACAGCTTCTTTTCCTCCCAATTTTGCTATAACTTCCTTATAGGTCGCGTTTTCAACACAGGCTATGATATGTTGGTTACTATATCCATACAAGTAAACTACAGTATCTTTTCCATCTTTAGTTTCCTGACATTTTCGCCCGTAATCGTCATAGATGTAAGTGAAACGAGTATCGGCAGTACCCGAGACTGAATGGTGAACAACTACACTCTCCGGTTGATAAACATTAGTGAATGGCATAGAATAAGGCATTTCAACTCCTAAATATTTACTTCCACGTATATACTCTTTTTTTACTACAGGACTCATAATATTTCGTTCTACCATATCCGCATATGGGAATGTATTTCCATAGTCCCGGGGATACGTCAAGTTAGTAACGTACGTGATGCCATCCCTGCCCGTTTCGGTGATGCGAGTAGGATAGTTCGTGAAAGAATCTGAATATTCATATTTTGTACTTGTAGAAAATTTTTCTCCATTGACAAAAACTGTATACCGTGACCATTCCGGCAACTTTGCCCTTACCTCTATTTCTGTACGCCTATAAGAGTAACCAAACCTTGCCTCTGCCGGAGTTGCATTTATAGAAGACTCTCTGATTACATTATCGGCAGCAGCCTCACCTATTAGTATTTTACCATGATTCTTATTAAGGATAACATATCCATTATCCGTTTGTTCCAAAGGAGTATATCGCCCATTATCGTTCCGATAGACGGTTTTACTCAGCAATTGTCCGTACATCCAACTGTTATGTTGATTGCATTGCATCTTGGTCATTCGGTATGGAGTGAGTACGATCAATTGCATACTCATACACCGTTTTGCCCGAATTATTTTCAGGTGTACCGTTATATTCTGTTACATAATCATACATAACGGACGTTCCTCCCTCAAATGTGATAGGGCGTGTTGAATTGCTGAAGAAAGTTCGTTGCCGGGCAGTACAGTACTCATTAAATATAGGAGCATAGTGCCATTCTTCATCTTGCCAATATCCATTAAAGACTTCACAAAAGTACATCCCCTGAACCAAGCGGAAGTAATCCAAGATAGAAGTGGTCAATGGAGTTCCACATCCGTCTTCTTTCCAACCATAGGTAAACGTCCGCACTTTCATGGTTCCTGCTGCATTTTTTGTCTCAATTTGCTGTATTCGTAAGCCACCTGCCTGTTGTACGCCGCCCTCTGCATCTCTATATTGATGTGCCCCGTATATAAATTCATCCGTAGAGCCGGTAGGATAAGTAATACTAGTCAGTGTACCATATTTCATATATTCTTCATCAGCTTCCCGGGAAAGTTCAGAACCGAATGTAAGGTGCAGACCACCATTAGGAATGATATCGATAGGGTATTCATAACCATCAACAAACTTGTATTTCCACCTTGTCGTTTCAATTGTTTGTCGCGGTACTAAAGTTACACTATCCGGACGGTAAATACCATTAAAATAACCCCAATAATCTATGGACCGGTTTCCAGGATCAGGCAATTTTCTGGGTTGTTCATAACCGAAAGAATAACATTCCTTCACTTCCCCATGTCTATCCGTCATCACAAGACTCTCCAAAAAATAACGCTGGATTACACGGTCATTGGGGGTATAATAATTAAAACAGATTTCTTTGACAAAATTACCATTATAATCATAGACTGTAATCTTTTGTATTCTCGGGAACTTGGAATCTTTTGTGAATATTATCTTACCTTGATTAAAACTGATTTCATTCAATGGCTGACTGTGAGTACTTATACTATTTCCTGAGGTAGATCTGTCAGGGACAGTCCCATCTGAAATCAATTCTCCAACATCATTACTCTGAAAACCATATGTTACATTATTTTGTCTACTAATGATAATCGGATCCTGCATACATTCATCAGGTGCATAGTCCGTCTTTACCAACAATGCATTCCGATCTGTGCAAATGCCTACTTTCTTACTGAACCCATCTCTTACTATAATATAGTCATCATTCCTTTTCACCTGATAATGTACTTGTCTGTCATCATACACAAATAAGATAGAATCTTTTTTATTGGGAGCGACAATAGACGACGCTTTCCAACCAATAGGATACGAGCCTCCATCTCCTGTTTCCTTTCCTCCATCAAACTTATAAACAGTTCCATCATCGTCCGTAATCTGGAAGTATTTGCCCATCCAGTCAATATGAATATTTTCATAAGGAATCGGTAAAAACTCCCGAGTCTTATCCGTCGACTCCATAGCATACATAAACATTCCCTGCTTATCCGATAGACGATAATAATACTCATCCGGCTCTTCCTTAGAAATCAAAGTCAAATTTTTCACATAATCAGGAAACCTATTACGAAAATCATTCTTATCAAACTTACAGGTCATAGTTTGAGGATCATCCGCCCACCCTCGGATAGTTCGCGTTATCATTGGCTCGGCCACCAAATTCCAACCGAGTCCCGCCCATCCGGCAGCATCACTCAGTTTAATACCCGAAGCATGATAAGTAAGGTAAATAGGCAAAATAATATCTCCACTTCGTACCTCATAAAGAGGAATTTTAATTTCAGGTAAACCCGTACTGTGGTTCACTGGATAAACAATATTCTGTTTCAACGCTGCCGTTGCAGGTGTGTTTACCATTTGATTTTTGAACAACGCATCTGTATCTATCGGATTACCGCTATTGCCCGATTGTCCATAGGAATATAATTGACAACCCCATATTGTCATTAATGAAAATAGTAACCTCCAACAGAAATTACTTGAAATATTTTGCATAAATCTTCGATTCATAAATTTAATAATATAATTTTGTGTTACTAGATAGAATTTTGTATTGTAACTTTCTCTCCTACAAGTTGTGTCACATACTTGCAGGAGATAGTAGTAGTTTACAGATTCATCGCATTAGCACCCAATACGCCTGCTACAGCCGACGCTACCGCGATAACCACCTTCAGGATCATATCCCATACAGATCTCTTCATTGCCATCATTTACCTCCTTTCTTGTTCTTTAAATAGTTTAGTTTACTCTGTGTTTCTTCCGTGTCTTCTGCCGCAAATTCTTTAAATTCCTGCTCGGCATCAAAGCACGGACACGCCTTCATCCACTCTTCCGGTTCTATCTCTCCATTACCGTTCCTGTCCAGTGAGAGATCCCGATGCCCGCACACCCGACAGCCAGGGAATACCTCCAGCAGCTGATGAATCAGCAGCCGAAGCGCAGCACGCTGTTCCAGAGTCCGGGTATCTGCCGGGCGTCCCCGGCAGTCCAGACCGCCTTCATAGCAGATTCCTATACTGCCTTCATTGAAGCCTTTTGCGTGTGCACCGATGCGTTCGACAGGGCGGGTAAGATGCACCGTTCCGTCTTTGCGGATGTAGTAGTGATAGCCTGTTCCGTTGAAACCACGGCGGCGGTGCATCAGGTCCAAAGCCTCCGGAGAAAGCGTACGATTCCCCTGCGTGGCGGAACAATGCACCACGATCAAATTGATAATTCTCATGTGAATAAGTGATTACTAGTTAGTTAAGTTTCCGATTTAGTTTAGTCATTCGTTCTTACATTTTGTGTTGTGACGGAAGGTTATACTGTCGGGTCCGGTGCTTCCTCACCACCTCCTTCGCCACCATCGCCGCCACCCGGCTTATTTGTATTTCCACTACCGGAAGCCGGAGTGTCTGTACGGTCGAAGCGCACACACTTCGCACCGGTCACCAAAGAGCGGGTAGCGGTAGTCCGATCGGGGTTCTTGGTGAAGTTGGGAAGGAAACGGACCGTAAGAGAAGCTTGCGCAGCCGACACTTCTTCCGAAGTCTCCACCCCTTTACCGTTGGATTTCATCACCATGCGGAAAGTCCCGAAACCGTCAAGCGACACGCTTTCCGATGCTTGTAGATGCTGCCCCATCACAGTCACCAGGTTATCAAGCGTATTCTTCACATCACCCGGGGAGAGAGACGAGTAAGCGGCAATCTCTTTAGCAATCTGCGAAGTGCTGATATTAGCCGTGTATATCACACGGGGATGAAACATTTTTTTGTGATTTTTGTCTTCCAGAACAGACTGGAATGACTTGTACAATACTGCCATAATCGTAATAGTTTTTTTGTGTTAATAATTTCGTTTAGTTTTGTCCTCAAGCTTAATGACATTGCAAAGATAGGAGCATTATTCAGACTGACCTAATCATTTTTTCAAAGTGCGTTCATAAATTAATTAATTATACTCAGCAGGTAGTGCCCGGGCAATCTGATCTTTCCATTACTCCTCCGGATGGTATTAAATCCTTTCCAAACAGGGTTTCCAATAGCTCCGAAGTTACTTTTAAGAATAATGGCATATTGTTCGGAAGGCGGAACTTTGTAAAGCCGCAGGTTATCTGTCAGTCCCCGGAAGTTACGCTGCACACCATCGCATGGCGGTTGCAGACAGTCAATATCTTCCTGTGTCACAGCCGTTCTACTTTTCAAATATTTTCCTCCTTCATCTCCTCCTTGAGGAGGGTTAGGGAGGTGGTTTACTTTGTTTTGATTTATTTTTATTTGTTTTCTTTTGTTTTGTGTACCCGATGTTGCAATTTCATCCTCCATTGTTACAGAATCGGAGCTTGATGTTACCGTACAGGCGGTCTTGTGATCAGCATCACCGTTTACCGCTTCCGCACATTCGCTATCCAAAGAATCATCCGTACTACTTTTACCGCTCTGAGACGAACGGTATGAGGTGATTTCTTCCGATTCCAACAGGCAGTATTCCGGCTCTATCAGCGCACTGCTACGCCGCTTGGTGATGAAAAGATACTGCCGCTGGATGTCGGCGGAAGTCAGGATGTTGTATTGCCGGAAAAGTCCGGCATCAAACAAGCCATATTCCACGGACAGACTGATGATACGCTTCACATCATCCAGTTCCGTACTGTAAAGGCTGTCCACAAGCTCCTCGTAAAATTCGTCACCGACAGGGATATAATACCCTTTCCCGGCATAGATGTACGACAGCGTTTCCACCAGTGTGGCAAAGGCAGAATCACCTTCACGTCTCATAATTCGGCGCACCATCCGATCGTGCATAAAGCTGGTGCTCATGGGGAAATAATCCAGTCCCCGTTTTATTCTTCCCATAGCGTATTCAGTTTTTCTTTTTCTTGTTTCCGTGAGATACTTTCTGCCACAACCTGACGGGCATGAAGAATAAGAAGCATCCGCAAAGCGGGGTCTTTCACCTCGGTTATCACCGGATAAGAAACAGGTTTGTTTTCAAATGATGTACATCGTCTCAAATCACGACGCTTGCGGGTGTTTGCCTTGCGACACTCCTTGCAATAATTGTCAAGGGTCCCGGTGCGTTTGTTTGTATAAAAGGCCTCATGCGGTAGCTCCCGTTTGCAGCACCCGCAAATGTGCAGAGATTGATTCATTAAAGGTTCCATATTGATTTTGCGTTTTAAAGTTTTCATGCTTAAATATTTGTTTATGTGATTATCGGACATATAGTTCCTGCATATTGGGGATATATGGCCAGCGTATTGGATCTATAGCTCCTGTATGCAGGATATATAGATGCTGTAAACCGACTCAATATCACTGGTGTTCATCCGATACAGAATCTTCCGGAAGGGGGTGGATGAGGCATTTTACAACCTTTCATAAACTTTTTGCCGTTTTTCATGGTTATTCTATTTTTAATTTATATTTTTGAAACATATTTCTAAGTTTGCTGCTACAAAGATAAAGCAGTTTTCTTACATAAAACAAACGGTTTTAGAAATTAACGCTAAAAAATTATATAACTGACTATCAATGAACGAATAAGAAGTTCCAATATCTTTACACTAATTTAAAACAAGAATAAAATGGATACATTTCTAGATGTTTCGGGAATAGTAAAGCGCGCCAAGCAGGCGCTCAACTTTAAAAAGGACAGTGAACTGGCCAGCTACTTAGGTGTTTCACGTGCAACATTATCCAACTGGTGCGCCAGAAACCGGATTGACTTTCATCTGCTGCTCAACAAAATGAGAGATGTAGACCTTAATTGGCTGCTGGTGGGGAAGGGTACGCCCAGACATCAAGCCAAGTTCTGCGAAAGCGATTTAGCAAGCGGTGAGGTCCAGATGATTCACAACCCTAAAACAGTAGAGGCGTTGGACGACCGCAGCGTTGCCCTATATGATATTACAGCTGCCGCCAACCTGAAAACGCTGCTCACCAACAAACGGCAGTATATGGTAGGAAAGATTCAGATTCCAAGCATTCCCTTATGTGACGGAGCCGTCTACATCAGTGGCGACAGCATGTATCCGATACTGAAATCGGGAGACATCGTAGGCTTTAAAGAGATTAACAGTTTCAGCAACCTCATCTACGGTGAGATGTATCTGGTTTCGTTTACTATCGAAGGAGACGAGTACCTGGCGGTGAAGTATGTGAACCGCTCGGAAAAGGAAGGATGCCTCAAGCTGGTAAGCTACAACGCTCATCACGACCCAATGGATATCCCTTTCAGCACCATCAATGCAATGGCAATCGTGAAATTCTCCATCCGCAGACACATGATGATGTAATTTGAATGACGCTTCTTTTGCTCCGGAAAGAGGAAAAGGGCAAAGTCTAAACGAAGTGAACCCCGAAAGTTTATTGTCTGACTTTCGGGGTTCATTTCATTTTGAAATACCTTCTTTAATATATTGCATGGGCTGACTAAAAAGTCGGCAGTATCTCAAATCTCCTCCTTCGGGAAGGAGGGGAATTTATGATACTATCGATTTTTTAATCAGTCCCGACATAGAGAATAATATACTAGACTTCTTCGCCCTTCAGCGTAGCCGAACTGGCTTCCGTCACCCGCACATTGACAAAATCGCCGATACGGTGCGTGCCTCTGTCGAACACCACCACCCGATTCTGCTCCGTGCGGCCGAACAACTGATCGCGCGAACGTTTGGAAACGCCTTCTACAAGCACTTCATACGTCTTGCCGATGCAACGTTGATTGGACTCCGCAGACAGACGGTTCTGCAAAGCGATAATCTCATTCAGACGGCGAACTTTCACGTCTTCGGGCACATTATCTTCAAGATGCTTCGACGCATACGTCCCCGGACGTTCGGAATATTTGAACATAAAAGCGGCATCATAGCCACATTCCTCCATCAGAGAAAGCGAGAGCTGATGGTCCTCTTCCGTTTCGGAATGGAAACCGGAGAAGATATCGGTAGTCAGTCCGCAATCGGGAATGATACGCTTGATAGCGGCTACCCGGTCCAAATACCACTCACGGGTATATTTGCGGTTCATCAGTTTCAAGATGCGGGAGCTGCCGCTCTGCACAGGGAGGTGGATATGCTTGCACACATTCGGCACTTGGGCGATCACTTCCAGCGTTTCATCGCTCATATCCTTCGGATGGGAAGTCGTGAAACGGATGCGCACGCCCGGAGCAGCTTCGGCCACCGTACGGAGCAGCATCGGGAAGGTAACCACTTCGCCCGTCGGCTTCTCGAACCGGTAAGAGTTGACATTCTGCCCCAGCAGGGTAACTTCCTTATAACCTTTGGCAACAAGGTCGGCCACTTCATTCAGAATACTTTCCACATCACGGCTGCGTTCGCGTCCGCGTGTATAAGGCACGATACAGTAGGTGCAGAAGTTATTGCATCCGCGCATGATGGATACAAATCCGGAAATGTGGTTGCCGCAGATACGCGACGGAATCACATCACGGTAAGTCTCGGTCGTCGAAAGGTCTACGTTGATCGCTTTCTCGCCGGCCTCTACCGCGGCAATCAGCTCAGGCAACGTCAGGTAAGCATCCGGACCGACCACCAGATCGACATGATGGTTCGTAATCAGATCATCCTTCACCCGTTCCGCCATACAGCCCAGTACGCCTACAATCAGGGCCTTCTTCTTTTTCTTCAGCGAGTGGAAAAACTCCAGGCGGTTCAGAATCTTCTGCTCCGCATTGTCACGGATAGAGCAGGTATTCATAAACACTGCGTCGGCCTCTTCCAGCGTTTCGGCTACCGAATAGCCCGCCATCTGCATCACCGAAGCGATCACCTCACTGTCCGCCACGTTCATCTGGCAGCCATAAGTCTCGATAAACAACTTCTTGTTGTCATCAGCAGTTGCGGATTTAAAGTCCGCTCCCGTTAATTCGTTCATATTCAAATCTTGTTTTAAATTTGTCCGCAAAGATACGGCTTCGAAATCAATAAGTGGTAAAATGGTACGAAAATAACGCAAAAACTTGTAGTTCAGGCGTTATTCTGATAATTAATGTTAATGAAATAAACATTTGCGGGGCATATCCTTGCTAAATTTAAATTTATTTTTCACATTTGTGCAATGAAAGAAACATTAGATTTTTTCATAGTTAAGGTTTAGGTTAAAAAAATTAAGGGGAGCTGTGAAGCTGCCCTTTTTTCATAACAAAATGTTAGCTCAAACCAGATATAATGTGTAACTTTGGCAGATTAACTATTTAGAAGTGAAACAGAATGGAAGATTTTTTGAAATTTCTCCTGATAGCAGGTGTCATTCTTGTGGGAATATTCAAAGAGGTGAGCAAGAACAACAAGTCAAAAAAGGCTCAGAATAAACGCCCCGTCCCGCCTGCACCGTCTCCGGTCGAAGTAGATCCTGATGCTATTCCCATACCCGAATTTTGGGGAAGAAGTAGCAGGACTATGGACGAACTGCTCCAGCCCATACCCATAGAACAACCGGCGCCCAAGCCGATGCCGACGTCAAAGAAGATGCCGACACCGGCGCCAAAGAAAAAGCAAAAAGAAGAAGTATCTGTAGCTGCATCCATAGCAAACAGTTCCGCACAAGATAAACGAAACGCGAAGCAAGGTTCCCACTATGACCATCCGGAACCTGACAGCGACCAAGACTTCTCCATCCATTCCGTAGAAGAAGCCCGCCGCGCTATTATTTGGGGAGAAATCCTACAGCGAAAGTATTAAGTGATAAGTATTAACCAACAAATATCAACCGCATTTAACGCGAAATTATACTATTTATGTCATTCAATCGTATTTCGGCAGCAGAAGCTGCAAGCCTGATCAAACATGGCTACAACATCGGTCTGAGCGGATTTACTCCCGCCGGAACTGCAAAGGCTGTTACAGCTGAACTTGCAAAAATTGCAGAAGCGGAACATGCCAAAGGCAACCCATTTCAAGTAGGAATTTTTACAGGTGCTTCTACCGGAGAATCTTGCGACGGCGTCATGTCTCGTGCAAAGGCCATCCGCTACCGCGCCCCTTATACCACCAACTCCGACTTCCGCAAAGCTGTGAATAACGGTGAAATTGCCTACAACGACATCCATCTGTCGCAAATGGCACAGGAAGTGCGCTATGGCTTCATGGGCAAAGTGAACGTAGCCATCATCGAAGCCTGCGAAGTGACTCCGGACGGAAAGATTTATCTGACCGCTGCCGGTGGTATTTCTCCGACTATCTGCCGCCTGGCGGACCAGATCATCGTTGAGTTGAACGCCGCACACAGCAAATCCTGCATGGGTCTGCACGACGTGTACGAACCGCTCGACCCGCCTTACCGCCGCGAAATCCCCATCTACAAGCCGAGTGACCGCATCGGATTGCCTTATATTCAGGTAGACCCGAAAAAGATCGTAGGCGTAGTGGAAACCAACTGGCCGGACGAAGCACGCTCTTTTGCCGCTGCTGATCCGTTGACTGACAAGATCGGTCAGAACGTTGCCGACTTCCTCGCTGCCGACATGAAGCGTGGCATCATTCCGTCTACTTTCCTTCCGCTGCAATCGGGCGTAGGAAATATCGCTAACGCCGTACTCGGTGCACTGGGACGTGACAAGACGATTCCCGCATTCGAAATGTACACCGAAGTTATCCAGAACTCCGTCATCGGTCTGATCCGTGAAGGACGCATCAAATTCGGTAGTGCCTGCTCACTGACTGTTACCAACGACTGCCTGGAAGGTATTTACAACGATATGGATTTCTTCCGCGACAAGCTGGTTCTCCGCCCGTCGGAAATCTCAAACAATCCGGAAGTGGTTCGCCGACTGGGCATTATCTCTATCAATACAGCTATCGAAGTGGACTTGTACGGTAACGTAAACTCTACTCATATCGGTGGAACGAAGATGATGAACGGTATCGGTGGTTCGGGAGACTTCACCCGCAATGCTTATATCTCTATCTTCACTTGTCCGTCTGTTGCCAAAGAAGGTAAGATCAGTGCTATCGTCCCGATGGTTTCTCATCTCGACCACAGCGAACACTCCGTGAATATCATTATCACCGAGCAAGGTGTAGCCGACCTGCGTGGCAAGAGCCCGAAGGAACGTGCAGAAGCCATCATCGAAAACTGTGCACATCCCGACTATAAACAGCTTCTCTGGGATTATCTCAAACTGGCCGGTGGCAAAGCACAGACTCCACACGCTATCCAGGCCGCACTCGGTATGCACGCCGAACTGGCCAAGAGCGGGGATATGAAGAATACGAATTGGGCGGAGTATGCCAGATAAGGCATGAAACGTCTGTCGTTCATACTATCATTCATCGTTTGTATTTGCGTTGCAAATACAAACGATGTTTTTTCGCAAAAAAGGGAACTGCAACAGTTCAAGGGCAAGGTGACCAACCAAGAAGGAGAACCGGTACCCTATGTCAGCATCTATGTTCCGGGAACTGGCAGAGAAACCTCTTCGGATATGTCTGGAAACTTTTCTATAAAAGCCAAACATAAAGAAACTGTTTACTTCAGATATATAGGAATGAAAGATGTGCAGATACAACTGGATAAAGATAATCCGTCGGAAATTCTTGTGCAGATAAAGCCGGATACTTTTCGCCTTGATAACGTTATCATTAGGAAAAAGCAAATTATCGAAGTTAAACCCGAAGATATACCTAATGATATTATGATCACTATTATAGAACATAGTCCCGACTTTCCGGGCGGATTAAGCGGACTAAGGGAGTATCTGAAGAAAAGCATACAGTATCCGAAAAAAGCTTTCCGGGCAGGGGAAGAAGGTCAAGTCACAATAGAATTCACCATCGACCCAAAAGGGAATGTAATCAATGCACAAGTTGTAAAGAGCGTATCTGCCAACTTAGACAAAGAAGCCTTACGCATCATAGAGTCCATGCCGCAATGGAAACCGGGTATGCAGCGAGGCCGTCCTGTAGCAGTGCGCATGTCTGTCCCAATAGACTTCGTGATCGATCAAGTCTACAAAGCCATTGATTGAGGGGAAATAAACCGAAAGCCTCTCGTCAGAGGTTCAGCACTCATTTACATGGAATAGTCGCCAACATATGGAACGGATAGTTACTCTCCGCAACAGTCATTCCGTTTGCCGCATAGCACTCGCTATCCGGGTCTGGTAAAGTCATTGCCTGCTGTAAAAGAGCAGAAGATATAAAGTCAGACTCCGATCGTTCTGATATCGCTTCGCTCTGTCTCGCATGCTTTTTCGGAGAAGCAGACTTCGACTTTGCTGCATTTGAAGTAGCTACCAAAGACTTCAGATGAACTTCCCGATAAACAGTATCTACCCGTTCATGGATAACAACTACCGTATCAATGACTGTAGTGACAACGGCAATCTGATCAGATTGCGTATTACTTCCACCCGGGAAGCCATATCCGATGGTCCATCCCAGCAGACAGGCAGCTGTCAGCCACCAGGGAGAAACCTTCAGTCTCATCCTCTTCTTTTGATTCTTCCGAACAGCTTGCATTAAAGAAGAAAAATCAGCCGGAGTATGCTCCGATTTTTCCTGTTCGTATTGTTCTTTAGCAAAGTGAATCAACTGCTGCACATCCTGTGACTTTTCCAGTCTCTCTAAATCATCATTTTTCATTTTCAGTTGTTTTTGGGGTTATAGTTAGACAAAGAACGCTGTAATATTTTAAGTGTATAGTATAAACGAGACTTCACTGTACCTTCCGGACAATGAAGAATCTGCGCAATTTCCCGTACCGAAAGCTCTTCCTCATATCGAAGTGTATATGCAGCCCTTTGTTCGCTCGTCAGGCTGGCAAGTACTTTCTTCAACTGCTCATTAAAGATTCTACGGTCATGCATGCTCTCAAACTCCGGCGAAACACAGTAATCCTTTTCTAACGGATGAGACTGTTGTGAAAAATATTCCTCCTCTATTTCACGGTGCCGGTATTCATTCTTACAAAAATTATATGCAATGGCAAAAGCCCATGTGGAGAATTGCTTTCCAGTCTGATAACTACTCCGTGCTTCATAAATGCGGAGAAATAACTCTTGTAAAAAGTCATCTGCCAACGCAACGTCTCCGGACATCATACGGATGAAAAAACCTTTAAGCCGGGGAGCGTAGCGACGATAAAGTTCCTCAAATGCCTTCTCGCTCTTCTTGGAAACAAAGCGTTCCATGAGCTGCTCGTCCGTCTCAGTGTATGTCAAAGAACTGAATAGCATCATAGTCCACTCCATCTATTAGTTTCTGATATTCTTTTCTCATATCCTTCCCCTGCTTAAAAGGTCCACCCTTCTTGCGCATCTCATCGATATAGGCAAAAATCGCATCCATCAGCTTTACATATTTATTCATCTCCACATTTGCGATCCTTCTGGGGGTAGTCGAATAATCCAGAATACTTTGTAATAAGCTCTTTAATCTTATGTATTGGTTTTTATCTCCACTCATTTGATAAAATCGTAATAAAGGAGAGAAAGCGATGATATAATTACCTAGAATATGAATACCACTTGAAAAATGAGACTGATCCTCTATCAACGGGTGGCGCAAATAGTCCAGCAGATAATTCTGCTCAAAATTCTTTCTCGTAGCCGCCAGATTATTGTATGGTTTAGACGAATACCGAAATACCAGCCCCTCCGAATAGAGGCTGTCTTTCATCTCTTCCAATAAATCTCTGCGGTAGAAAAAATGCGTATAATACACAGGACGTTTCTCTTTTTCGGCAAAATACCACAATCCAGGACATCTCACCGTCTTTGCATCCGGAAGCGTTTGCACATCTATTCCCACTTCCTGCCATAACTGACTCTCCTGAGTAGGATTCCTCAAGTCGGCAACATCGACCACCTTCACATCCGTAAAGAGTCCGATGCCGTATTGCAACAGATAGCGGTAATAGGTACCAAGATTCAAGTCAGAGACAAGTATGGCGTCTTTCTTTAAACCGGAACACTCATTATAAAAATAGAATAGAAAGGCATGGGAAAACAATCCGCTGTCATACCATTCACGGGCAAGTTCCTTTATCTTGTCCATATCTTTTTTATGGTGATAATAGGTCAGATCAGAGATATAGTCGCGTTCACTGGTACGCTTGATAGAGAGTATCTTTTGTTGAATTACTTCCCGTTTTCCCTCATCGGTTTCCAAATCCAGCAAATGCCGATAGTAAGTCCGTGTATCAGGAATCCACTTCTTCATTTTCTTCACGATGCCATGTTGTTCCCTTCGCAATCTTTGCACCTGCAGAGAATCCTTCCACCACACTAACTTTGCCTCTTGATATTCAGCATTACAAGCAACCCAATAATTCTCCCATGCCTTTTCATTCCGCTTATCTTTCTTTAACTCAGCCTGCCAGGCATCCTTCTGCGCCCGATACCAATCTGCCCCCAAAGGAAAGAAACCATCCAACAACCGGACTTCCAAAGGTTCTGCTTTCTGTTCCTGGGCAAATACGGTATGTCCAAGCACTACGAAAAGGAGTAACATATAAATAAGTCGTTTCATGCTTTTCTGAGTTTATTGAAGATTGATGCTTTTCTGATATTGCTCCCGCACCTCCTTACTACAAGATTTTGCATTGTCAATGACAGATTTCAGTAACAAGTATAGTTTGTCATAATGATTCAAGTCTCCTGATTCTTTATAAAACTGTAACAGAGCTTTCAAAGCAGGTACATAATAAAGACTCAATGCCTCCGTCAATTGGGGATTAAAAGCTACAGTCGCCACTGTCTCCGGATAAAAAGTCTCACACAGGTAATCCATCAAATATACATTCTCAAAATTCCGCCGCACGATCGCCAGATTATCATAAGATTTAGGAGAATATTTCATCAATAATCCCTCGGAGTGTAGGCAATCCTTAAACGCACTTCTGGAAAGTTCATCCATCGTAATAGAAAAATATACGGGACGGTTTGTATGCCGGATAATGTAATCTACCTGTCTCTTGATTTTCTTGGAATACGTTTTCATAAAATCTGTAGGGGAGATAAATCCAGTCGTATCATTATTTTCTTCTTTATATTTAGGGATTCCCAGTTCTTCGGTCAGTTTATCCATATACGTAAAGCTAGACAAGAAAGGATACACAAAAATCTTCTTATCATTAAACATATCTTTCGCATTCTGAAGCATTCTGGCACCGTATAAGTCAAGGCTTCCACCCATAAAGATGATAGCATCCTTATCTGCCGAAGCCATCTCGTTATAGGCAAAATTGAGTATCTGCGCAGGAAATTCACCGGATTGATACCAACGTACACATATATCTTTGAGCCGCTTCTCATCTCTTAATGACATAGACATGTAAGTAGGATAATGCAAAATAGCATCAGGCCATTTGTCTATAATTTCTTCGATTGGCATTCTCTTTTCACCCGGCTTAATGTTCATATTCCGCATAACTTCATACGTAGCGGTATTAGGGATGCTTTGCTTCATTTCTGCCATCATTTCATCAAACTCTTTCTGTATATCTGCCCCAACAGTAAGTGTAACAGATGGTTTCATCGAAAGCAATAAGGATATTCCTTTTAGTGACTGGAGTTTCCCTGCATACTGCATCCATGCTTTTTCGTCTTTAGGGTTTTCCTTTACTTTCTGTTTCCATTGGTCTACCTGCTCACGCAAGGAATTTGCAACCATTTCAATAGAGTCGGAAGACAACTCAGCATCATAATAAGTAGATTCAACTTGCGAATACAACAGTGTAGCACAAGAACAAAACAGGATAAACAACAGATATTTGATCGTTTTCATTATTCACTCTTTTATTAAATTCAACATTGCTTAATTAGAACCGTTCTGACAAAGCATACACGCAAGCAAAGCAAACGTTCAATTAAAAGAGCACTTTTTTTAGCAGGTGTTACTATTTGCATCCACAACGGGTTCAACGTCCCGTCCAATAATCTATTCATCACTCCATTCAAAGTCCGATAATCACCTCACAAACCTTATCCTGAAACGCCCTCGCCCTGGCTGCCGAAAGCACATTCTGATTCATAATGGCAAAAGCCAAGGTATGTCCGTTCTTCATCTTCAGATAACCGGCAAGGGCATTGATAGCTGTAAACGAACCGGTCTTTGCATGGACATTTCTGAATGCGGAAGTATTCTTCATTCTGTTTTTCAGCGTTCCGTCTATTCCGGCAACAGGAAGGGACTTATACAGCTTCTGAAAAACATCGGACTGTGAATAGGCATATTTCAGAAAATCAACCAACAGGGCAGGAGACAGGTAATTATAATTAGACAATCCGCAGCCATCCGCAATCTTATAGTCTTTCGGATCGTGCCCGAGGTTACGAACCAGTTTCATAATCTCAACAATGCCATCCTCCGCCGTCACACGTTTCTTTCCTGTAGCTTGTGACGCAATCCGGCAAAGCATTGCTTCCGCATTCAGATTATCACTTTCCTTCATCAGCTGATTCAAGACCTTCTGCACCGGAGTCTCCCAGCGAGCCATCTGCTCTGCTCCATCGGACGGTAATTCGGTAAAACCGTACGATTCGGGAACCACGATTCCTTTAGCACGGAGGCGTTCCAGAAAAGTATGCATAAAGAAACTCCCTGAATCATAGATATTTATCAAATCCTTTCTAAACGTAGGAACATTGCCTGTTACAATCAGATTATTCCCATTAGTCAACCAGTCTCTCGATAACGAATATTTTCCGGCAGAAGGAGTACGTGTCTTTGTCCGGTTCGTCAAGGTATAATAAGAAGACACAGGTTTGCAGGAAACGCTTGCCGTATCTCCTTGCAGAGAGCCGGGAACCACCGTCACTTCCACAGCACCCTTACAAAACATCAACGGAGACATATAAGGCTGATAAGCCTCCGGAGTATCATCCCATGCCCATCCGTGCCCCCAATAAAGGGAATCTTTCATCGAAACATCGCCATACACCTGTCCGTTGATCACCGAAAAAGGGAAGGTGATTACTTCTTCGATCAAGGAATCCATCATCAAACTGTCAAATTCCGGATCGAATCCACCGACAACGTATAAGTTGCCTTGCAATGTATCATGCTCTATCACCCCGTCGTGCCAGACTTCCGTACGGAAAGGATTGTCCGCATCGGGGCGGGAGAGAGCCGTAATAGCCGTGAGCAGCTTCATGGTAGAAGCCGGGCGGGAGAGTTTCGTATCACGATAAGTATATAATGACTTCTTCGCCGTCAGGTCATACACGGATATGCCGACTTCGGATGCTTCGGGAAGCATTCTTTTGATTAATGAATCAATCTGAGAAAAATTTGCCTGTCCCCATACGGATGCGGGCAACAGGGCAACTGATAAAACCAAAAACAACAAATACTTCTTCATCAACCTTCTACATTAACTTTCATGCTACTTCAGCTTCTTCCGTATCTTGGATATCACGGCTATCCGCTTATGATCAATCTTATAATGCCTCCCGGAAAATCTCTCCTACCGTAGGATGAGGGAAAACAATCTTCTTCCATGCGGCGGCAGTCAGTCCAAGCTCAACGGCAGTACCGGCAAGAGTGATAATTTCCGAAGCAGGATTGCCTAGTACATGTGCCCCGATTATCCGTTCCTGTTCATCCAGCAGTACTTTGCAGACTCCGTTCACACCTTCATTCTCCGCCACAAAACGACCGGAATAAGCCATCGGAAGTTTCACCACCTTATAAGTAATTCCTTTTGCTGAGGCCGATTCTTCCGTTTCTCCGACTCCTGCAATCTCCGGATTCGTATAAACAACGCCGGGGATAGCCCGGTAACTCATAGCATCTTCCTTACCCAAAATAGAATGTACGGCAACCTCGGCCTCACGGACAGCCGTATGAGCCAGCAAAGAAAAGCCTGTCAGATCACCGCAGACATAAACGCCGGACAGCGAAGTCTGCATCTTCTCATTGACCTTGATAGCGCCACGCCCGGTTTTATCCAGATTCAGATTTTCGAGCCCGAAACCTTTCGTCACAGGTCGGCGTCCAACGCTCATCAATAGTTTTTCTGCTGTAACACTGCCCTTTCCTTCTGCATTCTCATAAGAAACAACCGCACCTTCTTCCGTCTGTGATAAGGCGACAACTTTAGTGCTGAGCAGAAATTTAATGCCCCGCTTCGCATATTCGGCACGAAGCAATGCAGACAGTTCCTTATCCATTCCTCCCAAAATCTCATCCATCATCTCAATCACCGTCACCTGCACACCGAGACTATTAAAGAATGACGCAAACTCCATACCGATCACTCCACCGCCTACAATGGCAAGGGAGGCAGGCAGTTCCTTACTATCCAGCGCATCCCGATGCGTCCAGTAATTCACCGTTTCCACGCCGGTAATAGGAGGGATGAAGGTTTCGGAGCCTGTACAAAGGATCAGATTTTCCGCATTGTATGTCTCTTCGCCACAGCGAACCGTATTTTTATCTATGATCTGCGCCTCTCCCGTCACCATCGCGACATTATTGGAGGTCAGTTTTGCCTTTACACCCAATACCAGTTTGCGTACCACTTTACTTTTACGGGCAATGATCTTCGGCAAGTCAAAAGAGACTTCAGAGACATTCACCGCATATTTCGAGGCATGACGCGCACTGTCGTAAGTCTTTGCCGAATACAACAGCGTTTTCGTCGGGATACATCCTTCATTCAGGCAGACACCTCCCAGATTGTTCTTCTCGATAAGGAGTACACTCAAACCGGCTTTGCCGGCAGCTTCGGCGGCTGTATATCCTGCGGGACCGCCACCGATGATAATGACTTGGTATTTCATAGGTATAAAATTTATTGTTCCATTCTCTTTTTAATCAACGCCACAAATTCACGTTCCTTGACAGGCATCACCGAAGCAAACTTCCCGTTTCCATACTCTATCAAGACATAATTCGTCACCGAAAACTTTCCGAATTTCATGGAATGATACTTCCGGATAGCGGTGATTTCGGCAATAGGAATTACTTTTTTACGCATAAAACGTCCGGTGGATATCTCTAGAACTCCATCGGTAGATACAGTGTAAACCGTATGAATAATCTGTTCGATGACTACAATAAGCAGGAGCATTAGTAGCACTGCCGGCAAGATATATTTACACCACAAAGCGCCGACGGCATTTACAGTAAGCACCACCAGCAGAAAATACTGGTACCAGGCGATGCGGGCATGAAAAATTCGATTCATTTTGTCAGATTTTTGCGTGCAAGGTAGCAAATTTATGAATTAGTGACAACGAAAAGAACAACGAAGTGACTTATTTTGTAGCTTTGCGGTGAGAAATAAACAAAATTATGGTAAGAAAATTCGATTTCCTCGTTATCGGCTCCGGAATTGCCGGTATGAGTTTTGCGCTCAAAGTGGCGCACAAAGGTAAAGTTGCTCTTATCTGTAAAAGCGGGCTGGAAGAAGCCAATACGTACTTCGCACAAGGAGGAGTGGCGTCCGTCACCAACCTGCTGGTGGATAATTTCGACAAACACATTGAAGACACGATGATTGCCGGCGACTGGATCAGCGACCGTGGCGCAGTAGAAAAAGTAGTGCGCGAAGCGCCTGCGCAAATTGAAGAACTGATCAAATGGGGCGTGGACTTCGACAAAAACGAGAAAGGCGAATTTGACTTGCACCGCGAAGGAGGACACTCCGAGTTCCGCATTCTTCACCATAAAGATAATACGGGAGCAGAAATTCAGGACAGCCTGATCAAAGCCGTGCAAAGGCATCCGAACATCGAGGTGATCGAAAACCAGTTTGCCGTTGAAATCCTGACCCAGCATCATCTGGGAGTAACTGTTACCCGCCAGACACCGGACATCAAATGCTACGGTGCCTACATCCTCGACCCGAAAACCGGAAAAGTAGATACCTACCTCGCCAAAGTGACTCTTATGGCCACCGGTGGAGTAGGAGCTGTTTATAAAACGACCACCAATCCGCTAGTCGCTACCGGAGACGGTATCGCCATGGTCTATCGTGCCAAAGGTACGGTGAAGGATATGGAGTTCGTGCAATTCCACCCCACCGCCCTGTACCATCCGGGCGACCGCCCTTCGTTCCTGATTACGGAAGCGATGCGTGGCTACGGTGGCGTACTCCGCACGATGGACGGCAAGGAGTTCATGCAGAAATACGATCCCCGTCTTTCACTCGCTCCGCGCGATATCGTAGCCCGTGCCATCGACAACGAAATGAAAAATCGGGGTGATGACCATGTTTATCTCGACGTCACCCACAAAGACCCGGAAGAGACAAAGAAGCACTTCCCCAATATTTACGAGAAATGCCTCAGCCTGGGCATCGACATCACCAAAGATTACATTCCGGTAGCTCCGGCAGCCCACTATCTTTGCGGCGGTATCCTTGTAGACCTGAACGGACAGTCTTCCATCGAACGCCTCTATGCAGTGGGAGAGTGCTCCTGCACCGGTCTCCACGGTGGTAACCGTCTGGCTTCCAACTCACTGATCGAAGCTGTCGTATATGCCGACGCCGCCGCCAAGCATAGTCTGGAAGTTGTAGACCAGTATGCCTACAACGAAGCCATCCCCGAATGGAACGACGAGGGAACCCGTTCACCGGAAGAGATGGTACTGATCACGCAAAGCATGAAGGAAGTCAACCAGATTATGAGTACTTATGTAGGTATTGTCCGCAGTGACCTTCGCCTTAAACGTGCCTGGGACCGACTGGATATCATTTACGAAGAAACTGAAAGCCTGTTCAAACGCAGCGTAGCCTCCAGAGAGATTTGTGAATTGCGTAACATGGTCAACGTAGGATATCTGATTATGCGTCAGGCGATGGAACGCAAAGAAAGCCGCGGATTGCATTATACGATTGATTATCCACACGCTAAAAAATAATCATGAAAACATTAACTAGACTATTTATTCTTTTATTCGTTATGGCAGGTGTAAGTTCCTGCTATACAGGGATCCCATTGAAACAAGGCAAATCGGAAAACAACCGAACCTACGAAGTCAGCTATTTGTTCGAGCATGACGGAGTCAAAGTCTATCGATTTATGGATATGGGAAACTATGTGTACTTTACAACAAAAGGAGATGTGACCAGTATCAAGAATGACTCTACGAAAGAAAGGACTGTAACGATCTACAGAGATGATACAGTCAGATAATGAAATGTCTTAATAAATAAAATGCCGCTTGCAATTATATGCAAGCGGCATTTTTATTATCTAATAAACACCTCTTATTAATAGTTTTCTTTCTTCACCTCGAAATAAGCCTGCGGATGCAAACATGCCGGGCAAACTTCAGGAGCTTCTTTACCTACAGTGATGTAACCGCAGTTACGGCATTGCCATACCACTTCGCCTTCTTTAGCGAATACAGTCATATTTTCGATGTTGTTCACGAAAGCAAGGTATCTTTCTTCGTGACCTTTTTCTGCGATGGAGATATTGCGGTACATAGCAGCAATCATCGGGAAACCTTCCTGTTCTGCCACATCAGCAAAGTGAGGATAATCCAGTGACCATTCTTCATGTTCACCTGCTGCAGCAGCGCGAAGATTTTCAAGTGTAGTACCGATTACGCCAGCCGGATAGCTAGCTGTGATTTCTACCATACCACCTTCGAGGAACTTAAACATACGTTTTGCATGTTCTTTTTCCTGATCGGCTGTTTCTGTAAAGATAGCTGCAATTTGTTCGTAACCTTCTTTTTTAGCGACACTTGCAAAATAAGTGTAACGCATTCTAGCTTGTGATTCTCCTGCGAATGAAGTCAACAGATTTTTCTCTGTTTGAGTTCCTTTAATACTCTTAGCCATAATTCTATTTATATTTTAAATTGGTTGATTACCAAACGTAACTTGTCGTACTATTTATAACGCAAATATAAGAGATTTGTTCATAATAAGCCACCTTTTCTTAATGAATAAAAACTATCGGCTCATCGATGAAATCTATCAACAGGCAAATAGTATGTTCAAAAACATACTTATTTCGATTATTTTATATAATTTTGCAACCTCTACTTTGCAAAAAAAGAACAGAGTACACGTATAACAACATATAAAAATGAAGCTATTTGAATTTAAACCCAAACTGGTTTCTTGTCTAAAGAATTATTCGAAAGAAACGTTTATGGCGGACCTGATGGCCGGCATCATCGTAGGTATCGTAGCGCTTCCACTGGCTATCGCTTTCGGTATCGCTTCGGGAGTTTCGCCCGAAAAAGGTATTATCACCGCTATCATTGCGGGATTCATCATTTCCCTGTTGGGAGGCAGCAAAGTCCAGATCGGCGGTCCTACGGGAGCATTTATCGTCATTATCTATGGCATCATACAACAATACGGCGAGGCCGGACTGATTGTAGCCACGCTAATGGCGGGCGTACTCCTTGTATTATTAGGAGTGTTCAAGCTGGGAGCTGTCATCAAATTCATTCCTTATCCTATCATCGTCGGATTTACCAGCGGTATCGCCGTCACTATTTTCACGACCCAGATTGCCGATATTTTCGGTTTATCTTTCGGAGACGAGAAAGTGCCGGGAGACTTCGTCGGGAAGTGGATGATTTATTTCCGTCACTTCGATACAATCAACTGGTGGAATACCATCGTTAGTATTGTCAGCATTATTATCATCGCTATCACTCCGAAGTTCTCAAAGAAAATTCCCGGCTCGCTGATTGCCATCATCGTAGTCACGGTAGCCGTTTACCTGATGAAAACCTTCGGAGGAATCGACTGCATCCAGACCATCGGTGACCGCTTCACCATTAAATCAGAGTTGCCCGATGCCGTTGTGCCTGCGCTGGATTGGGAAGCTATCAGGGAATTGTTTCCGGTGGCTATCACCATTGCCGTATTGGGAGCTATCGAATCCCTGCTGTCTGCCACTGTAGCCGACGGTGTGATAGGCGACCGCCACGATTCCAATACAGAACTGA
>OJMH01001051.1_pt1 | contig 30397 bp, 38 predicted proteins | sample 1597111 | NCBI WGS metagenome assembly OJMH01 (sample SAMEA2452115, study PRJEB22498) | human gut metagenome | reverse complement strand
ATAAGATTAATATGCATCTTTCTATTGTAGATAAGATTTGTAACTTTATTCCAGTAACAAACATAAAAGTTGAGGTAGCCTCATTTGATATTCAAAAAATCAAAAATCCAAGTATTGAGGGTAGCGAATACCGGCAGGGGGAGCAACTAAACTTTTGGAATGTGAGGGAATACGTCTTATTTAGAGACGGTCATATTTGTCAGTGCTGTAATGGTAAAACAAAAGACAAAATCTTAAACGTACACCACATAGAAAGCAGACAAACAGGCGGTGATGCACCAAACAACCTAATCACTTTATGTGAAACCTGTCATAAGGGCTACCATAATGGAGTAGTTTTACTGCCCAAAGAAATTAAAAGGGGTATGTCCTTTAAGGATGCAACCTTTATGGGCATCATGCGTTGGGCTTTTTACAACAGACTAAAGGAAATCCATAAAGACAAAAACGTATGTCTAACCTTTGGCTACATAACTAAAAACACAAGAATAGAAAACAAACTGTCAAAGGAACACTACATAGATGCTAGGTGTATTAGTGGCAACCCAAAAGCTAAAAGTGACGGCATAGTCTACTACCAAAAGAAAGTAAGATGCCATAACAGACAAATCCATAAAAATACCATCAATAAAGGGGGATATAGAAAACTAAATCAGGCACCTTATTTGGTTAAAGGCTTCAGACTTTTTGACAAGGTTTTGTATAAAAACAATGAGTGTTTTATTTTTGGTAGACGAATAGACGGACGTTTTGCAATACGCATGTTGGATGGTACAAAAATTAACGAGCAGCTTAATTATAAGAAGTTAAAGTTAGTAGAATGTGCAAAGCACTACATTACAGAAAGGAGGAAGGCGCTCCGCTCCGTAGCAAGCTACGTAGTTCCCGCGCCTGATTAATTTTATGGCAGTAGAGTACATTGTTAATTCCGAAAAGCGGACTGTTGTTGCCATCCTAAAGGGCACAGAGCTTGATGCTCATAAAGCTATTGTCCGGCAGGTTGGAGAAGCAGATGAAAGTTTTTTCGGATTTAACAGCAACTGGACGACGCTGATTCCCGATTGTTTCGTGGGAAAAGCAAAGTGTGACCCTCGTGATGAATTTTCTATTGACGAGGGCAAGAAGATAGCGAAAGCGCGTTGTATGGAAAAATACTATCGAGCAAAAGATTCCGCTATCAAACAATGGTATAAGAACGCATGTGTAAAAATGAAACGTGTCGAAAGACTTGTAAAGGAGATTGATACCGCAAGATTATTCTCTCAAAGACGTAAGGAAGCAGAGGCGATTGAGAAATATAAGTCAGCAGTATCCGCGTTTGAAGAAGCGCAAGAGGAACTTAATAAGGTTTTGAGTAAGTAATTTATTTTATAATACGAGGTAATAATAATGGCAGTAGGATTTAGTTTTCAAAAAGCAAAACGAGAAAAAATTTGGGTAAAAGTTCTTCTTAATGGCCCATCTGGTAGCGGTAAAACGTATACAGCTTTGAAATTGGCAACAGGTATGTTTACCAAGGCTGGTGGAGCGGGAATTGCGGCAATCGACACAGAGAACGGACGTATTCGTTATTACGCTAACGAATTTGATTTCTTCGACTTACAGTTATCGGAGCCTTATACATCAGAATCTTATATTGAGGCAATTAGTGCGGCAGTTGATAATGGTTTCAAAATTCTTATCATCGACAGTCTTAGCCATGAATGGAAATGGTTGAATGAAGTACATGATAAGATGCCCGGTTGTAATGTGGCGTAAACACATTCACGGCCCGTTATATTGGTAACAATATAATGTTTCCTCACTTATATGCTGGAACGCCCTTAGAGCTTATACACTACAAAGTAGGTTTGGAATAATCAGACTTGAATGTTAAGAAGATATAAGATTGGGTAATCAGCAGGGAATGGATATAAATAGTCCTGCCCTCAACGACTATGGTGTTGGAACCAGTAAAATCAAGTGATTTGAAATGTGAGGACTCCTAATTGAAAGACTGGAAAATATATGTCGGTAATACATATAATGATAATATTCTAATTCTGGACGAATTTAAGAAACATAACGGAAAACGAAATATCCAAATGTTCAAATGTAAATGCCTAAGATGTGGAAATGAGTTTGAAGCAACATCACATGATGTTCTTAGAAAAGATTCAAGAGCAGTAAAATCGTGTGGTTGCTTACTAAAGGAACTTACTTCTGAACTTGGCAAAAGAACAGGCTCAACAAATATCCGAAAAATAGACCACACACGCCCTAGAAAGTGGAAAACATCTTGCTATAAAAATGGAAAATCATTACCAATCTACACAAATTACAGGAGTATGATTAGTAGATGTTATTATCCCAAAGATGTATGCTATAAAAGCTACGGAGAAAGAGGGATAACAGTGTGTGAAGAATGGAAAGATTTTGACAATTATAGGGAATGGGCGTACAATAACGGATATGTAGACAATTATAGGGCACATAGATTGGATAATAACGTTGGATATACACCGGAAAATGTTATGTTTTTATCAGAAGAAAATCACAATATTATTACACAATATATGAGAAAGCAGAATATAACAAGTATGACAAGAGAAGAAGTCGTAGGAGTTATTAATCAATTAGGATGAAGATATAGTCTGCACTTATGTGAAAGCATAAGAAAGTGTTGAAAACACCTTTATAGAAGTAACGAATCTATAAAGTAACACAATGGAACTCTTTTACAAACTGGGGAAAGTTAAAGCCAAGACATGCGGCGCTGATGGAAAAGATTCTTCAGTCTCCAATTCATATCATTGCTACTTCTCGTGGTAAAGATGATTATGTAATGGAAGATAAGAATGGTAAGCAAATTCCAAAAAAGGTTGGAGTTGGTTCACAGCAGGAAAAGGATATTGAATACAACTACACCGCGACTTTCAACATCGACCAAGAAACTCATGTCGCTACTGTGGCAAAAGACAACACCCACATTTTTGAGGGCAGATATGATGTACTTAATGAAAAAGACGGAGAAAGATTAATTGATTGGGCTAACACTGGCGAGGGAGAAATGCCAAAAGAACCCGTAAAGGCACCAACTCCTGTTGAAACTCCAAAATCAGATATTGATTCAGCCCTTAGAGAAATTAACTCAATCTTTGCGAATAAAATTGAAGCTGGTGTAGATAAGGAACTCCTGTACGCTATTGTTTCTAAGCACCATACAAGTAAGAACTTTACATCAATAAAAGATGTTGATGTGGCAAATACGATTATTAATGAACTGAAAGAGGTTAAATAATTTATGAGTCTGCAGATTAAAGATAGTTACGCAACAATTTTCGAGCCGGAAGTCCATGAAAAGTTTGTAGCATGTAATTTGAGTACAGGTAGAAAGCTCAAGGAAATGGACGATTATGGACGTCCCAAGTATGCTAATTCTTCTTGGAGAGCCACTTTTGTTGGAAACGCTCTTGCTGGTGCTAAAGCGTTGAAGGAAAAAGACAGAATCAAAATTGTTTCTGGTACTATCACACATGAAAAAAGTGATAAGACTGATGCTAATGGTAACGCGAGATATTTCTACAACGTAACCGTATTTGATTTTGAAACTGTGGCAAGCGCTACTGCGGCGGCATCAAAACCGACAGGTGATAATTTAGACAGTGAACAGCCGGATTTGCCGTTCTAAGATGTGTTGATAATATATGGCCGAGAGGTTTAACAGCTTCTCGGCCTCCTTAAAGGAGTGATTAAATGATTCTACTTGAACAAGAAATAAGACATGATATTATAGATGATATGGTTTGGTCGTTTTCAAGGCTAAATGGGTTTTACACATGTAAGAGAGCGTGGTATTACACATATATAATGAAAAGGAGTGAACGAGAGAACTTTTTTTCACAGTATGGTACATTTGCTCATTCAGTATTCGAGAAGTATAACAAAGGAGAGCTAGAAATATATGAATTAGCAAGTTATTATAACGACAACTATTACTCAAATGTAACTGAAGAAGCCCCACCAAATAAATATGTTGATTTAAATGAATCATATTTCAATAAAGGATACGATTATTTTGTAAATATTAAAGATAATCCCGATGAAGAAATAATTGGGGCAGAAGTAAAGTTTGAATTTACAATCGACGTTATGGATAAACCTAGAAAGTTTATTGGATTTATTGATAAAGTATCAAGAGATAAGAACGGATTTATAGTTACTGATTATAAATCTAAGGGAAAATTCAAAAACAAGGAAGAACTACACGGTTATACAAGGCAATTATACATCTATGCGATAGCATTGAAAGAAATGTATGGAGAGTATCCTTATAAACTTGTTTTTGAGCAATTCAAAGAGAATATAACACAAGAAATATGTTTCAATGAAAAAGATTTAGAGGAAACATATGATTGGATTAGAAATACAATAAGACTTATATATGACGAAATAGATTTTCCAAAAACACAAAACGACTTCTTTTGTTCGTATTTGTGTTCAGCGAGAGATACATGTATTACTGATACAATTTGACATTTTTCAACCTTTGTGATATAATAAGGACGGGTCAATAACCCGCGACTTTAGTCGTGCCAGTAATGGTGTGTTGACTACCCTAAGTGCTTTGAACACTACGTTACAAGCGAATGTATAGGCACCGACAGACGTAAATCCTAATCTGCCGCTCTGCGACAACACATCACGGAAAGCTGAGGTAAGGCCGACAGGTGTGGCTGTATAAACCGCTCGTGACATTGGGGAAGGATTCCTACTCTCTAAAAGGAGAGGGCAGCTTCTTTTTAGCTGCCAATTTTTGAGAAAGGAGCATGGCATCATGCAATATGTGTATGTTCTAAATATGCACGGCGAGCCTTTGATGCCGTGTTCTCCACAGAAGGCTCGCTTACTTTTGAAAGAAGGAAAGGCTTGCGTTGTAAAACGCACACCGTTCGTAATCAAACTTCTGTATGGAAGTGCAGGATACAAACAACCCGTTGTTCTCGGCGTGGATTCCGGTTCCCGGCATATAGGACTTTCTGCCTGTACCGAGAGCAGGGAGCTCTACAAAGAAGAGCTGGAGCCACGCAACGACGTAGTAGAGCTGCTTTCGGCGAGGCGGCAATACCGCCTCAGTCGTCGAAACCGCAAAACCAGATACAGAGCGCCGCGTTTTGATAACCGAGTACACAGCAAGCACAAAGGCTGGCTGGCACCGTCGGTAGAAGTCAAAATTCAGGAACACATCACTGCCATCAAGCGCGTATTCCGGATTCTCCCCATCGTACTGGTACGTGTGGAAACAGCAGAATTTGACACGCAACGACTGAAAGCCATGCTAGAAGGTAGACCGCTACCTGTTGGCATCGACTACCAGCGCGGCGAAATGTATAACGAATACAATGTGCGCCAATATGTTCTGAAACGGGATAGATACGTATGCCAGCACTGCGGCGCACATCCGACGCCTGAAAAGCCGGTTCGTTTGCATGTCCATCATCTGGAAACTCGACATACCAGCGGCAACGCACCAAACAACTTGATTGTCCTGTGCGAGCATTGTCACAAGGAACTCCACGAGGGGAAAATTAAATTGGACAAAGGCAAAAAGCGCGGTAAGTCGCTGCGCGACGCCGCTTTCATGGGTATCATGCGCAACACACTTCTAGCAAGGCTGGAAACAGAACTCTCCGTACCAGTACAACAGACATATGGGTACATTACCAAGCTACTGCGGGAGGAGAACCACATAGAGAAAAGTCATACCAACGATGCTCGTTGTATTGCTGGTTTTCCGGAAGCATCCCCCTGTGATACGCTGTATTGCACACGCGCCATCCGCCATCATAACAGACAAATCCATAAGGCAAAAATCCTCAAAGGTGGTATTCGTAAAAAGAATCAGGCTCCGTATCTGACGAATGGATTCCGCCTCTGGGACAAGGTTCGATATAACGGTGAGGAATGCTTCATTGCTGGCAGACGTTCGAGCGGGTATTTTGCACTAAAGAAATACGATGGAACTGTTATTTCGAGTGGTGCTAGCTATAAAAAACTAACGCTGCTAGAAGCAGCGGCAAACTATATCACAGAGAGGAGTTAAAGGCGTATTCCTCCCACTACTTTAGTCGTTGGTCATATGCGCCTATGGATGAAGTATGATAAGCAGAGAGAAAATAGAACAAGCAAAGGAAATGTTAGGCACAACCGCGTTTGAACTAATGGCCGACGAGATTCCTCTTGAAGATGTCGATAAAGAAAAATTGGTGTGTAAATCGCCGTTCAAACAGGAAAGAACAGCATCGGCTCATTGGTTCAAAGAGGGAAATTGTCTAAAATGTTTCGCTACTGGATTAACTATGGATTACATAGATTTCAGTATGAAGTATAAAAATAAATCATTTTTAGAAGCAGTTGAAGAATTATTTATGGTCGCCGGTATGAAATATGACCCAAATGACTTTGAATTTGACGAAGAAGATAAAGATGTTTTCAAAGACTTTAAATGCTCTAAAGATGAAGTAAATACCGACAGAAGTATTGCCGAAAAATATCTAAAATCAAGAGGAATATCAGAAAGTACATTAGACCTTTGTAACGTAAAACAGGATTCTCATGGTAATATCGCTTATCAGTTTTATAATACGACAGGTAAACTTATACAGACTAAATATAGGGTATCTAGCGCGCACAGAAACTCTGATAAAGGCGCAAAATGGTTCTGGCAACAAAACGCTGGCGTATGTGCTTTGCTGTATGGTGTAAATAGGATAAACTACGATACACCGCTTGTTATAGTCGAGGGTTTAAATGATAGACTTGCTTGCGTAGAAGCAGGATATATAAATACAGTTTCAATTCCCGGTGGTGCGGGAGATAAAAACTGGATTGACTTCAATTTTGATGTTCTTGAAAAATGTAAAGAAATAATACTTTGGTTTGATGATGATAAGGCCGGACAAGACGCAATAAAAGAGTGCGTACAAAGGCTTGGAGTTTATAGAACAAAAGTAGTACCTAAAAATGATGTAGTACAGGCAAAAGTAGAGGGTTACTTTAGAAAAGTAGTAAAAAATATAGATTTAGACGAAAATAAAGACTATAAAAAAGTAGATGCTAATAATGTGCTTGTAGCATGTGGCCCATCAACAGTCATTGATATGATTGCAAGTGCTAAACTTGAGGATAACCCACAAGTTAAACGTCTGATGGACGTTGAAGAAGTACAGCTACAAGACATGCCGAGAATATCAAGTGGATTTTCCGCTATGGACAAAGTATTTTCTGGAAGTTTTGAAAACTCACTTACAATATTGACGGGTAAATCTGGTAATGGTAAATCAAGTATCCTTAACACAATGTTTGTTGCCGCTCCATTAGAAGCAGGAGAAAAGGTGTTCATATATAGTGGTGAAATACCAAGCGGTATTCTTCTCGGAAATGTGATTAAGCCGTTGGCATCTAGCAGACATATAGTAGAGTTTGACAACAGTAAAGAGGGACGTCCAAATGGATATGCCGTATCAAAACAAGCTGCTAAAGCAATTAAAGAGTTTTATAGAGACTCTGTATATGTGTATAACGACAATAATGAATTTGACACAAACTCGAAGTCAATCTTACAAGCAATGGAGTATTCTTACAAACGATATGGTGTAAAGAACTTCATTGTTGACTCTCTCCTGACTGTTGATTGTTCGCAGGAATATGGTGATGATAAATACGAAAAGCAGAAGAATTTCGTAATAAATCTAAAAACATTTACAAATAATTTTCCAGTTAGAGTTGCTTTAGTTGCCCATAGTAGAAAACTTGCCGCTGGCGTAAAGGAAATTGGTGGAGACGATATTGCTGGTTCAAGTGATATTCTTAAATGTTGTAATAGAGCTTTTAGTGTCGAAATTCTGTGGGACGACCCAGATGGGTATAATACATTAATAAGATGTATTAAAGACAGAGAAACAGGACTTATTGATAAAGAAGTTAAACTGTATTTCGACAAAAAGAGTTATCGAGTGTATTCAGATTCCAAAGAACATGATTATACTTATGAATGGGAACGAAGAAGTACAATCACATATCCCGAGGATGTTAGGAGTAGACTGGTGAGCAATATAAAGCATCCAGATAAAACCGTAGAAGTGCTTGGAGAAATTGAGAAAAAATAATCTAAGGATATAATATATGAGTAATTTTGTTAATCTGCATGTACATGACGACCACTCGTTATTAGATAGTTGTACAAAGTTCAGTGAATATGTTGACTTAGCAATAAAATATGAGCAAAAAGCAATAGCTTGTACTAATCATGGCAGAATAATAAACTGGACTGATAAGAAGAGACTTTGTGATTCTTTAGGGATAAAATATATACATGGGTGTGAAGTATATTTAACCGCAAAAGAATCATTTGAAGTAGATGGTGTTCATAAAAAGGTAAAAGACAATTATCATACTATATTGTTGGCAAAGAATAATAATGGAATAAAAGAGCTTAATAGTCTTGTTTCAATTTCTAGCACAGAGTCTCATATGTACTATAAACCTAGAATTACATTTGACGAATTTCTAGGAATGTCAAACGATATTATATCCTTATCTGCGTGTCTTGCTGGTGTCTTATCAAGAATAGATAAAGATATCGAATATTTATCTGGGCTTGACGATGAATTGTCTAAACAAAGACTCTCTATTTTGATAAATTATAGAGAGTCTTTGTTTGAAAAGTATGATTATTATGAGATACAACCACATAATATAGATGAACAACTCAGACTTAATTGTATGTTGTTAAGTGAAGCGAGTAAGCATAATAAAAAACTTGTTGCCACGAATGACGTACATAGCTCAACGGCATATAAACAAGAGTGTAGAAAAATATTAATGGATAGCAAAAAGATAAACTTTGGTGACGATGGAGAATATGATTTTGATTTGACATTCAAATCATATGACGAAATGAAAAAGTTGCTAAAGCGTCAAGGGGTTCTAAGTGATGAAATAATAGAAAATTCATTATTATCAACGGTTGAAATAGCCGATAGTATAGATAATTATGAGCTTGACACTTCGATTAAATATCCTAAAATCAGTGATAATGATGAAGAATTATTTATAAATAAAGTAAAAGAAAAACTTGATGAAAAAATAAAACTTGGTATAATAAAGCCAGATGAAATAGAGAAGTGTCGTAAAAATCTTAATGAAGAATATAAGGTGTTCAAAAAAGTAAATATGATAACATTTATGTTATCTATGTCTGATTTAATATGTTGGTGTAGAGAACAAGGAATACCAATCGGCCCGGCTCGTGGTAGTGTAGGTGGTTCCACCACAGCATATATACTTGATATTATTGACTTAAATCCATTGAGATGGAATACTATATTCTCAAGATTTTGTAACGAGTTTCGTGTTGAAATTGGTGATATAGACGTTGATATACCGGGAGAATATAGAGATAAAGTATTTGAACACTGTATTGAGACGTTTGGAAAAGATAAAACAGCTTTTGTTCTTGCTTTGGGAACAGTAGTGGATAAGGGTACAATAGATGAAATTGGTAGAGCATTAAAATATCCGATTGACGAAGTTAAAGCGATAAAGAAAGAATATGTAGAAAATCCAGAAAAGGCTCAAAAGAAATATCCTGAGATATTCAAGTATTTTGATGGAATAATCAACACTTGCGTTTCACAGTCTAGACACCCAGCAGGAATTGTTATTTCTCCGATAACGCTTGATGATAATTATGGAACATTAGTAGATTCCGATGGTAATAGAGTGTTACAGCTAGATATGGAAGCTGTACATGAGGTTGGATTAGCTAAGTATGATTTGCTTGGACTTAGAACGATTCATACACTTTATAAGGCGTATCAATTAATAGGTAAAGAATACCCTAGAGCGCATGAAATAGATTGGGACGACCAAAAGGTATGGGCGGATATGTTGCGTTCGCCATTTGGCATATTCCAAATGGAATCTCCATTCGCATTTCAGATGATAAATGAGTTCAAGCCAAAGAATATATTTGATATGTCTCTCGTTACGGCAATGATTAGGCCAAGCGGCGCTTCATATAGAGACAGACTAATAAAAAGAGAGTTTAATAAAAATCCATCAGAAGAAATTGACGAACTTTTAAAGAATAACTATGGATTCTTAGTATATCAAGAAGATGTTATCGCATTCCTACAAAATATATGTGGACTAAGTGGCGGCGAAGCTGATAATATAAGACGAGCAATTGGCAGAAAAGATATAGACAGACTTGAAAAGGCCATGCCGAGTATTCTTGAAGGGTATTGTAAAAACTCAAAAAGACCAAGAGAAGTTGCTGAAGAAGAAGCCAAGGCTTTCTTAAAAGTTATTGAAGATGCAAGCTCCTACATGTTTGGATACAACCATTCAATAGCATATTGTATGTTGGGCTATATGTGCGCGTATCTTAGGTATTATTATCCAATAGAGTTCTTAACGGCTTCATTTAATACAATAGAAAGCGAAAAAGATATATCTGAATGTACTCAACTGGCGAAACAAATGAGAGTATCAATATATCCTGCTAAATTTAGATATTCTCGCTCTGATTATTATATGGACAAAGATAATAACGCCATATATAAAGGAATAGCCTCTATCAAATATCTTAGCCCAGATACAGCAGAATATCTGTTTAGTCTAAGAAACGAAAAGTATGATGGATTCATAGATTTATTGGCTTCGCTTGATAGCAAGTATATAAACTCTAGGCAAATAGAAATCCTTATCAAACTTGATTTCTTCAAAGAATTTGGAAATTCTAGATATTTATTAAACGTATACAGATTCTATGAGCAATTTGGGAAATCAAAAATGATTGGGAAAGATAAGTTCGATGGTGCTGATGTGTTTGAGGGAATATTCAAAAGACACAGCCGAGAAACAGCTAAAAAATATGTTGACTTAGATATGAAAGCGATACTAAAAGAAGTTGAAGAATATCTAAAAGTTATACACAATAATGATTTCTCTATAATCGAAAAAATCGTGTGGCAACAAGAATATGTTGGATATATCGACTTCAGAACGAATGAAGAAGCCGATAGAACTAAACTATTGCTCTTAGATGTTAGGCAATTGAACAGCAAAAAGACTGGTAAAGTGTGGGCATATTCATTTGAAACATTATCTATCGGGACTGGAAAGAAAGCAGAAATTCTTGTTTATCCAAACGTTTACGAATCTTGTCGTGTCGTGAAAAATAATGTTATAAAAGTAAACCCACGTTCGCTGTCTGCGAAGGAATATAACGGCAGAAAAAGTTGGTATCTCAATAAATATGAACAAATAATCATGTAATTGTTGAATATGTCTCCTACTTGACAAATCCTTCGTTCTGTGGTATAATAGTAGCAAGGTGAGAGCGGGAGACATATATGTATAGTAATGACCAACTCTGTTTCAGTTGCGCTAAAGCGTGTGGAAACTGCTCTTGGAGTTCACAACTTATTCCAGTCGATGGATGGATAGCTGAAAATACAGTTTTACCAAACGGAATTGAAAGTTTTGCCATCTCTAAGTGTCCAGAATACGAATTTGATGGATTATGTACCAGATGTATACATTTTGACGACAAATTCACAAATCCGAAGATGTGGTATATGGTTTGTAAAAGGAATGTTAAAGGGAATGGTAACGGAGACTGTATGGGTTATAGAAATAAGTATACGACTTTAAAAGGTTGATTTTAAGGACGATGTAAAAATGCAGTATATGGGCGGTAAGCAATTAATAAGTACCCGAATTTCTGAAATAATTAACCATGAAATTAGTGGAATGGGCGGGGCGACATTCGTCAGCTTATTTTGTGGAGCATGTTCAATTGAGAGTAAAATAAAAGCTGATACAAAGATATTAAATGATAAACATGAGTATCTTATAGAAATGTTTAAGGCGCTACAAAACGGCTATGAATTGCCTGATGAAATTACAAAAGAACAATACGAATACATTAAAAACAACTTAGACGAAGATAAGGCGCTATCTGGTTTTGTTGGATTCGCTTGCTCCTTCGGTGGGAAGTGGTTTGGAGGATACGCACGAGACGATAAGAGAGGCAGGAACTATACGCAAACGGGAAAACGTGGACTTATAAAAAAGATGGTTGGTTTACAAAATGCTACATTTATAAGTATGGATTATAAGGAAGTCATTATCCCAAACGGGAGTGTAGTATATGCCGACCCACCGTATGCCAATACAACCGCATATGGGAGTAAGTTCAAGATTGATTACGATGATTTCTGGGATTACATGAGAGAAATCAGTAAAAATAACATCGTATTTATTAGCGAAGAACACGCACCAGATGATTTTGAGTGTGTATGGCAAAAAGAAGTTGTTAGAACTCTAGATAAGAACTTACAAAATCGTCCCAAAAAGATAGAAAAGCTATTTAAGTACAGGAACGCCTGAGTATATGAGGTAGTTATGACAAAGTATTTTGTTACTGGCGACTGTCATGGGCAGTATGACAAAATAAAGTTTTTCATTTCACAGCAAAATCCAGATGATGAACTTTATATATTTATACTTGGTGATGTTGGTTTGAACTGGCATCTAAGATATGGATTAGACGACGAGAAAAAGAAATATCTTTCAAAACTCAATGCTAAAATTGTTTGTTTGCGTGGGAACCATGACGCAAACCATGAGAATCTCACGGACGTATATACCGTCAAAAAGATGTGGGGCGGAGATATGTATTGTGAGGAAAAATATCCGAACATATTCTTTGTAAAAGATGGAGAAGTATATACAATCAATGACAAAAAGATGTTTTGTTGTGGTGGAGCATATTCAGTAGACAAATTCTATCGCTTGAGACATCGTTATATATGGTTCGAGGATGAACAACCAACGGATAGCAATAAGAAAAATGCGTATCGTAATCTACGAAACAATAATTATAAAGTAGATATTGTTTTAACGCATACATGTCCATATTTTGCTATACCAGAATATACATTTCTTCCCGGAATCGACCAAAACACAGTGGACAAATCGACAGAAATGTGGTTTGAATCATTATGTAACGATGGGCTTCAATTCAAAAAGTGGTATTGTGGGCATTATCACATTGATGAAGAATATAGAGGTATAGAGTTTTTATATCATTGCTTCTTGCCTCTTGATATTTAGGTGATAAGATTATGTTGTTAGTTTGTTTTGGTATATGTTTTGCGTTGTTCGTCTATGTCGCTTTCAAGTTTTTCGATATTATAACGGATTATAAGCGCTAAATAATTTCGTGTTCCTAGTTGACACACTATATGGTTTGTGTTATAATATATATATAATACATTATTATATAGGGGGCGCGTCTGATATGAAAATCGTAGAAAAGAAAATGAATTTGTTTGATACACCTAATCGTTTTATGCTTGCTCACTGTGTAAGTGCTGATTTTACTCTTGATGCTGGCATAGCAAAAGAGTTTGAACGTCGGTATCATATCAAGTCGCGCCTCGATGGTTCTAAAACAGAAATTCCTGCTTGTATGTCGCTTGTGTTAGAAGATAAGAGAATCATTCACAACATTGTAACTAAGAAAAGATATTTTGAGAAACCAACATATATGACGCTCAATGGTGGAATAGAGTTTCTCAAACAAAATTTAGACGTGTTCGACCCAGAATGTTTGTTGCCGTTGGCAATCCCAAAGATTGGGTGCGGGCTAGACAAATTGGAATGGGATAAAGTTAGAATAATTCTTGAGGAGAACTTCAAGGATACTGATAGAAATATATTGGTGTGTTATCTATGAAATATTTTCTTATGGCATTTTCTGGGATACTCATGTTCGGTTGTATCCTTGTTGGGCTAGACAGATATCCAGAAATTTCTCTTGTTATCCTGCCAATATATGCCATTGGCTCTGTTTTATACTTTCTAAAAGATAGGAGTGGTTGAGTGGTAACAGAATTTGAGTTGGACGACTATTTTCAGAAAATTGAACAACTGAACGCCAATTCAGATGAAAAATTCGACGAAAATGAACTGGTGAAAATTAAGGTGTATTTAAAAGCACTTTTTGCGAAAAATCAGCCCGAAAAGCCCAAAAAATGCGCGTTTTTGCCCCAAAAATGGCAAAAATGTCCTAGTTGTGAACGCATCATAAAAGTCCAATTTTATTGTCCTTTTTGCGGCCAAAGAGTGCGCGAAAGGCACTTTGAGACGATTTCTGAGCAGTTGACGTTCGGGCCAGTAGATGGATGGGGTGTAAGCTCGTGAACTTTATAGAAACGACAGGGTTCATTGAATATCAGTCCAGATGCGATTGGAAGTATGGAAAGTTTCCATCTTCATACAATGGATGCGGATGGATTGCTTTTTACAATTTGACGCGACTGATTTTCAATGACAAAGATTTTGTAAAAGTAGCATCTGAAACTTTAAACTCGTTTGAGAAAACGGTTGACCTTAAAGGTATTCTTGGTACTTCTGTTTTTGACATGTTGCGTCATTTAAAGGAGAAGTATAACTCTAAATATGTGGACTGTAAAATGAGAGTTATGCGCAGATATCGCTCGGCAAATATTCCAAGGTTCGGAATCATTTATTATTTTACAGGCCATTCATTTCATTATGTCATGTTTGAAAACAACGGATTCAATTTTGTTTTCCATAACGTAGAGAGTAGAGTTGAAACTCGCTCTATGGATGAGTTTGAAAAGAAATATATCAAGTGTCCGTTTTACATTATGTTTGAATTAAATGAGGTATAATATGACAAAGTATAAAGTTCGTGTAGACACAAAAAGCGACATCACAGGAATCATGGGAGTCATTGATAAATCTGACGGCGATGTGTTCCTACTGAATCAAGCAAATGAAGATGGAACAGAGTTCCGTGTAAACGCAAAAAGTCTGCTTGGTTTTACTCTGGCGTTATGCGAGTGGCCAGAGAAATGGATTAAGTGTGACCCATCTTTGTATGAGCCACTGAAAGATTTTATCATTGATTGATGAAAATTGAAGATGTAAAACTTCCTCGTGGTGAACGTGCTGTACTAACCTACCATATTGGTGGGGAAGTACAGTATGTCATAGTTACCCATATACTTGACACAACTTGGTATTGGCGGTATAATATAGTAGATGGGAAGCTCGTAAAAGATAAGGGCAAAAGTAGAAATCCAAAAGATTTAGAAGGGTGAGCTAATGGAATCTATACTAATATTTTTTGCTGTGCTATTTATTATAGCACTCGTATTGGCACTTTATTTTGGAGTATCGGCGTTTTTCTCTTGGCTTATATGCCTTGCTTGGAATGCTTTCTTCGTACCGGCGTTTTCTCCACTTCCGTTTTGGGGAGTAACAATTATACTTTTTATTTTTGAAATTTTTATAGTGCTTATGAGGCGCGAAAGGAACTAAAGCATATGTATCGTTTTGTGGTTGAAATCGAAGAAGATATTGACGTAGACGATGTTTTGGACAACATCGAAGAAGCACTGGAAGCGTCTGGCGTAGAGACGTACACAGTAACTGGTGGAGATGTTGGTTGATATTGGAAACAGTTGGCAAGAATTTTTTGATTCTGAAACCGAGAAAGAGTATTATCAGAATCTTAGAAGATTTTTGTCACAGGAGTACAAAACACAAACAATATATCCACCGCCAGAGGAAATATTTAATGCTTTTAAGATAACACCTTTTGAGAAAATAAAGGTTGTTGTCTTGGGGCAAGACCCTTACCACACGCCAAATACCGCAATGGGTTTGGCGTTTTCTGTGAAACCGCATTGCGTAATACCACCATCTTTGCGGAATATTTATCAAGAAATTGATAATGAATATGGTGAACATTGTCTAAAGAACGGTGATTTAACACCGTGGGCGCAACAAGGTGTTTTTCTGCTCAATACTACTTTAACGGTAAGACAGGGGAAACCAGCTTCTCACTTTGGTAGAGGTTGGGAAAGATTCACAAACGAAGTGATTTCACTTTTAAATGCTGATAACTCTCCAAAGGTGTTTATGCTGTGGGGAAGAAACGCAAAAGACAAACACAACCTTATAACGAACGAACATCATTTGGTGCTTGAAGCGGCGCATCCAAGCCCATTTTCAGCATATAATGGATTCTTTGGATGTAATCATTTTAGGCTAGCAAATCAGTTTTTGCGAGATAACGATATAGACGAGGTAGTTTGGTAATGGATTTTAGCAATACAGATGTTTGGGGTTTTGAACACGCAATTCGTGGAATGAGAAATCCTCTTGAATCACACGTTAAAAGCGATAGCTGGCTTGATACAGACGGAAAAGTTGTTATTGGGGATAATGACTTAGACTTGATGAAGCGTCTTATTTGTGGCGGTTCTGAACATAGAAAATTTATGCGTCAAATTATGGTGAGTGTGGATATAAGTGCGCCGTTGTACATATGGAAGGAATTTGACACTTACAAAATTGGCACAACAGCCAATAGCACCAGCACTATGCATCGTATTATGTCAAAACCAATCACTTTGTCGTGTTTTGAATTTGACGATTTTAACAATTATTTGGAACTTAGCACCACAAATATTACGCATGGAGGAGAATCGTCGTTTACTATAAATGATGTTTGGGATGATATTCTGACGGCCTGTAATAAGTTAAGGGACAAATACCTCAAAACCAAAGATATGCGATATTGGAAAGAACTGATTCGCATTCTTCCCGAATCATGGATTCAGAGACGCACTGTAACGATGAGTTATGAAAATCTTTATTCAATTGTTCGTCAGCGTAAAGGCCATAAACTGACGGAATGGGAAAAACTTATTGAATGGGCGAGGACTTTGCCATACGCAGATGATTTGATATTCTTGGAGTACGCATAATATGTCGAAAGGAGTGCCATATGAGAGAGTATGTAAAAATTGAAACGCTGTTTAATCGCAGTGAAGATGGAAGCAAAAAACTGATTGAGGGAGATTTCAGAAACGAAACCGTTAAGTTTCTTCAGGACTTGCCGTGGCAATTTACGGAGAAGGTTGACGGAACTAACATACAGGTGGCATGGGACGGCCACAGAGTATCATATGGAGGAAGAACAGAACGTGCGTCAATCCCCGCGCATCTTATGAATAAGTTGGTTGAGCTGTTCGGAACCGCCGAAGCAGAGCAGTTGTTTGAGCAAAAATTCGGCGAAACCGAAGTTGTTCTTTACGGAGAGGGCTATGGTCCTAAGATTCAAAATGGCGATGCATACAGGGAAGATGTCTCTTTCATCTTGTTTGACGTGTTGGTTGGTAATGTATGGCTAAAAAGAGAGTCCGTAGAGGATATTGCTCGTGCGTTTGGGATTGATGTTGTTCCAATTGTTCTTACCGGCACACTTTCAGACGCAGTTGCTTTTGTAAAAACACATCCAAAATCTACCATGGGAACAGCCGATATGGAGGGCATAGTTGGACGTCCGACGGTTGAGCTGAAAGATAGAATGGGAAAACGGTTGATTGTGAAAGTAAAAGTAAAGGATTTTGAGTAATAAATCCTATTTTTATCACTACATAAAATAACGGTTTTATTTGACAATTCACTGTTCGTCATGGTATAATATATACAGTGGAAAACGAAAGTGTCTAATAAAAATCACACACCCGTTGGATTATGTTACACAAAATTTCTCGTTTTTACCATGGTTTTTAGCATCAAAAATAAGTGGCAAAATTTGACGTAAAAACAGCTCAAAACAGGCAAAATTTACACAAAAACAGCTCGAAAACATCGTTTTTTACACAAAAAAGGTTCGAAAACAGGTGTGTGATTTTAGACACAATTATTACAATTTGGTTACAATATTTTTGGGGATGTGATTACTAAATTTTCTTGTTTGGTGTATCTATTTCCTACTGAGTTGGTAGGAATACCAGAATATGGTAAAAGTGATGTTTTTGTCACTTGATAAAATCCGCATTTTATTGTAAATCATAAGTATAAATCGTGGGCGGTAACTCTGCCCATATTTTGTTCCCGTGATGGAATTGGCAGACATATGCGGCTAAGAACCGCAGTTTTGTGGGTTCAAATCCCACCGGGAACACCATCTTGCAAATATTCGTAAGTTGAGGGTGTGAATAATGGGTAGAAAATATGGAATGTTAGATGTTGATGAAAAATACAACGGGTTGTCGCGTGAGTATAGTGAGCAGACAGGCTGTTTATTGGAAGAAATTTTTGATACATATATCGCAGATGGATACAAAATCTGCGTTGATATGGATAGTGATACAGTAGATATACATCAATATCATGGACATTTCGGGAATAATTTTGAATCCGCTTTTGCCAACGACGAAGATGGCGAAGATGGTTTTGAGTGGTGTTTATATGATTTTGAAATCATTAGCACAAGGCCGTTCATTTTCACGGCCGACAGGATGAAATTTACACCATATTTGGAGAGAAGAAGATGAATCTAGTAGTAGGACGCAGATATACTTTTGATTACATTGTAAGGGAATATTGTAGAGCAAATAAGATGGCAATGTCTGATTTGCGTTTTGAGTTTTTCTATAAAGATACATGTTACCCAGAATTTGACGCGAAACCATACGGTTCAATAATAAACGGCAAACAATGCTTTTCAAAAATAACTTCTAGATACGACCGTAGAGGCTTTTGGGCCATCGGCCATCCAAGTCTTATAAGTTTAGAACCTCTTACCATCGGACAAGATGGTATAACCTTTGCTGGTTACTTTGTAAAACGTCATAGCAGAATTAAAAATGCGCCAAAATAATGGCGCAAACTTGTGCCAATAGCATAATCGGATGATGCAACTGCCTTCTAAGCAGTAGAGTGGGGGTTCGAGTCCCTCTTGGCACACCATTTATGGCGGGCTGGCGAAATTGGCAGACGCAAGGGACTTAAAATCCCTTGGTAGAAATACCATACGGGTTCGATTCCCGTGCCCGCTACCATTTTAGGGAGTGATTCATATGTCGGTATTATTTCGTGGTAAAAAAGACAAATATTATGGTTCAGAATTTGCTGTTTTAATAGAGAAGTATAATGATTTAAACAAAATCCTTTTGGATGATGTTGACAAGAAGAATTATGGAGAGTATAATTGTCATTTGGACAAAGATGGAAGCAGATTTGTAGTTACAAAGCCCATAGATAAAGAGAGAAGTATGCCTATATGGTATCTCCATACTGTTCATATAAAGAATAAAGAACCTCTAACGATTTCATGTGACGGACGTGCTTTTGTGATGTATACTGCTCCGTCAAAATCAAAGGGAATTTGACAAAACTGATACATTGTGGTATAATATAGGTATGCATCAGTAGCTCAATTGGTAGGGCACCTGCCCTCCAAGCAGGATATTGCGGGTTCAAGTCCCGTCTGATGCTCCACACTCAACGTAGCACAGCCGTAAAGCATTTGGGGTAGATGCCATCGTCGAACGAGGTTCGAGTCCTCGTGGGGTTGTGTGGTTGTTGAGTAAAGACGAAAAGAATGTTCAAATATTAGGCTTAGTCTTATTCTAAGCCTATTTCTGTTTCGTTGTATAAAAACGAGGAGGGCAAATATAACAAAAGAAATAGGACGGTAATGCGATGAAAGAATTTATTTGCCCTGTATGTGGGTATCATACCCAAGGAACCGAAAGAAATGAAGAAGTTTTAAATGTTATGAATCTTATTGGAGCAGTTGCTGGTGGCCCAGAGTATAAAGCATACTGCGAAAACTGTGGCAACACCTTCCCTGTTGTAGACGACATCTATGAGATTGTAGAAATCACAAATGTAGACGGTACAGCAAAAACAGATGAAAGAGCATTGGCAAGAATTGGACGTAAAGTAATTATCGGTGAGCTGGAAGTTGGAAAACGAGCTGTTTTGCCATATGTGCCAGAATATACTAGGTTTTTACATACGTCTACTGTTACTGAAATTGTTTCAACGGCTGATGGATGGTATATCATTGTTACAACACTGAATAGTGTGTATAAATTGAAGTGTGTTGAGACAGTCAAAAATGTTTGACAAGTTCTTGGTTTTGTGATATAATAGATTCATCAAGTCAAGGACGGTAAACATGTATGAATGAACGATTCCTCGATTGTCTGGTAAATGGAGATTGTTTCAAAGTTTTGCCAGACATTGAGGATTGTAGCATTGATTTGATTCTTACTGACCCGCCTTACAATACAACAAATTGTGAGTGGGAGTGCGAAATTGATATTGACGGTTTATTCACACATTACAAAAGGATTATAAAAGATAATGGCACAATAGTCATGTTTGGAAACAATCCTTTCTCCGCAAATGTAATTGTGAGGAACCAAGATATTTATAGGTATAGTTGCGTTTGGGTAAAACCGAACGCAACATCGCCTAACCTAGCTAAAACTCAACCTATGCGTAGGTATGAGGACATCATGGTCTTTTATAAGAAGAAGAACATCTACAATCCTGTAATGTCTGAGGGTAAACCATACGTTTGGAAAAGCAAGCGTAGTGGCGGAGAAGCTACACAAATAGCTTATAAACAGGACAAAGAAATCATAAACACAGGGCAACGTTATCCAACAAATGTGTTTGAGTTTAAACAAGAGAGAGGACTTCATCCAACACAGAAACCAGTGGCATTATTTGAGTATATAATTAAGTTGTACACAAATCCAGAAATGGTTGTATTAGATACATTTATGGGGAGTGGTACAACACCAGTAGCTTGTCTAAATACTAATAGGCATTTTATTGGCATTGAGATGGATAATACTATTTATTCTATCGCTGATAATCGTGTAGCTGAACATGCGAAATTGTTTGACACGGTAGAGTAGATTGTGTTATAATATATGTGGTGAGAAACTTATTGGAGGTCAAAAAATGGATTTAAGACTCGTAGGAGAATGGGACGGTACACCGGAAAAATATGACCGATTCTCTGAAAAACTCTTAGAGCCAGTGTGTCGTGAGTTCTTCAAGGACGATACGTTGGTTGTGCTTTACAACCATCATCTTCCTGAGATGGAAGTCACGGACGAAACGCTCGAAGTGTGTTTCAGGGATTTTATTTCGGCCAATGTGGATGAAAACCGAAACAAGGTGTTTATCGTCAACTGGGGCTGGCATCACAGGAATGATGGAGGCGCTAACATTCGTTCCTACATGGACGCATTGCGTCTGTGTAATAGCGATGCCGTCGCATTCTCTGGAAAGGATTTGAAACCCAACGAGTATGCGTTCAAGAATAAGAACGGTGTTACGTTGGCAACATGGAGAATCACAGACAAGGGTTATTCAGTTCTGTATTTTCTGTGGGATGCTTTCCATGTAACTTCAGATTCAGCTGTTTCTGAATGGAAAAAGGAAATTCTTCCGTTCGCCATCAACCAGTTCGCGGCAGGAGTTTTTCTCGAAAAGTATGGTGAAATGGTGTTAGAGGGCAAACAGGATAAACGTCTTGTTGGTAGAACGTTCACTTCGATTGCTGAAAGGGCGCGACAGGTTGTTGGAAAAGACGGAGAAAAAGCAGTCATTGAGGAAATGATTGACAAAGCTCCTGTAAAAGAAATTACGTTGTTCTTGAATCAGGTTGCCAACTGTAAGAACACTCAAAACGCACGGCGTAGCAGTAAGGTAATCTTTGTGACAAAAGAGCAGGTAAGAAAGTGGCTTCTGCCTTGGGCAGAAAAGAAGTGGCCGTATTATGTTATGTTCGGCCATCAGTTCTCAATTTCTCACGATATACACATCGCTCTGCGTCCCGATAAGGATGAAGTTCTTATCAAATCTATGCTTGATGACTTCAAGCGCAAGTTCATCAAGTATGCTCCGATTCTCGACATGTTCAGCACGCAAGAGTTTTTGAGTAACACTGTCCGTTCGCACGACCAGCTTACAAAGTATAGGCCGGTAAAGGGCGGAGAGAAACTATCTAGGTATCTTTCCAGTTTCTTCGATGATAAAGAGTTTGATGTTGAACTTTCAAAGTTCATCCAGAATAAAGAAGTTCATTCTGTCGCTCATATCAGCATCAACCCCATGGACTTTATGACTGCCAGTGTAACAAAACACGATTGGCACTCTTGTCATGCTCTGCATGATGGAGAATACGCTCTTGGAAGTCTGAGTTATATGTTCGACGAGGGAAGTTTGATTGCGTTCATGGCGTCTGACCGTGAATACACATACGACCTCGATGGTAAGGGTAAACCGTTCGCTTGGAATAGTAAATCTTGGCGTCAGATGGTGTATGGTTCTATCAAGGATAACATGTTCATCTTTAGCCGAGAATATCCTCAGCATTATCAGAACGACGCAATTACAACTGAGGTTCGCACGATGCTTGAGCATACTATTGCTGAGTTCTGTGATATTCCGAGCGTTTGGGTGAAGAAGAACAACGGCGCAAAGAACAGCATGGGGACTATCTATACGAATGCTAAGAATGCGAAGCATTACGATGATATCCCGAGAAATCAGACGGTTCTGATTCGTCACAAGATGAATATGGATATTTCTGGGCCTATCGTAATTGGTTCCTGCCCGGCGTGTCCGATTTCTGGAAAGCTCCTTACAAATTCCAGTAGAGTCGTTTTCGATTCTTCGGTTTTGTAAGACTTAGATAGGAGTTCAATATGAAAATTTTATCTGGTGCAAGTCACCCATCAGTATATGTAGACGATACTGTTTTCGACAAGTTATCGAAATATGCTCTGGCTCTTACACAGAGAGCAACTATCATTTGTGATTGTATCGTAGATGATGTTGCGGGCACAGTCCAAGTTATCGAGGCAAATCTTGTCGAACAGACAGTGGATTATCTCAAAAACTCCTCGAAGTATGAGGAAATTAATCAATATATCGGATACCGTGAGGACAAAAACTACGGTACGATATTTGCTCAGTGTATGATTCGCAATACATTGGGCGCGACACACGATGCTTTTGAAGAAAAGGACTTTACATACTTTGAAAAGTTGTGTGAGGTTACAGACTGGTTATTGGTTGGAGAAATCACAAAACCGTCTGACGGAAGCGAAGCGTCGTTGCATCTTTGGTACATGGATTTGGAAAACAGAATCGCATATGGATATTCTGACCCCGGCATAAAAACCGTAGACGGATTTGACGGGCAATGGAAACGTAGTTCTTATGGTTATTACGACCAGAAAGAAATTGAGTCTGAGGTTAAACGATTTTGTAAAACCAAAACATCGACATATGGCGGCACAACGTACTATGGTACAAGTGGTTATTCGTCACATAATTATTCAACTCCGGCAACTCCTCCGGCCAAAAGCAAGCTCAACAAAGACGACCCCGACATTTCCAAAATCGTTTAAGAGAGGGAAATGATATGGGTAAGAAGAATTTTGAAGCATATTATGGCCCCGAAAAGGAAATTTTGAGTATGAAAATGGCGGCTTTTCTGCTCTTGAATGGGTGTAAACTGAATCATACTCGGAAAGACCTCGTAAAGCCACATCGTTTCATTTACTTCTTCGCCAAAACTCCACAACTTGATATGCTTATGAGCAAATACACCGAATATCGAGATGCACTCGGTGAAATCAAGAACGATACTTTCGAGAAGTATATTCGTGGCGTTGACTTTGGCGTAGAAGAAATGGCCGCAGGAGATAAAGGAGAGCAAAAATGAAAGGTTTTAACTTCGATGGGTATAGACTCATTGTAGAATGCCGTGAAAGCGACCTCGTTGAATATCTTGGACGTCAAATTCCAAAGATTTATGGCGAAGATAACTGTACTGTAACACAGGACTATATTTTCGCAAAAGGTACAGTTCCAGTTGTTCTGTGTGCCCATATGGACACAGTATTCAACAAACCGCCCGAAACTGTTCTGTATGACCCAAAGCAGGAGCTTATTTGGTCGCCAGAGGGTATCGGTGGGGATGATAGGAATGGTATTTATACTATTCTGAAAATCATTTCTGGACGTGAGAAAGATAAACTTCCGTCTGTGTTGTTTACGACACAGGAAGAAAAAGGCTGTATCGGCGCAAGAAGAGCGGCGAAACCTTTGAAAGCAAAGGTTGGAGAAATCAATTTCGCAATCCAAATCGACAGACAGGGTTCTACTGATGCGGTTTTCTATCAGTGTAAGAACCGTGAGTTCATCGACTATATCTGTTCGTTTGGATATAAAGAAACTCCGGGTTCTCGGACAGATATTTGCGAAATTTGTCCAGAATGGGACATTGCTGGCGTGAATTTCTCTTGTGGATATATCCATAATCACACCGAAAAAGAGATTGTAAACGTCAAAGACATGTTCCAGACAATCAACATGATTGAAAAAATTCTGGACGACGAGGGTAATAAGAAACATTTCCCTTTCGTGGTAAAATCTGCCACAAAAACAAAAGAAGAAAAGGGCGTCGGCGCAAAAAGTAACGTGTCGAAGCTCCTCACAGACGATGAAGATTTGGACTCGTTTCCCAGCGGTACGTTTCCTGATACTCCTAATACGGATGATGCTCTGCTGATTGCCATGTTTGGAGATAAAAAATAACATCGTTTTTATTTAAATACCGTAGGAACTACGGGAATTAACGCCTATGGAGATTAAGTAAGACTTAGAAATAAGCAGAGTCGATGAAGTAGGAATCCACGAAGTCTTTAGATTCGTGGTAGTTCACTTGACAAGTTTCCCGACATTATGGTATAATATATGTAGTGGATGGGGAAACACAAATTAGTGTCCGTTATATTCACATAAATTTTATTAAACAAGGAGACAAACATTTATGGCAAAGACGATTAAGACGAACAACGACCTCAAGGTGGCTATGATTCTGACCGTCAAGAACGGCGACAAGTATGTTGTCGTGGCAGACGATAACGGCCATCACGACGTTATCAATCTTATGAACGGCAAGTCCAACGGCATCGAAGTTGGTACGGACAAGATTGCCGTGTGCGGCGGCACCAAGGGTAGCCGTGACGTTGTAAAGATTGAGGAGTTTGAGGCTGTTCCCACCCGTAACCGCCTGTCCGAAGCTCTCAAGTACATGACGGGACGTTGTTTCACAGAGGAACTCACGACAGTCTGGACCGCCGAAGACCCGCGTCTGACTGCCGCAAAGGCAAAGGCCGCAGAAGCTGAAAAGGCTCTGGCGGCGGCACGCGCAGAAATCGCACGTTATAGCTAATCAAGGCTATAACTGAATCACAAGCTGGGGCGGAGATTCCGCCCCAGCTTCAATTTTTGATAATAACAAAAAGGGGGCGTTCTTATGAACCTCATACTGTTTAGCAGTTTCTTTGGGGATAAAAAGGTACATGATTTCATCATGGAAAAGTCGAAAAATTGTGACACTAAAATTTGTGTAATCCCGTCATTTACAAATTTTTATGGTGTTACATCCACAGGAGAATATCGCGCTCTTGTAAAAATGGGATTTAACCACGACAACATATCCATGTTCGACGTTGGCTATTTATGGGACGAAACAAAAGTTGATTCGCTGATGGACAATGATGTTATCATCCTTGGTGGTGGTAATACATTTCTGTTTCAATGGTTGTTGCGCACACATGGTATGCTTAATATATTGAATAAATTTGCGTCTAATGGTGGTATTCTTATCGGTGAAAGTGCTGGCAGTATTATGATGTCTAAAACCGTTGAAATTGCGCGGTTTGCTGACCAAGACATCGTAGGCTCTAGCAATACCGATGGAATCGGGCTTGTAAATTTTAATATGAAGCCGCATTTTGGTTCATGGATTAAGAATCTAGGAGATTTTGTCGATTGGAGCCACATGCATGACGGAGATTTATATTGCCTGTTTGATGGTGGATATATTATCGTTGACGATGAAGCAACAACGCCATATGGTGATTATATCCGATTTAACAACGGTAAAGTAAAAGACTTTTGTCTGAGAGGGCATTATGATTACTAAGTATGGTGTAGGCCAAGTCTATGATGGGATGGTTCAAATTGAGTTTGTTATGCCAAATGAAGATTGGGCGAATGAACTTTGTCTTGTACTTAACAGATTGTACTTTGGAGATGAACAATTTGCAATTTATATGGGACAGGACAATCCACTCGAATATTTTTATAATGTCGACGGATATGCTGTGTGGCCCATCGACTGTTATGACGAAAAAGACGATACAAAAGAATCGGCTATTTCGAGCATAGTAGACGCGCTTATGGAGGATGGTTATTTTGACAAAGGATAAATATTCTTTGGGTTCAAGAGAGAAATTCGTTGAAGCATTTAATGCCTCTAAAGACTGGCAGAAGTGTGATGCTATTGCTAATAGAGGATATATTGAAAAAGATAATGTTCTCTATTTCTATCTCAAAGGCAAAGAGCGCACAAAGATAAACTATGAAGAATATTGTATTATGTCGCATTTGACAAAACAATCATAAGTGTGATATAATATAAGTATACTAAGAGAAAGGCAGGATTGATGATATTGTATAAATGGCAGTTGCCCGGCGCATTGCGTAGTGGCATGGTTTTGACTGTAAAAACTATTGATGAACTTACGAAAGAGTTCGGTAGTTTAGATGGAGTGCCCGGTGGTTTTACCACAGCGATGCGCATATATTGTGGACACAAATTTCGTGTAACACCAGAAGTAAAAGATAAAATCGTAAAAACAAACGATGGTATCTCAATTCATCTTTTCCAAAAAGACGGGTTTGGTTTTTCTGCGGCAATGTTGAAACCAAATAAAAAAGAGCTGTGCGAACGTGTGGAGGACACCATTGTTATTAATGGTGTTGGGGATTTTGACAAAGCAATTATTGAAGAAATGCTGTCAAAAGTTGATTTTGACATGGCAAGGAAAATGATTGCTCATGGTACATGGGAGAATGCTTCACCAGAGGAAATCCCAATGGACTATGTAAAAAAGCTGTTGACGAATTGGGCAATCAACAAGAAATGGCTTTATCTCTTAATGGGGCGCAATCTGTCAGTTAAGAAAACATTCCAAGTCAACAAAACAGAACGTGAAATGGAGGCCTTGATTGATGATTTTATCAGAGAGTTTCCAGTGTATGGATTTCATGTAAGACAATTTTCGGATAAGGAAATTCTTGACAATAAGATTCAGAGAGTTCCCAGTCTTTACTCTAAGTATTGCGATATATGTAGAACTGGAATGAAAGTATCAAAGTTTTTTTCACAGCTTTTGAACGATGATATGTTTGATATTGCTTTGTCTAAAATCATGCAGAACACCAAGATTGATGCTGTTATTGAAATTTCCATTGACCCAATGGACTATTTTACAATGTCAATCACAAAACACAAATGGGTGTCATGTTTTGATATTGGGAAAGGTAGTTTTTCAAACTGCGCATTTTCTATAATGCAAGATGCCTTTACAGCGATTGCGTTTAAACATAACGACAAAAAACATGATTATGAACGCAAAATTAAAGGTGGACGTTTTCAATTTCGATGGAATAGTAAACAGTGTCGTAGTGCTGTTTGTTTCGATGAAGCAAGTAAAAGTATCATGGGATTTAGAGGGCAGGGCAGTCCAGATAATTCATATTATGATGCCGTCGATGCCGTAGCAAAGGAAATTATGGGCGGCACTGATGTTGAGTATACCAAAATCGACAGATATTCAAGCACTTACTATCAAAACAATTCTTGGCACTATACGCCGAAAGAGTCCAGATATGGCCATGTACACGACGATGCTCAACATATTCTTATTCCAAACGACGTTGACAGAGATACTATTGAAATCAAAATGGGAGTGCCTGAGCTTAAAAATCCTTTGAACGGGAGCGTTATACATCGAAGTTCAAAGTTGTGGTGAGAAATATGTCTTATGACGAGTTTAAATTGCTGTTAGACGATATAACATTTAGAGAAACGCACAAGTTCGATGCGTTTCCAATTAGTTCTGACGAATGTGTCTTATATAATATTGATGTTCATACGACTACATTTATTGATGGGGACGAACTATTCGTACCTGAAATTGGTAGATGGATTGATATGGACGGCGCTGAAACAAGAGGCTATGGAGACAAAATAATTGTTGTGACTGATGATTGGTTTTTCGAGTTTTATAAGGCTCGTAAGCGCCCGCCTAAAGATGGCAAAGTGAAGGGTGTTTTTTCGGGACTTGGGGACACGTCTCCTTTTACTGTTGATACATCAGTCATAACAGGAGGACTATCGTCTATTCCATATCTAACATATATTTCTTCTTCGCGTAGCACAGGAATACTGAACCATGTTGATACAATAACCACAACCAGCACCACTTTAAACTTGCGAATAGATAGCAATGGAAGAATCATATTTACATAGAAAGGAGAACAAACAAAATGAGAGTATTTTTGACGTCTGATTTACATTTTGGGCACAAAAACATCATCGAATATGAAAAGCGCCCATTTAGGAACGTCGAAGATATGAACGCTGGTATCATCAAAAACTGGAACAAGGTTGTTTCAAATGATGATATGGTGTTCTGTCTTGGTGATGTTTCTTTTGGCGGCGCTGAAATGACAAAAGAGTGTGTAAGTCAATTACAGGGAAAGAAAATCCTTATCATGGGCAACCATGACAGAGGACGCTCTATTTCGTGGTGGATGGATAAAGGATTCGACGAAGTGTACCGTTATCCCATCATGTATAATGGATTCCTTATCCTTGGACATGAACCGCCCGATTATATGAGCGACGCTACACCATACTATTTTGCTTATGGACACGTCCATGGTAGTGAAATGTATAAGACGCTTACAAAGAGAAGTGTCTGTGTATGCGTTGAGCGTTGGGGGATGGCCCCGGTGGAGTTGAGCAGAATCGAGGAGCTTTGGAAAGTCTATTACTAAACCCTCGGTTCTGCTTGACAGAACCACATAATAGTGGTATAATATAAACATGATAAGGGAGTGATTACTAAATGTTCCAAGATGGAATTTATCAAGGCACATATCTCCCGCATTTTATTTGTGATAAAACTATGGAAATGATTGGCGAAAAGAATCGTCAAATATTTCATTCTAGACACTGTTCTGAAAAAATAGTAGAAAACTATTTGGAACACAAGAATTGTTTTAAACGCAGATATAATTTGACTGACATTGACAAAGAACTATTGCTTTGCGGTGAAATAGTTCGTGTTGAAGTGAGACAGGGGAGAATAGATAAGGCAGTTCTTAGAGTTCCTTATGGTGATACTAAAAATCTAATCGTTGTTATAGGTTTTAATCATCCAAGATATAGCTATCCATGTATTTATGTCATTACAGCATGGGTAAATATAAAACCCGAATACAGTGTATTCAGGAAAAAGGGGAGTTCTAAAGATGGGAAGAAAAGAAGTAAGGGAGTTTGAAAAATCAAAAGTTGTCCCATATCGAGAGGTTCTGCCGTATTCAGTAGCAAAAGTTGAGTTCGGTGAAAAGGGCAATTTTGTTCGTGTTATCCTTCGCGGATTCTCTAGGCAGTCAAACGGAGACTTGTGTATTCTATATTCATGGCCGACCACTCCACGCAAAATCGAAAAGATGTATTCGATTGGTGGAAGTATGGATGAAGAAGTAGAAGTCATTGGTGTTTATGCATAGAAAAACATGTATTTTTATTTGACACATATCACGATGAAGTGATATAATATAGATACTGAGGAACACCAAATAAAACATCGTTTTTATTTGACAGCGTTGAGTTCAGTATGTTATAATAATAACACTGGAACAGGGAATCAAATCAAAAATAAATTTCTCACCTTTTATGCTAACTTGTTTCTGTGTTTCAAACTCCATAGGACTGGCGGCAACTCCACTATACATGGTTGAGCGTAGCGTATGGGCGAACAATAGCATCGTGAACGCGGTGGATTCTATGGAGTTTTATATGGCAGGTTCGACTAGCGGTCTAGGTCGCCGCCCTCTCAAGGCGGAAACATGTGTCCGAATCACATACCTGTCACCAATATGGCCTCTTGGACAAGGGAAAGTCGTCTATCTCTCCGATAGAAAGCGGTGGTTCGCATACCACCAGAGGTCACCATTTATGGTTGCTTGGACAAGGGAAAGTCGCCCGCTTCTCAGGCGGGAGGCGGTGGCTCGTATGCCACCAGCAATCACCATTTACCCATTACACAAAGTGCACTGTGTAAAACCCTTACCATTCACGCAAGTGGGTCGGCTGTTCGGTGTTTTCCAACTGAGCAGTAGTGGTGGGTTGAGTGAGACTGGAAACTCACAAGAGGCTTGGTTGTTTGTTTCCGACCCGGCACAAATGTAGAAAGAAACTTGTAGCCCGGAAGTTTGGTGGTGAAGTTCCCCACGTTTTCACAGGGCGTTTGAACACAAACGGCGCAGTCGCTCTGCGCTGGCTACATGGATGCCTTTTGCCAGCGTCTAATAAACGCTGGCTTGGCATGGC
>OJMH01001047.1_pt1 | contig 30458 bp, 23 predicted proteins | sample 1597111 | NCBI WGS metagenome assembly OJMH01 (sample SAMEA2452115, study PRJEB22498) | human gut metagenome | reverse complement strand
CGATACCGTTCTTGAGCTTTCCGTCTGCATCAAAGCTATACGTACCCTCCGGGAGGCCGCTGTCGCCCATCCGCCTGCAGTGGCAGGTCTGGTTAACAATCAACGCGCCGTCTGCCTTGGCGTAATAGTAGTTGCCGTCAAGCCTGAACATACCCATGTGAGCACGGATGCCATCAATGTAGTAGTACTTGATGCCGCCTTCCTCGACAATGCCGTTCTGGAACTGCTCATCATGGAAAATTACGCCGTTTTCATCGAAGTAGTACCCCCACTCAGGAAGCAGACCGTTGGTCTTTTCCGCAGGGATCCAGAAATCACTATCTCCCTCCGGCAGCACATTCTTCACTGCCTTATCATCTGCGCCGAAGTAGTAATACAGGTTGTGACCGTTTGCGTCCTGAACCTTCACAAGTCCGGGGAACGGCACGTTCTGACCGTCTTTTATCCAATAGGTATCCTCGCCCTCAATGCACAGACCATTCTTGCCGATTTCATTAAACCGGGCGGTATAGGTCGCAGACTCCGCCACCGGAACAAGTTCCTTGTCCCAGCCGGCAAACTCGTAACGATAGCGCGTAGTTTCTGGTTTATCGGTCGTGCCTTTGAACGTCGGCATCTTCCCCTTTTCGTAGACCTCTGTGATGGTCACGCCGTCCACAACCCAGGTAATCACAGCACCGGTTTTGGGAACGATAACGCCTTTCTTCAGCAACGTGTTGCAAACTGAGCAATAGGTGTCGCCGGTATAGCCGTCCTCGGTGTCGGTGGCGGGCTTGGCATTGCGGATCTCCTCGGTATGTCCCTTCGCGGGAAGCTCCTTCTGCGCAACGATGATCTCGTTGCAGACGGAGCAGTGCTTGCCCTCGGTCAGTCCGGTCTTCGTGCAGGTGGCAGCGACTGCGGGATCAACAACCTCGGCGTGTCCCTTCGCGGGAATTTCCTCCATGCCGGAGAGAATTGCGTCACACTTTGAGCACTTGGTACCGGCTTTGTGTCCGGGCATAGTGCAGGTTGCGGGCTGTTCAGCAATATCAACTGGAGTATGCCCGGTTGCATCAAGTGCCTCGGTCTTGGTTTCGTTGCAAACGGTACAAGTGTACGTCCTGACACCCGCGTTTTCGCAGGTGGCCGCAGTCGTGATCTTGCCGTCATCCCAACGGTGTCCCGTTGCCGGAACCTCCGCCTGCTCGACCAGCACCTCGTTACAGACAGAGCAATGCTTGCCTTCGGTCTTGCCGGACTCGGTACAGGTGGGCTCAACCGCCGGGTCGATGACCTCGGTGTGCCCCTTTGCGGCAATCACTTCCTGAGCAACAAGAATCTCGTTGCAGACGGAGCAGTGCTTGCCCTCGGTCAGTCCTGTCTTCGTGCAGGTGGCAGCGACTGCCGGGTCGACGACCTCGGTGTGTCCCTTTGCGGGAATTTCCTGCTGTGCAACAAGAATCTCGTTGCAAACGGAGCAGTGCTTGCCTTCCGTCTTGCCGGACTCGGTGCAGGTGGGCTCAACTGCCGGGTCGACGACCTCGGTGTGTCCCTTCGCGGGAATCTCCTCCATGCCGGAGAGAATTGCGTCACACTTCGAGCACTTGGTACCGGCTTTGTGTCCGGAGTTAGTGCAGGTTGCAGGCTGTTCAGCAATATCAACGGGAGTATGACCAGTAGCATCAATCGCTTCGGTCCTGGTTGCGTCGCAGACCGTGCAGGTGTAGGTCATGACACCGGCATTTTCACAGGTCGGAGCGGTCGTAATCTTGCCGTCATCCCAACGGTGTCCCTTCGCGGGAATCTCTGTCTGTGCCACGAGAACCTCATTGCAGACCGAGCAGTGCTTGCCCTCGGTCTTGCCTGGCTCGGTGCAGGTGGCGGCGACTGCCGGGTCGATAACCTCGGTGTGCCCCTTTGCGGCAATCACTTCACCGCTGCTGATCTTATTACCGCACTCCTTGCAGTAGGTATCGCCGGTGTAACCGGGAGCGGTACAGGTGGCGTCCTTCGCATTGCGAATCTCCGTATCGGCATGGCGGCATGCAACAGTAAACTGTGCAGTGTACGTGGTGTCGCCGGTAACAGCAGTAACGGTCTGATTCCAGCCGCTAAACGTATAGGAGTTCACGTCGTCATCCGCACGGGTAGGCGTCACGCCACCATAGACGGGCGTCGTTCCATATTTCTCTGTCGTGCGATACAACTCCGTGCCGTCCCAGTTCAGCCACCGGACTGTGTAGGAGCGCAGTTCCTTCTCATACACGGCAGTATACTCCGCGTTGCCCATTACAGGAACCGGCTCCGGTGTCCAGCCGATAAAGCGATAGGCATACTGCGCATCAGCCGCCCTGGCAGGTGTTCCGTCATAGGTTGGAATCGTTCCATAGTTCACCGGGCTTGTCCCCAGAATGGTGCCATCCCAGTTTTTCCAGGTGACGGTTCCCTGATAGGGGGTGGGGTTAACCATACGTCCCTGCTCGTCAAAACGGTAACTACCCTGCTTCATCAAGCCATTGGTTGTTTCTACCCAATAGGTGCCGTTCTTGACCATGGCACCGCCGGTCTCGTACTTGAAATAGTAGTAGTAGCCTTCCACGTAGCGCAAACCGGGCTCAACATTTTTTATACCGTTCTCTACCCAATAGACATTGCCCTTCCATGGGTAGAAACCGTTCACATGCTCCTGCAAAACGCCGTCTGTGCCAAACACGTAGACAACATTTTTGCCACCTTCGTTCATGGTGTAAAAACCGGTAGCAGCGTATTCGCTGGATCGGAAGTAATACCTGTTTCCGTCCACGGTGTGCCATTGTTGCGTGGCCCAGGAACCTGCCCACATATACTTGGTTCCCGTGCTGTTTCTGATCAGATCACCGCGAACCAGGACACAGTCTTTGAATGTGTAGTGATAGTCGCCGATGGTCTGCTCTCCGTCCATAGCGGCATAGCTCCATGTATTGAAGAAGTAATTCTCTACTCGACCGCCGGGATGCGAGACTGACTTCCAGCCTTTGATCCGTTTACCGTTTTCAGCAAAGTAGAGCTCTCCTTTCAACGTAAACAGACCGCTGAGCTTGCCCTTGGATGCACCATCATCCCCCAGGTCATAGAAGAACTCACCGCTCTCACCGGCGATGTAGCTGGGCAATTCCTGAATGCCGGTAAGGATTTCATTGTTTTGATAATAGAACCACTTGCCACCCTCCTGGATCCAGCCCTGCTTCACGGACTTATCCAGCGTATAGCTGTCTTCAAAGGAACGAAGATTATCCTCGTAGAAGTGAGCGCCTCTCTCCGGTAAGCCGTTATACGTGTATTTGTCACTTTCGTAGGGATAAATACCGTACTTTTCCTGGTTTTCCTTGTTGCTGGCAATACCGTACACCGCATTGGAGCGCAGGTAAATATCATAGCTGAGCTTACCTCTGACGGTAATATCCAAGCAATTGTTCTGCCAATCCGCCCCGTCCGCAGGGGTAAGTTTCAAACCGCTGAGAATGCACAGCGAGTTGGCGGTAGAGGGATCAATGGGCTCTGTTTGGTCCTTAAAATTGCAGATCAGCGTCAACGTATTGGTGCTCTGATCCACCTCGCAGGATGTCAGCTCAAAATACTCGTTGACCAGCTTCATACCGCTGGTATCCATCACAACCCCCTTCGGAGCCTGTACCTGGATTCTCACTTCGGTATGCTGGCTGACACGCTCAGCCAGTTGCAGCAGGAAGTCCCATGCCGTAGCGTCTGCATTGTCCCCGCCTGGCAGCAAAGCCATCAGCGGCTTGATTTTTTCGGGGACAGGGATCCTCTTCATGTCCACCGCAAAGGTATAGAAAATGTCCATGGAAACGCCGGGTTTGTCGATGTAGTAAATACCGTCGCCCCGGGTACTGGAATTGGAAACCAGGCGGTTCCAAGCCAGCATACGGTCGCCACCGGTAACATCATCAAAGTCGAAGGTTGCCTCACCTGCCTTGTACAGGTATACAGTGAGCATCACTGCGCTGCTCATGTCCGGCTGACCGTTCTTTAACAAAGCCGCGCCGATAGTCACAGAACGGATACCGGAGCTTTCATCACCGGTGAAAGTAAAGCCATCGAGTTTTCCTGCCTTACTCTCCAGAACAGGCTGCCCGTTCTCCACAAAGCCCAACAACACATCGGCCGGGTTCACAGCCACCTTGTTTCCGTTATACTGTGCCGTCAGGGGCAGAGCCACCGGTACACCATAGATGGCGCTGACGCTCTCCTTCCCGAATTTCAACTCAGTCGGTACCACAACATGGAGCGTCTTGCTGCCCAATACTTTCCCGTCAGCTACCGCTTGCACCTGCACTTCACCCACAGCGGCAGCGGTGAACGTATCGCCGCTCACGGAACCAACAAGGCTGTCGCTGACCTGAATGGTGGTGCCCTCCGGCAGCTGAGCGGCATTTCCGGACGCGCTGACGCCGGTGACTGTGATTGGCAGGCTGGTGCCCACGGTCAGATAGTCATAGTCCGCCGAAACAATGGCGTGGTCAAACTCGTTGGAGGGTTTGGCAGTAGATACCACCATCAAAGAGGAACTGACCGAGCGGGCGTAGCCGTCAGAAGGTCGGTTCACCACAGACAGCTCGTCCTCTCCTTCCTCCTTGGCAACAAAGGTGGTAGATCCGCCGCCATCCAGATTTATTGCCACCACGCATCCGGCATCCAGCATGACCTGCGCAATCTCGATTGCACTGCCACCGGCGGAAACAGGTTCCTGCCGACCGTCCATAACCATCAGCACCACGCGATTGTCAGCCGTGATACCCACGCAGGTACGAGAAGCCCGGCTGTCATAGTAGTTGCCGCTACTGCCGACAACAATCTTACCGTCGCGTACCAGCATGATGCTGCCGCCCACGGCTTCGGCGATATTGTCTTTATACTTTGCATAATCCGAAGGCACGCCAATGATAGGTGTGCCATCCTTGAGGATAGCAAAGAAGTTAGCACCGCTTCCGCTGTGATACTCCACACCCTCCATAACCAATGCGCCGGAGGGTGCACCGTTGGTCATGTTGTAGAAGTCGGCATTCACGCCGACCACCGGGGTGTAGTTGGGAATGTACAGATCCGGTTGTGACGGATCTGAGTGCCGGGCTCTGGCAGCCTCCATCTGATCCTGCACGCGAGCCATACCCCAAGGCGTACCGATGTTGTCCTTATAGTTAGCGTAAATATTAACATCGCTACGGGTCACATCCGCCGTGGCGATATAGTAAACCAGCGTTTTCCCGTCTCTGGACGTGGCGCTACGCAATGTTTGGGTAACACCGGGAGCCAGCGTGGAGGTCTCGCTGGAATACACGCTGTAATAGTCGTTGCTGGGCTTGTCGGTGATAACTCCCGTCAGCTCATACAGATAGTCGGCAAATGCATAGCAGCAGGCAACGCGCAGATCCCCGATATCCGTCAGTCCGCGGCTGGATTCCAGCGCGGCGATAGCCGTATTGCTTCGATAGGCGTCGAGCACCGCCGAACGGATCTCCTCTTTAGTGCTGACACCGGGGAAACGGTTTCGCACCAGAAATTCCGCACGGAACTTATCTGTGAGGTTGCCATTAAAGTAACTGTTCATGATTGTGCTGATTGTCTTGCCGTCCGCAAGATTGCGCACAATGTAGTAGGCGTCCAAATCGCCATACAGATCCAAAATACCAAAGCTATGGACATCATCCTCCTCGGAAGGATCGTCATAGCCCAGGTGCTTTCCGTCGGTGCGCAACTCGTATGCCATATCCTCCACAGTGGTGGATGTAAGGGGACTGTACTTCTTTGTATAATCAATAAGATCGCAAATGTCGCCCCCCCAGCCGCCAAGGTCGCCATTGATCGTAGCGGCAGACGCGTTGGTCTTCATGGTGTGGTAGGAGATGTCCATACAGCCGAACATATGCACAAAGTCCACCTCGTCCCCATTGGGCAGGGTAAACTCCGTCAGGCTCCGCAACGCGCCGGCAGTGGTACCATTGGCTGCGTCCTGATTCGTCACGTACTTGGTAAAGTCGGTCTTCTCCTCGCCCGCCAGCATGGTCCAGCTACCGCCGGTATATTTTTCCACGCCGCAACGGACATAGTTGATGACCAGCCCCACTGCGTCCTCCCCGGTATGCTCACGGGCATATGTCTGCGCATAGCCCTCCAGCACCTTCAGATTCCGAAGAAAGGCATAGTACTCCGGCGCATCCTGCGCCGCCTGTGCCGGAACCGTGCCTTCAATCCCCGCCATATTCCCCTGTCCGCCCAATGCAAAGGCATTGACAGGAAAAAGAGCCGAGAAGAGCATGATAACCGTCAGACCGGCTGCAAGCATTTGTTTGGTCACTTTTCTTCTCATGGTCTCCTCCTGATTTTTATATTATATTATTTTTTTACTATACTTTTTCATATCTCTCCTGTTTTGCGCAGGAGCGGGTATGCGGACTCACTCAAAAACAAACGGACAATTTTATTTTTCAAGGTTCTCCTGTCCGGATGCGGCATTTTCGATGGCGTTACGGAATATCCGGCACATGAGAAAATCGTTGCGTTCCTGATTGTGGCACTGCTCCGCCAGTTCCTGTGCAGCGCGCACATATTTCGCATATGTATCGTGGCTGCTGCACAACTCCAGAAGAGCAGTGGGCAGCTCGTCCGCAGACCGCAGGATACGGGCGGCATTGTGTCGGCGCAGATACTCAATGGAAGCAATCTGCGGCGACCCGTAGGCGAGAAGGCAGGCACCGCTTCGGAGACTTTCAGAAATTTTCGTTGAAAGGGAATATTTCACACGCCGCACGGACTTATCATCGAATGACTCTGTGAACACCAAAAACTTACTGCGTCCAAGAAGCCGTTCCACCTCCGATGCGGAAATTCTTCCGCAATAGTGCAGACCGTTTTCCTCCGTAATCTGTCTGAGAACGGCGGGACGCTGCTCGCCGGAATACACATCAATGGCAGAAAAACCAGGTAAAGCGGCTTGCCTGAGCGCGCGGCCAAGCTCAACCAACGGGGCAATGCGGTTCAGACCAAGGTTTCCGGCGTAGACGATGCCGGTTCGCTGCGTTGCCGGAAGGGCGTAAGGATTTGGGTCACTTGAAATCCGGACAGTTTCCACCGGAACGCCAAAGAAACGCGCATAGTCCGTCCCCATTTTATCACTGATGGTAACAACAGCTCCGGACTGCCGCACGACCTGCCGAGCAAGTTTGCGCAGGCGGCGGCATTCCAACCGCCGAAACGGAGAAGCGGGCAGGGAGAGATAGTAATCATCCGCACACCACATAACAACCGGAACCTGCAGATACTGTGCGAGGGAAAGCGTAACACGGTAGGAAAAAGCGTAGTCACCTGCGGCAAAGAAGATCACATCCGGGTGGAAGCTTTCTGCCCACTCCAGCAAGGCGGAGCTCTTCCATTTTCCTGCCGCCCACATACTGTTGCGAAGAAAGTAAATCAAAGGGGTACGCCGCCTTGAGAACTGGTAAACTTTAGCCAGGTTGCCGCAATCCACCCGGCTGTCGGCTGCTTCATCAATGTCATCCCCGTTGAAAGACCGTCCACCCGCCCGTCTGGTAAACACAGACCGCAGAACCTCACTGTCCGTAATTCTGAAGTAGCGCAGGCAACACCGCCGCGTCGGAATCTCCTGATGAAAATACAGTTGCGCAAGCCGATCCGGCGGAATTCCGGCAAGCATACGCATCATTGTCTTCCCCATGTTTCCGGTTGCACTGAATACGGTATGGCTGATCACAAGAACTCTCGGTGTATTGTCTTCCATAAAAAACTCTCACCCTGCTTTATCGAATACTCCTGGTATGTATTGCAAAATGCATCTCCTTCTGTTCTTTCAGATGCCCTTCATAGGATGAATTGAGGTCAAAAATTGCGACATGCTCCTTGCATTTCCGCTCTTCGGGCGAGGGGAGTGTCCGGTAATCGCCATACAGTCGCGTCAGCAGCGCGTCATAATGCGTAGAAACCGGAAACATACCGTCCTCAAAAGGCAGCTCTGCACAATCGTCCAGCCATGTACGGGGGAAAATATTTTTCTTATACCTTCTTCCGGCAGCGAGAAAAGAATGTACCATCCGCGACTCGGTATCATCCCTGCGCATGCAGACTCTTTCCATCGAACGGCGCGGAAGCAGGCGGCAGACCTGCAAAAACAGTTTCTTTGCAACGTTGTTGGTTTCGTACCCCCGCTCCCAGAGCGCCTTGGCGATGATCACTTTGGATGCGGCGAATTGCAACCGCCGTTGAAACGGGCTACTTGCCAAATTATCATAGGGAAAAATATCAATGTAAACACCCTGATGAATCCCCGGATCCTTCGGGTGGTATTTTTCAATGCAGGTCGTGCCATTGCGGCGCAACTTGGAAAAATGCATTGACCAGTGCGGACTGTGCTCCTGCTGAACATAATAGATCTCAGGATCGAAATCCATAGCTGCTTCCCGGAAAAAGCGCTCGTATTCACTGCGTGACAGGATCACGTCCAAATCATCATCCCAAGGAATAAAGCCGTTGTGCCTGACCGCCCCCAACGCGCTCCCGGCAAACAGCTGATACCGAATACCATGCCTGCGACATACAGCGTCAAAATCTTTCAGCATCTCCAGCAAGAGTTTCTGATGCGCTGACAGTTCACTTCCCATTCACATCCTCCCATGCTTGATTACTCCACCGTTTTTTCACTACCAACTGTTTCTGTCTGATCCTCCGGATAAGGAGAAGCGGCTCACACGCAGGGGGATCCATGAGCCGCATCTATCCATTCGTCACTTTTGAGCAGAAGTAGGCATCCTATGGTGCCCTGCTTGCTCCAGCCGGTACTATTATAACATAATCTTTATAAAAAATCAAGGGTTATTTCCAAATTTTACGTTAAAAAATAATTCAACCAGCACGGAATGGTTGCGGACTGCGCCCCCGGTTTGCAGCCCTTTGGCTTGTACAATATGCCTAAAGTTTTTGGATGATTCTGTAATAGCAAGAGCTTATCTGTTTTGTCGCCTGCCAACCCTGCCTTTAGCTTTGCTTCTGCCCCCTTTACCGAAGGGGAAGGATAGACTCCCCTGCCCCCATCCCCCTGCCCGCGCTCGCAGAGCGCTCTTCCCGGCGGGAAGGGGGGATTTTAGTTTTCTTATGCAAGGGGCTTCGCCCCTTGCATCCCCGCGCCTGAGCCGGAAGCGGCACGGGCTGAACCTGCGGGACAAGTACCCGGAGGGGGGAGGGCGGCGTCCCGGCAAGGCAAGAGCGCGGGGCGGGGGATAGGGCAGAAAGCCATGCAGGCAGTGGAAAAGAGCGCCAAATTGCAAACTTTTTGTATACGAGTTGTATACAAATCTTGCTGACAGTTGACAATCGGCAATTCACGTGATATACTACTGACGTAGCATATATAGCACAGCGTATAGCACGGTTCGGTAAGCGTTTTCCTTTATAGAGCAAGGCTAAAGAAAGAGGTGGTCCCGATACAGCGCCGGAAATAAGATGAACAGACAGCATTTCATGAACGCAAATCCTATCTGTTCTTAAGGAGCCCCCACATAAGACGTCTTTCAGCAATAATGCTCTCAAATTCTAATGACATTGACTCATATATCATTGTTTCAAGGTAATTTCAGGCACATTTTTATAATATAGAAAGGTGAGTTGTCATGAAAAAAACATTTTGTCTTTTGCTTTCTGTACTGTTCGTCATTGGTTTGGCATCCTGTGCGGCGTCACAAGAAAAAACGTCAAAATTTGAAGTCATGGAAGTTGGGGGATACGACGATAATTCTGTAGCAAATCACCATAGCGATGTCAAGTTGGAGGTCGAAAGCTATCAGAAGTCAGCCAAAATGAAGGAAAGTTCGACGGTAACGATTGAAGGAAAAGCAGTTTCCGGCGAATATACAACATCAAAAAAGGGCTATCTGTTCAACAGCGAGGTAAATTGCTATGAATCCTCGAACGATGGCACGATGGTGCGGTTTGGAGTAAACGAAAAAACCGGAGTGGTTGACAATTATTCCTACACCAACCTCAAGTATTCTGCACAGCATACACAGTCTGCCGAGCTGACAAAGGAGCAGTGCGAAGAAATTGCATTGCAATATCTTCGTCAGTATGCCGATGCAGACAAGTACTCGTTGGTTCGTGCGGACTATCTGGAAATCCCCGAATACAAAGCCATCTATAACTTTGAATACGTTCATCTCGTTGACGGAATCAAAACGTCCGATTCGGCATTCCTCGGTGTGACGGTGTACGGAGACGTTATCTCTCACGATTTCAGCACGCTGAACGAATTTGAGAAGTTCCATGCTCCGTCTGAGGCGGACAATCGGGCAATTACCGCCGATATTGAGGCGAAAATCGGGAGCATATATGATTCGATAAATGACAAGTATACGTATTCTTGGAGCGAGGAAGGAAAGCGGTTTGTAAAATTGTCCGATGGGACGTATGCGCTGGAATGCAGTGTTTCCGTTACGCTGACTCCCAAAGACACTTCGGCAAAAAGCGTAGCGGAGGCAGTTACCCTTCTCGTGTATCTAAGGTGAACAGACGGCATTTCATGAACGCAAAACCTACCTGTTCTTAAAGTTAAGGAGAATCTACATGAAACGGTTTTTGGCGATAATGCTCTCACTGATTATGACAGCGTGTTTTGCAGGATGCAACAAGGCAATCAACAACCAGTTTCCCAATGACTTGGTCGTATCGACAGAAACGGAGCATCCGATGATTACCCAGTCGCCGGCTTGGCCCGTATATAACACCGCCGCGGAAATCGTGACAGCTTCCACCAATATATACACCGGGAAGGTTAAGAATATCAGCTTTGAGATTGTCAATATGAAAACCGGAACAGCGGATAGTTCTGCCGCATCGGGCAAAACCGACTGTATGCTGTACACTGTGTACACGGTTGATGTATTGAAGAGTTATAAGGGCAATAACTCCGGGGAGATTAAAATCTGCGTAATAGGCGGTATTGCCGGTTACCGGGAGAACGAACAGTACGATGCGCTGCAGGCGGCAGGTCTGTACGAGCAGTACAACGGAATTCCTGTGGTAGATGGCAGATGTTCTCTGGCGATTGATGGCGAGTATCTGTTCTGCACGTCAAGAACAGCCGGCGGGTATGATTTCGTTATCAACAAAACGCAGTTCGCACACGCTGTCAATTCGCAGAATTATACCGCTATTACCTCGGCTATCAGCTAAGCGGAACGCTGAGTTTTCAACACCCTAAAAATTGAGCCCGTCACGCGGCACTATTATGAGGTCATTTGAATGCTCAATAACAGGGGGACTGATATAGGGAGTGGAACGATTGTGCAGCAATACTATTCAGAAAGCGGTGTTTTGTATACTTTTGTATACGCAAGCACCGAAGCAGGCTTTGTGGTGTCGAACATAAAGATTGGAGATATATCATGAACAAGCGCAAAACGAAAATATTAACTTTAGCTGTTATAGCACTGGTTGTGATTTGTGCGTCAGCCACGGGCGCTTGCAAAACGTCCGACTCAGGAGCTTCTGCTTCCTACGGGGAGGTTTCGGAGCATGCCTGCTCTGCCGAAATTCCTTTCGATAAGAACAACCCCGCCACATGGCTCTGCGCAGCGCAGAACGGCGGCATAGGGGAGGATCAGGCAGAGGAGCTCGAGGTGGGCATGACGTTTACCGAAGTCGTGGCACTTCTTGGACGCCCGCAGCGTGATATCGGTTCCGGTTCGGTGCTGGCGGAATGGGATATGCAGTCCGGTAAAGTGCTTACCGTCTGCTTCACACCGTCGGGAACTGACGCGGACGCCATGATTTCCTACCACATTTCAATCAAAGGGTAAATAAAAGGGAACGCCGACGGAAGCGGAATGGGCGTGCCGTTGGTGCGCCTTTTCCCGCCGATCCGCGTTTCCTGAACCCCCGGTACAGCATTCGGCTGTACCCTTGTAAACCGTAAGCTACCCACTCCAGCTGTCAACCCCCAAAAATTGAGCCCGTCATGCGGCATTCGCTGCATGGCGGGCTTTTGGCGCGTGGCACTATGAATCAATCGGCGGCGGGCGGAGGCTCCGGCACGGTGTTGTCCGCCAGAATGTCCGGTCTGTACTTCATGCTGTCCGCCTCGGTGATGGGGCGGATGACGCGGCAGGGTACGCCGGCGGCAAAGCTGTTCGCAGGAATGTCCCGCGTCACGACACTGCCCGCCCCGATGACACAGCCGTCCCCCACCGTGACGCCGGGACAGACGGTCACCCCGGCGCCGAACCAGCACTGATTCCCGATGCGCACCGGGCGCGCCCAGCACAGCCGCCGCTCGGTTCCGTCTGCCGTCCGGAGACGGGTTCGCTCCGCCGCCACCATCGGGTGCAGGGGCGTCACAATGGTCACGTTGGGTCCGAAGTTGCAGTCGTCCCCGATGTACACATCGGCATCATCCTGCACGGTCAGATTGAAATTGCCGAAAAAGCGCTTGCCGATGTGGGTGTGCTTGCCGTAATGAAACGTGATGGGCCCCTGAAAAAAGCTCCCCTCGCCCAAGTCGCCCAGTATCTCCGCCAGAATGGCGGCGCGCTTTTCCACTTCATCCTCATAGGTCGCGTTGTAGTCAAGATTCAGATTATGCGTGCGGCGCTTGATTTCCTTCAGCTCCGGGTCGCCGGGAAAGAACAGGACGCCGGCGCGGCGCTTTTCATCTTCTGTCATGGTATGTTTCCTTTCCGATCTTATGGATTCTGCCTGCTTCCCCGGGGCTTCCGAGCCGGGGTTCACAGAACCATCAGCAATGTGCCCGCACCGATCAGGATGCAGCCTATCAGCGAGTGTACCGTAAACTTCTCGTGCAGGAAAACGAAAGCCAGCACCAGCGTGATGACCACGCTCAGCTTGTCCACCGGGACAACCCGGGAGGCTTCCCCGATCTGCAATGCATAGTAATAGCACAGCCACGAGGCGCCCGTTGCCAGCCCGGAAAGGATGAGGAACACCCAGCTTTTCCGGCTGATGTCCGTGATCCCGCCCTGCGCGTTGGTGACAAAGACCATCCCCCACGCCATGACCAGCACGACAACCGTCCGGAGGGCGGTTGCAAGGTTGGAGTTCACGCCGTTGATGCCTACCTTTGCCAGGATGGATGTGAGTGCCGCAAATACGGCAGACAGCAGTGCAAATACAAGCCACATAGTAAAAATCTCCGCAATGACCGCCGGGGCAACGCCCCGCGGGGCGGCGGATACCTGCCTCAACAGATATCCCCCGCCCCGGCGGTCAGACTTATTCCAGCGTCAGTCCCGAGATCGACGCGTCCATATCCGTGTAGAACGCCGCCACGCCGCCCATGCAGGCGGTATGCGGCACCGTCGCGTACAGCGAGCCGTCTATCCAGATGGCGACCGTATCCCGGCAGACATCCATCCTGAAGATGTGGAAGTCCGAGGAGGTGAAGAAGAAATTCGTGCGCCGATACAGGACAGTCTCCCCGTCCGGGCTGACATCGGTCAGCGTCAGCGTGCGCTCCACCACATTGAAGCACAGCTCGGTATAGCACCTGCCGCCGTCCCGGATGCCGAAGCGGTAGCCGAAGCCGCACCGCTCGGCGGCGGTGTCGTAGGCGTTCGACTGCACCGCGCTGTTCAGCGTGAACACGTCGCATTCCCGGCGTGCGGGCAGGTAGCGCCGCCCGTCCGGCTCGCCTTCCCGTCCGGCGGTTGTCCGGAGGTACAGCTTGCCTTCCTTCCCGTCCACGCAGAAGCCGGTCGTATCAAAGTCCTGCTCGACAGCGGCAAGGAACCGCTCCCGGCGGCGTGCGGCAATGGCGTCACGGTCCACATGGCTTTCCATCGTGCAGGCGTCGAACACAGCGTAGTCCTGCGCCGCATAATCCTGCGCCGCGCAGTCCTCCGCCGCGCAGTCCTGCGCCGACACGCCCTCTGCCGGGCGCCGCAGACCTACGAACACATCGCTCACCTCATCGGTCAGTTCAAAGGACAGCGACACGACCGTCGGGCGCGTGCAGACCGCCCGGCGGCTTGCCAGCACCTCACCCATAGCGTATGGCGTATCGCCGCCGGGCGTACCCAGCGCCGGGATGCGTGCCACGAACAGCTCCGCGCCGCCCGCGCCCGTCAGCAGCTCACAGCGGAAGATGTGCTGTCCTGCCTCCAGCCGCAGTCCCTGCGCGGCGGCGACGTCGCCCCGCTCAAAGTGGCAGATGCGCCCCTTCTCCTTGTCGGCGTATATAACGGTGCCGACCGAATCCGGCGCATCGTTCCGCCACATCGTCCAGTTTGCCATGCCGCCCAGCGTGAAGTCGCCGTTGCGGAAATCCGAGGTCGAGCAGACGCCGCAGTCGGTCAGCACGTTGGTCGCCCGGATGGGTCCCAGCGTGCAGTTTCCGGCGTACCGGTTGCCCACGATGCGCACATCCTTGACCGGCGAGTAGTCATCGGTCTCGGAGTTGTCAAAGGGCTGTTTGCCGTTGTAGGGGTTGTCGGGCCATGTGCCGACCGGATTGACCGAGGTCAGGTAGTTGTCGGTGGCGTACACGCCGCTGACCTCCTCGTTCTCCTGGATGGGATCGCTGGTGCCCCACGTGATGAAGGCAAGCGCCTTGCCGCCGCCGGAGTTGATGTAGGAATGCAGGACGGTGATATCCCGGCAGCTGTTGTCGTAGCCCCGGAGGTTCGTCCACCACAGGATGCCGCGCGGGTCGAAGTAATGGCAGGACATGACCACGCCGTCATCGTTGGATTGCAGGAAGCAGCGGTTGACCCGCACGCCGTGTGAGCCAGCCACGCCGAAGCCGTCGCCGCTGACGCACTTGACCTCATGCAGGCGGACATTGGCGATATACACGCGGCAGCAGTGGCTGTACTCGGTGTTGTAGTTGTTGGAGCGGATGATTTCAAAATCCCGCGTTTCGACATCGTTACAGCAGAACAGCCCCAGCGGGATGCAATGGATGCGGCGGTAGCATCCGGCGGCATAGCCGGGCATATCCACGCCCTCCTCGGAGCCGGTATCCAGCATCCGGATGCTGCCGTGCCCCGTGATCTTGATGTGTGAGATGTTGGCACCCTGCACGAGCGGCAGATTGGAAACGTGCAGGTTGTGCGTCCAGTTGACGCCGGGGATCACACCGTCATGCCCGACGGCAGGCTGGTAGGGGTACTCGTCCCGGCGCTGGGACTGCCAGAGAACGGCACCGTCCTCAAAGTGCAGATCCACGCTGTCCCGCAGAAGGATCGAGGTCACGATGTACCGGCGGCCGTAACGGTCGGAGCTGCCGGGCAGAACAACGTGTCCGCCGCCGGCGGCGGATACGTGATCCAGCGCCGCCTGGATGGCATCGGTGTCGTTGTGTATCGCATCGCCGAACGCGCCGAAGTCGGTCACGCGCACGGTGTAGTCGGGCAGATCGAAGGCGTAGGGGTTGCCGTCGGACACCTCATAGTTTTCGACATAGAAGCGGTCGGACAGGCACAGCGCCGGCTGTCCCTCCGTCTCGGCGAACAGCAGGAGCTGATAGGGGAGCAGGGTGGTCGCGCCCAGCCGGAGCGGCAGCTCCGCCATGCGGAATCCACCGTCAGCGGACACGGCGGACAGCGGGATGCTCCCGACCCGCTCTTTTCCTGCGGTCGTCTCGTGCGATGCGCCCAGCCCGTGGGCGTCCGCCATGGTACCGGCGTACAGGCACAGCTGTCCGTCCGCATACGCCGCCGGCAGGGCGTCGGCGCAGAGTCTGCCGGTCACGGTCAGCGTCGTGGCAGTGGCATCCGCCAGGCAGGAGGTCACGGTCGCGCGCGGGGTCTCCAGCGGCTTTTCCTGCTCAAAGGAGTAGCCGTGCAGCAGCAGGGTGCCGCGTCCCTCGATTTCCAGCCGGAAGCCGGTCAGCCGCCCGGAGCAACCGGGGCAGGCGGAAAGGTTGAAGTACAGGGCGTGCATATCCGCGTCCTGCGGCAGGGGGAGTGTCACGGCGTTCTCCGGCAGGTAGTCCGGCGCCGCTTCGGAGGTGAAGGACAGCGTGGCGGAGGCAAGCCCGTCCGGGTTGGAAAGGATCACGAACACCGTGTTTCGCCGGGGCATCAGCATACTGTAGCACCCGCCGGGATCCAGGGGCAGACTCCGGCTGGCAAAGCCGCCGCGCCCGTCCACGGTCAGCGCCATGGCACAGCCGCGGTCGGTCAGCACGGCGTTCTCCGGCGTATAGAAGTGCGCCTGTCCGCCCCATTCGCCCAGCGTGTTCCACACAGCCTCCAGGGAAAGGGATGCAGTGAGCGGCGCGCCGTCTGTCTCCAGCCGGAACCGCACCGGCGTAAAGTCCATGCGGGACAGCGCGAAGAAATCGGGGTGACCCGCGCAGGAGGTGCCGACCGAGGAGAAGGACTCTCCCGCCGCGCCGAAGAAGGTGGCGCGGTATACGATGCCGCTTTCGGTCGGTCTGACGCGCAGAGCGGAGGAACGGCTCAGTACTTCCTGCACCGCGCCTGTCAGCGCCATGTCGGCAGGCGTGTCACCGGCTACCGTCAGATCGCCCAGCGCCAGCAGGGTCTCCGCCTGATAGAGCGGCAGCATGACGTTGTGCGACTGCACACGTCCGTCAATCCACGAGTAGGGAAGGTAGTCGGGATTGTAGCTGTAGTCTGTCTGCGGGACTCTTTCATAGGTGAATTTGTCCTTGACAAGGTAACGAGACATGGTATGCTCCTTTCTTTTTCGGGAGTTATTTGCTCCCGTTGTTTCCGTTGCTGTCGTCGCTGTCCAGCCGCAGGACCGCCATGAATGCTTCCGGCGAGACCTGTACCGAGCCGAGCTGACGCATTTTCTTTTTGCCTTCCTTCTGCTTTTCCAACAGCTTCTTCTTGCGCGTGATGTCGCCGCCGTAGCATTTGGCAAGCACGTCCTTGCGCATCGCTTTGACGGTTTCCCGGGCTATGATCTTGGAGCCTATCGCTGCCTGCACGGGGATCTCGAACAGCTGGCGCGGGATATTCTCCTTCAGCTTCTCGGCAACACGCCGGGCGCGGGCATACGCCTTGTCCTCGTGTACGATGAAGGACAGGGCATCCACCTGATCTCCGTTGAGCAGGAAGTCCAGCTTGACCAGCCGCGAGGGCTGATAGCCCAGCAGCTCATAATCCAGCGACGCGTAGCCGCGCGAACGGCTCTTGAGCGCATCAAAGAAGTCGTAGATAATCTCATTGAGCGGCAGGTGATAGTGCAGTTCCACGCGGGTGGGATCGAGGTACTTCATGTCGATAAATTCGCCCCGCCTGTCCTGGCACAGCTCCATCAGACCGCCGACGTACTCCACCGGCGTGATGATATTCGCCTGGACGATCGGTTCCCGCGCCTCCCGGATAACGTCGGGCGAGGGGTAGTTGGAGGGGTTGTCCACCGTGATGACCGAGCCGTCGGTTTTGGTGATTTCGTAAACGACGCTGGGGGCGGTGGTAATCAGATCAAGATTGAACTCGCGCTCCAGCCGCTCCTCGATGATTTCCATATGCAGAAGTCCCAGGAACCCGCACCGGAAGCCGAAGCCCAGCGCGACGGAGGTCTCGGGATCGAAGGTCAAGGCGGCATCGTTGAGCTGCAGCTTCTCCAACGCCTCGCGCAGGTCGCCGTAGCGCGCGCCGTCGGCGGGATAGATACCGGCAAAGACCATGGGCTGTGCCGCCTTGAAGCCGGGGCAGGGCGTAGCGGTGGGGTTATCCGCCAGCGTGACGGTATCGCCCACGCGGGTATCCCCGACCGATTTGATGGAGGCGGTCAGGTAACCGACCTCGCCCGCCGCCAGTTTGCCTGTGGAGCGCAGTCCGAACGGCTCCAGCGTGCCGACGTCCACCACCTCAAAGACCGTTCCGGTGGACATGAGGCGGATCCTGTCTCCCGTCCGCAGGACACCGTCCATGAGGCGGATATTGACGACCACGCCGAGGTAGCTGTCATAGTAGGAGTCGAAGATGAGTGCCTTGAGCGGTGCGTCCTCGTCGCCGCGCGGGGCCGGAATGTCGCGGACGATGGCATCCAGCACGTCCTGGATGTTCAGTCCGGTCTTGGCACTGACAGCGGGGCAATCCTCCGCCGGGATGCCGATGACATCCTCAATATCCTTCCGGCACTGCTCCACCTGCGCCGAGGGCAGGTCAATCTTGTTGATGACGGGGACGATCTCCAGTCCCGCGTCCACGGCAAGGTAGGCGTTGGCAAGCGTCTGCGCCTCAATGCCCTGTGTCGCGTCCACGACCAGCAGGGCGCCGTCGCAGGCATTCAGCGACCGGGACACCTCGTAGTTGAAGTCCACGTGTCCGGGCGTGTCGATGAGGTTCAACTCATACGCCTCGCCGTCGGGCGCGGTATAGTTGAGCCGGACCGCGCGCGCCTTGATGGTGATGCCGCGCTCGCGCTCCAGATCCATATTATCCAGCACCTGCGCTTCCATTTCGCGTGCGCTGAGTGTGTTGGTGCGTTCCAGTATCCTGTCAGCCAGGGTAGATTTTCCGTGATCTATGTGTGCAATGATGGAGAAGTTGCGGATGTGCTGCATCCTCCGGTTCTCTTTTTCAGCTTTCTCTGCCATGCGTATCTCCTGTGCGATTTTTGTTTTTACATTATACATGATTTTCATCCGGATGGCAATAGGAAAAGGAAATTTTGTTATTTTTATTTGCGTCCGGCTTTCGCGGGTTCCCGCCAGCTCCCGTGCCGCCCGGATTCAGCCCCTGCATGAACTGACTTTGGTCACCCCTTCTCCGCCGGTGCCGCAAAATCTTCCGGGTAGACCTTTACATTTTCCTTCCCATGTGCTATAATAGCTGTAATACATACAGGATAACGGCGGAAAGGAGGCGAATCATGCCGAACGACTACACCAAAACCGCTATCAAGGCGGCATTTATCCGCCTGCTGAACGAGCGCCCGCTCAATAAAATCAGCGTCAAAAGCATTGTGGATATCTGCAATATCAGCCGCAATACCTTTTACTACCACTATCAGGATATTCCTTCCCTGCTCGAAGAAATCATCATTGAGGCAGCCAACACGCTGACACAGCAGCATGATACGGCACTGTCCATGGAAACCTGCATTGAGAGCGCCTATGAGTTCGCCAAGAATAACCGCCGCGCCGTGTACCACATCTACAACTCCATCGACCGGAACGCCTATGAGGACTTCCTCATGCGGATGTGCGCACACACTGCCCGGCTGGTGGTGGGCGAGATGACGCCGGACGGCAAGATCTCCCCGGAGGATCGGGACGCGCTGATTTACTTTGCCAAGTGCCAGTTTTTCGGGCTGTGCATGGACTGGACCAAGAGCGGCACGAATGACAATATCGTGGAAAAGTACCGCCGCGCAGTCCGTCTGCTGACGGATATGTCGCACGGGGAATGACGGAGTTCCGGCATTCCCCCCTTTTTTGTATGACAATTCCCCCTCCGGTGTCCTAAAGTGTGACACCGGCATTTCTTTGTCCATTGCGGCAGACGGAGGTTTCCGGTATACTGTCCCTCGGATTGTCGGTATTCTGCCGCCGAAGGCGGCAAGCGGAAAAGGAGGATGGATATGCACTCGGCTGTTCCCATGCGCATTGCTAAAATCGGGCACCTCGTGCTGGCGGCGTTTCTGCTCGTACTGGGCGTCCTGCTGGTCGCCGACCCGAGTCTGCAGGTCGGATGGAAGTACGCCTGCGGCGTTTTCCTTATCCTGCTCGGCGCGGTCAAAATCACAGGCTTCCTTTCCAAGGACCTGTACCGGCTGGCGTTTCAGTATGACTCCATTTACGGCGTCCTGCTCATCGGCATCGGTCTGATTTTCCTTGTCCGACCCGTGCTGACGGTGGAATCGACCGGGCTTCTGCTGGGCATCTTCGTTTTCACCGACGGAATCATCAAAATCCAGGTCGCCCGCCACGCCAGGAGATTCGGAATCTCCGTCTGGTGGCTGATCTTTTCCCTTGCCGTGCTGGCAACGGCAGGCGGGCTGTTCATCGCCATCTACCCGACCGACAGCGTGCGGTTTCTGACCCGCTTCATGGGTGCGGTGCTGATCGTGGAAGCCACCATGAGCGCCTGCACCGTGCTTTCCTCGGTGCGCGTGGTGGAATATCCCGAAACGCCGGGTGATTCCTGATCGCGGGCTGACCGTCGGCATCGGCAAGGCGGCATTCCTCTGTCCACATCAACGGAACCCGTTGTGGAACAAATACAGCAAAAAGCAAAGGAAGCGCTGATTCCCGAGCGCCCCGGAAGGCAATCCGGACTCGGTTCTTTCCCAACCAAACAAAAAACACAAAGAGAGGGTACTACCATGGACGCAACCACTGTAAAGGCAAAAATCAAGGAGATGCTCTGCGAGCGGCTGGGCATCGAGGCAGATGTGCTGGACTACGACACCCCCCTGTTCAATGAGGGCATCGGGCTGGATTCCATCGACTCGCTGGAGATCATCTCCGCTATCGACGAGGAGTACGGCGTGCCGATGACGGGCGTCGGCAAGGAGCACTTCAAAAATATCGACGCGCTGGCAGCCTACGTCGTAGCACACGCGGAGCAGTAAGACCATGGCGGACAGACAGATTCGGTGCGTGATCACAGGTCTTGGGGTCATCAGCGCCATCGGAGGAAATGTGGAGGAGTGCTGGGACAGCATCCTTGCCTCCCGGAGCGGTATCGCGCATACGAACACGCTGGACACCGCCGACTGCTATGCCGATTATGCGGCAGAGGTCAAGGGGTTGGAGGAATCCGACCCCACCCTTGACCGGGCTGCCGCTCTTTGCCTGCGGGCGACGGGGGAAGCCCTGTCGGACGCAGGTCTTTCGGATTTCGGCAACAGTGAGCGGGCAAGCGTCATTATGGGCAGCTGTGTCGGCGGCGGGCGCAGTCTGGAGCGCTACTACCGCGGCGGCAAGCACCGCGAGGATATTCTCAAAATGCCGATCTCGGCAATTGCCAATCAGGTGGCGGGCGTCTGCCATGCGGGCGGCATCGTGACCAATGTTGCCAACGCCTGCGCGGCAGGCACCATCAGCATCGCCTATGCAGCCGACCTTATCCGGGCGGGCAAGGCGGATGTCGTGCTGGCGGGCGGCACCGACGGTTTTTCCTCGGTTCCGTATGCCGGCTTCCTGTCCCTGCACGCGCTGGACGAAAACTCCTGCTCCCCCTTTAACCATTCCCACGGCATCACGCTGGGCGAGGGTGCGGGCGTGCTGGTTGTGGAGTCCTATGAGCACGCCGTCGCGCGCGGCGCGCACATTTACTGCGAGATCCTCGGCTCCGGCATCAGCAGCGATGCGCACCACATTACGGCGCCCCGCCCGGACGGCGAGGGACAGATGAGTGCCATCCGCGGCGCGATTGCCGAGTCTGGTCTGACCGAGGCGGACATCGACTACGTAAACGCGCACGGCACCGGAACCGCCAAGAACGACGAGGCGGAATTCCTTTCCCTGCACACGATTTTTGACGGCAAGAACGACAGCCTGTCGGTCAGCTCCACCAAGGCGATGACCGGGCACTGTTTGGGCGCCGCCGGCGCCATTGAGGCGGTGTTCGCCATCAAGGCGCTGGTAGAGAATACCGTTCCGCCTACCATCGGATACAGCGATGCGGATCTGACCGTTCTGGCGGAAAAGGCGGGCAAGCTGGATTTCTGCCCCAACGTCCCGCGCCGCAAGCAGCTGGACGCGGTCATGAACAACTCCTTCGCCTTTGGCGGCAACAACGCCAGCATCATCTTCGGCAGGCAGGCGGGCGAGCCGCGCAGGCGTCCGGATGCACCCGACATCCTGCTGACCGGTATCGGTCTTGTCACCCCGCTGGGCAACGGCAAGACTGCCTATCTGGATGCCTGCCGCACCGGCGCACACATGGAGGGTGCCGAGGCGTCCTCCCACGTGACCACGGCGGACTATGACGCGCAGGGACTGAAAATGGCATTCTACCGCAAGCTGGATCATCTGAGCCAGATGCAGGCGGTGTCCGGCATGGACGCGCTGCATGACGCGGCTTACACCGTGACCGACGAGAACGCCGGGCATATCGGCATGATTATCGGCACCTCGGAGGGCGCCGTCGGTCCCAGCTGCGACTTTCAGAATCTCATCACGCAGAAGGGCAACGCGGGCGGCAGTGCCTTCAAGTTCCCCAACACGGTCTACAATGCGGCGGGCGGCTACCTCTCCATCTGCTCCGGCATCAAGGGCTACAACGTGACCGTGACCAACGGAAATCAGTCCGGTCTGCAGTCGGTGGCATATGCCATGCAGGTCATCCGGGACGGACGCGAGTCCGCCATGATCGCAACCGGAACCGACGAAAACGATGCGATTCTCTCCGAGCTGTACCACGGGCTGGGGCTTGCCGCCTCCGAGCCGGTCACGCCCTACGCGGGCAAGGATACCTTCCCGCTCTCTGACGGCAGCGTGTCGCTGGTGCTGGAAACCGCAGACTCCGCCGCCGCGCGGGGTGCGGTGCCTTACTGCCGCGTGCGCGGCTACGGCATGGCGCACAGCGATGTGCCGTTCGGCACGGTGGGCGGCTCCTCCGAGGGGCTGGTCAAGGCAGTCCGCGCGGCGCTTGCCGATGCGGAGCTGACCGCCGCCGATATCGACGGCATCCTCGGCTTTGCAAACGGCATGACCGAGGTGGACTCGCAGGAAACCGCCGGTCTGTCTGCCGTATTCGACCTGTCCCGCGTTCCCGTCCTGTCGGTGAAGCAGCGGACGGGCGAGGGACGCGCCGCCTCCGCCGCGCTGGCGCTGGCACACGGTGCGTTCCTGCTCCACGGCGACCTCGACGCCGAGCCGGATGCCTACCTGCTCCCCGCCGGCAAGACCGGCATGGTGCAGACAAGCGTCTCCGCAGGCTCCCTCCGCCGCCTGCTGGCTGTGTCTTTTGCAGCCGGCGGCTCGTACACGGCGGTCGTGATAGAGAAGGTTCTCTGACGGGAGACGGACGGGGCGCGGCGGCACCGGGCTCCACATACTACACACAGGAGACTTCACACCTATGAAAGTTGCAATCGTAACCGGCGCGTCCCGCGGCATCGGGCGCGCCTGCGCCCTGCGGCTGGCACGCGACGGCTATACCGTCGTCATCAATTACGCCCACCGCGAGGACGAAGCCCGCGCCGTGCTGGACGCCATCGAGGCGGCAGGCGGCGCCGGGATGCTCTGTCAGGCGGATGTGTCCGATCCGGCGGCTGTGCGCGCCATGATGCGCGACGTCAGCAAGGCATACGGGCAGATCGACCTGCTGGTCAACAACGCCGGAATTGTCCGCGATGAGTACCTGCTGATGCTCACGCCCGAAACGCTGGATCAGTGCCTTGATCTGAATGTCAAGGGCTACCTGTACTGCGCACAGCAGGCGGTACTTAAAATGTTTCGCAAAAAGAGCGGCGCCATCATCAATATGTCCTCGGTCAGCGGTACCTTTGCGCTGGCGGGGCAGACGGTATACAGCGCGACCAAGGGCGCGGTCAACGCCATGACGCGCACCATGGCAAAGGAGCTGGCTCCCTACGGCATCCGCGTCAACGCGGTCGCGCCCGGCTTTATCGAGACCGATATGCTGGACGCCCTGCCGGAGGAGAAGAAGCAGGCGTACCTGGACGCCATCCCGATGCATCGGCTGGGCAAGCCGGAGGAGGTGGCGGAGCTGGTCGCCATGCTGGCATCCGACGCCTGCGCCTACATGACCGGGCAGGTGCTGACCATGGACGGAGGACTTTCGCTATGATGAACATTTATGAAGTCAACCGCCACCTCCGGCAGCGTCCGCCCTTTCAGATGATCGAGCGCGTACTGGAGCTGACGCCGGGCGTGTCGGCTGTGGGCACCAAGACGGTCTCTGCCAACGATCCGTGGTTCGCGGGGCATTTTCCGGGGACACCGCTCCTGCCGGGGGTGCTGATCGTGGAGACCTGCGCCCAGCTCTGCTCCCTGACGGTGGAGTCGGGCGCGGAGCAGGATGACCGGCTGTACGCACTGCTCAAGGTGGATAATTTCAAGTTTCTCCGCCCGGTCATCCCCGGCGATGTGATGACCGTGACGGTAACGAAAAAGAGCGGCGCGGGACCGCTGATTTCCTTTGACGCGCAGGTAACGGTGGACGGACAGCTGCGCAGCAAGGGCAGTCTGTCCTTCACCGCGATGGACAGGAGCCTGCTGGAAAGCAGCGACGGGGAGGTATCGGAATGACGGATATGCGTAAAGTCGCATTCCTGTTCGCGGGACAGGGTGCGCAGACGGTCGGCATGGGCAGGGACTTTGCCGACACGGTTCCGGAGTCGGGCGCGGTCTTCTCCATGGGGGAGGCACTGCGCACCGGTATCACGCAGATCTGTTTCGGCACGGGCAGTCAGATGGACGGCGCTCTGCTGGGGCAGACGGCGAACACCCAGCCCTGCCTGTTCCTGACCGATCTCGCGATTGCCGAGGCGTTCCGCGCGGTCGGACTGCTTCCGGCGGCGGTCGCCGGCTTTTCGCTGGGCGAAATACCGGCGGCGGCGTTTGCCGGCGTGCTGTCCTATGAGGAAGCGTTCCGCTTTGTCCTGCTGCGTGCCGAATCCATGGCATGGCAGTCCGGACGGCATCCGGGCGGCATGGCGGCGGCACTCAAGCTGGCACCGGAGGTTGTGGAGGAGATCTGCTCCCGCTTCTCCGAGGTCTGGCCCGTCAACTACAACTGCCCCGGGCAGGTGTCCTGCGCCGGCAGTGCCGCCGAGATCGACGACTTCTGCGCCGCCGTCCGGCAGGCGGGCGGACGCGCGGTCAAGCTCCCCGTGAGCGGCGCATTCCACACGCCCTATATGGCACAGGTCGCGCCGGTTCTGCGTGCGGCACTGGACGGCGCGGACGTCAGCGCCCCTGCCATCCCCCTGTACGCCAACCGCACGGCTTCCCCCTACCCCGCCGATCGCGCGGGCATTCTGGACTGCATGACACTGCAGGTCTGCTCTCCCGTCCGCTGGGAGTCCACTCTGCGCGCCATGTGGACAGCCGGCATCACCACCTTTGTGGAGGTCGGCGCCGGGCACACCCTCACCGGGTTCGTGTCCCGCACCCTTCCCGAAGCCCGTGCGCTCACCGTCAATGACATTCCCTCCTTTGAGGCTGTCTGCCGCGAGCTGACGGAATAAACCGCGCAGGACATGGCGCGGTATTGCCTGAAATTGAATACAGAACAAGCTTTCCCGGGGAATGCCGGTCTCTCCGGCGTTCCCCGGGAAGCTACCCGTAACACACCACCAAAGGAGGATCGCTCATGAACGTTGCCGAAAAGCCACCCGTGGCGAATGCGGAGATCCGGATTCCGACCCGCACCTGCCCCGGTTGCGGCGAAGCCGTTCCGGATGCGGAGGTGCGCGCCAATGCCTGCGTCTGCCCCCGCTGCAAGCATTATTTCCCGATGCCGGTCCGCGCACGCATTGCGCACCTGACCGACCCGGACAGCTTCCACGAGCTGTTTGACAAGGAGATATTCACCGACCCGCTGAACTTCCCGGATTACAGGGAAAAATTCGATGCGGCGAAGGGAAAGAGCCGCGAAAACGAGGGCGTTCTGTGCGGCACCGCCACCATCGGCGGACACAGGACAGCCCTGTTCGTCATGGATCCCGCCTTCATGATGGGTTCCATGGGCACCGTGGTGGGCGACCGCATCACGGCGCTGTTTGAGTACGCGATTGCCAACCGCCTGCCTGTCATCGGCTACACGGTGTCGGGCGGGGCACGGATGCAGGAGGGAATGCTGTCCCTGATGCAGATGGCAAAAACCTCCGCCGCCGTCAAGCGGCACAGCGATGCGGGGCTTCCGTACATCGTCGGGCTGACCGACCCCACCATGGGCGGCGTAACCGCCAGCTTTGCCATGCTGGGCGACATCATCTTCGCCGAGCCGGGCGCGCGCATCGGCTTTGCCGGGCGGCGCGTGGTGGAGCAGGTGACGGGCGAGACACTGCCCGACAGCTTCCAGACTGCCGAATTCCAGCTGGAAAACGGATTCATTGACGAGATCGTGCCGCGGGACAAACAGCCGGAGCATCTGGCTCTCCTGCTGTCCCTGCACGGGTACTGATAAGGAGGAGCCAATGGATATGCAAAACACCGGCGCTGCGGCGCTGACGGTCTATGACCGCATCTGCCTGACCCGCAAAAACGGACGGGCTACGGCGATTGATTACATAGAATCCGGCGATATTTTCACGGACTTCTGCGAGCTGCACGGCGACCGCACTTTCGGGGACGACCACGCTGTCATTGGCGGCATCGCCCGGCTGGGCGACATGCCGGTCACAGTGATCGGCATCGACAAGGGGCGCGACCTGAAGGAGCGGCTGGACAGGCACTTCGGATGTGTCCTGCCGGAAGGCTACCGCAAGGCGCTGCGGCTGATCAAGCAGGCGGAGAAGTTCAACCGCCCGGTCATCTGCTTTGTGGATACGCAGGGCGCAAACTGCGGCAAGGGAGCCGAGGAGCGCGGAGCGGGGGAGGCAATCGCGCGCAACCTGTATGAGCTGTCGGCAGTCCGCACGCCCATCATCACGGTCATGATCGGGGAGGGCGGCAGCGGTGGCGCACTGGCGCTGGCGGTCGCCGACCGCGTGTGGATGCTGAGCAATGCGTACTACTCCGTCATTTCGCCGGAATCCTGCGCAAGCATCCTGTTCAAGGATCCCAAGCGGGCGCCGGAGGCGGCGGAGCACCTGCACCTGACGGCGAACGACCTGGTGGAGCTGGGCATTGTCGAGAAGAAAATTGCCGAGCCGGACTTTGCGGACGCAGACGCCCGGCGGAGTTTCATGGAAAAGCTGGGGCACTCCCTGCACCGCGAGCTGAAGGCGCTGTCCCGGCTGGACACCGACCGTCTGCTGGCGGAGCGCACCGAAAAGTACCGCAAGATCGGGCGCTACGATGCATACAGCGTGGCGGGCACCGGCACCGCGCCGGCACCGCACACGCACAGGTGGTTTTCCCATGGGAAATGACGCGCCGCGCAGGCTCCTGATCATCAACGCGAGCCCGCACCGTGCCGCCAGCACCACGCTTCTGGCGACCAACGCCTTTGTGGCGGGGATGCAGGCGGGCGGTGCCTATGCCTGCGAGACGGTGCATCTGTGCGCGCTGAAAATCACGCCCTGCACAGGCTGTCTGTCCTGCTGGGGGCGCACGGAGGGCGAGTGCGTCATCCGGGACGACGATATCCCCGCGCTCAAGCAGAAGATCCTGGATGCGGATGTCATCCTATGCAGTTTCCCGCTGTACTATTTCGGGATGCCGGGGCAGATGAAGGTGGCGCTTGACCGGCTCCTGTCGCTGGTGTATGCCTACCACGGGCAGAACGCGCCGACCGACGGTTCCCCCGCGCACGAGTTCCGCTACCCGATGTCCGGCAAGCGGTTGCTGCTGATATCCGGCTGTGCCTACAACGAGACCGATGTGGTGTATGATCCGATCAGCCGGGAGTTTGATCTCATCTGCGGCAAGGGCAACTACACTGCCCTGTTCTGCCCGCAGTTCAAGACCATGGCGGATCACGGCGGTGCGCGGCTTGCCCGCATACTGGCACGGTTTACCGCCGCCGGTGAGGAATTCGCCCGCACCGGCACACTGACACCCGAGACCGTCCGCGCCGTCACGCGTCCCCCCTTCTCTCCCGAGACCTACCGCACCATTCTGGAGAACGTGTGGGCAAAGGAGCGGGAAAAATCTACCCGCGACAGAAAGGATTCCACTCATGTCTGATCAGATGATTCACCTGGCAGTCGATCTTTTGGGCGCGGACACGCCGGAGGAGGAGCTGTGCCGGGGCGCAGTCCGGGCGCTTGTCGGAAACCCGGCGCTGTTCCTCCACCTGTGCGGGCACGCCGACGTACTCTCTGCCGTGACGGCGGAGATCGGCGCGGCAGAGATTGCCGGGCGGTATGAGATTGTGGATGCGCCGGTCGCTCTGAGCAACAACGAGGATCCGATGCAGGCGTATCAGCGCACGGATGCCTCCCTGTGCGCCGCCATGCGGTTGGCTCACGAGGGGGCAGCGGGCGGCGTCATCACCTGCGGCGCGACCGGCGCTGTGCTGGTCACCTCCATCATGATCCTGGGCAAGCTGCCGCGCCTGCGCCCCATCCTTGCGGTGGAGCTGACGAATCCGGCGGGGGAGCCGCTCCTGCTTCTGGATTGCGGCGCGAACATTGACAGCCGCCCGGAGCTGTACCCTGCCTTTGCGCATCTGGGTGACGCCTATATGCGATGCATCGGCTGTTCCTCGCCGCGCATCGCGCTGCTGTCCAACGGTGCCGAAGCCAAAAAGGGATGTGAGGCTGTCAAGGCGGCGCACGCCCTGCTGGCGGAACAGCCCTTCCGCTTTGTCGGCAACATTGAGGCGACATCCGCCCTGCGCGGCACGGCGGATGTCATCGTCTGCGACGGATTTCACGGCAATATTCTGCTCAAGTCCATTGAAGGCTCTGCCAAAGCCGCGCTGGACGAGGTATCTGCGCGGCTGTCTGCCGCCGGTCTGGAATCCGCCGCTGTGGCGGACATTCTGGCGACTGTTCGCCGCCGCTACGACTACAACACGCAGGGGGGAGCTCTTCTGCTCGGCGTTCGCAAGCCGGTCATGAAGGGGCATGGTTCTGCCACCGGAGAAGCCATTGTGCACATGGCAGACCGCCTCGCTCTGCTCTGCCGCAATCGGTTTATTGAGCGTGTGGCGGAAACCGTGCGCTGAGGCGTTGTCGGCTCACCAAGCCATCCCGGGATTTGCCGGGGTGGCTTGCTTTCTTTGTTGCCTGCCGCCCCTGCCTTTAGCTTGCTTTTCTGCCCCCCTTCCCCGAAGGGGAAGGGGGAGATTTTTATTTTTCTTATGCAAGGGGCTTCGCCCCTTGCATCCCCGGGGCTGAACGGGCGCGAGCTTGCCTCGGGCTTGAACGAGCTGAAAATATGCATTATTGTACTGCAAAAAATGTGACTTAAAAAATTCTGAACAGAGCTGTTTGTGCATTTGAATTTGGAAACGACTTGTCGTGCCTGCATTTTGTCGATATTCTCTGTTTCTTATCAAATGCAACTTGCTATTGCAATTTCCATATTGAAAAATACATAAAACAGTGGTATAATTAGCGTATTAAAGATCTAGGAGGTACCCCGTGGGAATACGAACGTTCTTTCATAAAATAAAAGCCGGCTTTGTTCGCACCAAGGAGCCCTCCATTCCATCTCTTGATGCGGCAAAGATTTACGGGAATTACGGCGAAGACAAATTGGTATATATGCTCCGCAAAGAGCTTCCTTCATGCAAATTCAAAAGAAATGTAGTTGTTTCAACACCGGACGGCAATGCCGAGATTGATTGCTTGGTGCTCCACGACAATAAGTTGTTTGCCATAGAGGTTAAGCGTTGGAAGGGACGCCTGATTGAACAAGAGAATGGTTTTTTACAAGAGAAAACAGACAGATGGACGGGAGAGACACACACAAAGCTCCATAAATCCCCTTTCAAACAACTTGGAAGAGCCATATACCTTTTGCGAAAGCAAATCCCACTTAAAGCGTGGGTAAATGCCATTGTGTTCTTTGAAGATGACGAACTTGAATCGGTTTCTTCTTTTTCGGGTAATGTATGGTTTGACCGCTACCAAGACCTTGTAGAGTATATCAGCAATGACGGCAAAGTGTCTTTCGGCACCTGTGCAAATGACTTTTTTGAAAAATGCGTTCCTGCTGATTACTTATTTGCCAATACTTGGGGAAAATCCATGCATTGCGTTATCAACCGCGCCACATTGCAGTTTGCAACTCCTCAGTGCAATGTTTCTGTTGACGAGATTGCTTTCATTCGCTTCTCCCACCATTGGTCTTATGACGACTTGTATATTACTATGGTGGACGGTTCAATACAAACAATATCGCTCGAAAACGCAAAAATCCAAGTTAGCGACAATGGGCGCATCAGCACCTATGCTTTGTGCAAATTGGATTATATTGAGTTGGGCAGAACCCTGGATGGAAATGTCAAGAAATGTGCAGTAGAATGATCCATTAAGGAAACGCTGATATAATGAGATAGCGCAGATTCAATACAGATTTTTCGTGTGCGATTGCGGAAAACGCAAGATGTACTGGATGTACATCGCTTTTTTCGGCAAGAAGCAGGCGGGAAAAGATGTACCGAAGGAGGCCTCCGAATAAACCAGATTTACCCTAAATCAAAGGCTTCGCCCCTTGCATCCCCGGGGCTGAACGGGCGCGACACTGGCATTGCCCGTTGGAAACCGAGTCTTGGGGCTTTGCCGGGGCGGCAGAAACCCGTGCTGCAAAAAAGCCAGCTTCCCGCAAGGCACCCGTATGGAAGAATCTGTAAGTGCCGTAGACGGTTCAGTGCCGGGGTGCCGGGGGCGGAGCCCCCGGCGAAATAAACTTTTGGGCACCCCCTTCCCGCTGGGAAGGG
>OJMH01001033.1_pt1 | contig 30951 bp, 25 predicted proteins | sample 1597111 | NCBI WGS metagenome assembly OJMH01 (sample SAMEA2452115, study PRJEB22498) | human gut metagenome | reverse complement strand
GTTGCGGAACCGCCAGGTAGAACCGTCCCCAATCGATGCGGTGGTCGTCGCCGGCCCGGTGCAACGGCCGCTGCTCCGCCGCGGCAACCGTCATCACTTCCAGCCCTTCCAGCCGCAGCCGCCCCCAGGTCGCCGCCTGATAAACATTGTCGAGACACAATTCGCCGCCGGCGTCGAAATACAACGCCACGTCGTGCGCTTTCCCGTCGAGCGACCGAATGCGGAATTCCACATAGCTCACCGGCCGCGACAGAATCTCCAGCTTATGCAGCAAAGCCGGCGTCAGAAAAGTCAACGTCAGTTCAACGCCGGCAGCGGCGAACCGGTAAACCGTCCGGGTCGGCCAAACTTCCAGACCGATTTGCTCCATCGGCTGCAGATCGCCCCAGATCCCGGCAAACCGCCAGGCGACGCCATCGATGCGCAGCATCCCGCACAACGACTGAATCGCTCCGGTCCAGTGAGAACTCCAGTTGTCGGTCAATTTGTCGGCAAACGACCAGAGGCTGAAATAAGGGTCGTGCACCACCAGCGGCACCGCCGGATAACGGGGGAATCGATACTGTTCGGTCATTGTTGCGTTCCTTATAGCAATTCGTTTCAACGGTCGGCAAATCGACCGGGATATATTATATCATCGGCCGCCGGTTTTGGCAATGGATAAAACAACCAATCTGATGTACAATATCATCCGGACCGCCGGAGCGCCCGGACGAACAACCGAATGCTTTTCCGTCCTTCGACTTGCAGTTCGGCACAATGCAGATTATAGTATGAGCGGTTTTCAGGAATCAAATTCAGTAACTGTTAGGAGTGGCCCCATGTTTCGCGTTCTGTTTCTTTTTCTTGCGACACTGATTCTCGGTCTGTTTTCCGCCGGCTGCGAAACGCTTGATTTATCCAAATTGAAGACGGAACCGGTCTATACGGTCAACATCTATCACATCGTCAAATATCCCGGCAACGAAAAAGCCGAAGAGATGGAAGTGCCGCTGGAAACTTTCGACGGACGCACCCTGTGGATCAACCGGCACGGCTATCTCGATTCCAAGGATTTCAGCGAAGCGCGGCTGGTGCCGATCCCGGACAAACCGGATTTCTTCAAGGTGGAATTGAAACTCAGCCGCCACGGACGGCAGCGCTGGGCGCAGATGATCGGCCGCTTCCGCGGCGATTATATGGCATTGTGCATCGACAGCCGCCATTATACCAGCTTTATCTGTGACGGCAAAATCGACGATATCGGCGACGAAAACTGGGTCCTGCTCAACGCCGAACTCGACACGGATACCGCCAACAACATCGTCAAAAACGCGCCGACCAATTACGCGCATTTCAATCCGTCCACCGATTCGCTGTGGTAAACCGTCCCCTTTCGTCAAACTGAACTTATCCGCCCCGGCCGGCGGCATCGCCGGGCCGGGGCGTTTCAATTGCAGTCCGCTACCGTAAAATATCCCGAGAAAAAATGTTCACTGCCGGATGGCGGCCAGCCGGGCGGCGGTTTCCGTCGCCGATTCGCCCGGCACCCCGATGTAGACCACCGCTTCCGTATCGGCATTCAAACCGAGCAGTTGACCGAACAATGAGCCGCGCCTGGAATGCACATAAACCGGCGCCGCCGTCGCGCCTTCCGCCATCGCCGGACTGGTGCCCATCGCGTTGACGGCGCCGCCGGCGATGATGTTCGGCAGCACCGTCCCGCTGGACACCGAGCCGGAGGTCTCCACTTTGAACGCATCGACCCCGGAGCCGATTCCGACCGCTTTGTCCTGCAGCCCCTCACAACCGCCCAGCAAAGCAGCGAGGGCGACAAATCCGGTGACGACCCCCAGCCAGACAAGCGTCCCGAACCAGATATCGCCGATTTCCCGATTTTCGTTCTGACGTTCCTTCGCTCTCATGCGCACCAACCTTTCCTGACTTATTTTCATTGACAAACCTCACCCGCGACAGGTTCGACGGTCAGGAAAATTGTCAACCAAATCATCTTCATTTCGTTGATTATCAATCACCCCAAAGCCATTCAGCACGATTTTTTCTACAACCAGCAGAAACGCCGGAACCGATCGGGTTCCGGCGTTTTCCGCCTGTCGTCTCAAATTCCTCCGGCATTATCTGTTCATCTGGCTTTCGCCTTGCCCTTTTTCGCCTGTTCCTTTTCGTAGATATGATAGAACAACAACGGAATGAGCACGAAGATCGCCGAACCGAAGAACAGAAACGCGATATAGATGAATTGCGCTTCGATACCTTTTTCACGAACCCCGCCGGTCGGGATGAACCCGACGAAAATCGCCAGCAACGCGGTCAGAAAAGCGATGCCGGAAACGATCCACATGCCGAGCTTTCCGCCGGGAATGCGGTAGGGACGCGGCACATCCGGCCTGGAATAACGCAATTTGATCGCCGCGGCGAACATCAGCAGATACATGATCATATACAACTGGGCGGTCAGCGCCGACATGATCCAGAACGCGCCGCTGATGGTCGGCATGAACAACACCACTGTCGCCAACAGTGAGGAAATCGTCGCCTGGACGATCAGAATCCGGGTCGGCATGCCGTTCTTGTTGCGCTTCTGCCAGTACTGCGGCAGATAACCTTCCCTGGCGACTTCCAGTACTCCCTTGGACGGACCGAGCACCCAGGTGACCACCATCGTCAAGGCGCCATAAGCCAGCAGGAAGCACATGATCGGCGTCATCCACTCGATGTGAAAGATCTGGAAAATCTTGTCGAAAGCCTGACAGGCGCCGGCTGCCAGGCTGATGTCATTCTCCGGAATCACCAATGCGATGGCCAGCGCGCCGAACACGCTCAACAAAATCACCACGGCGCAGGCGCTGAAAATCGCTTTCGGAAACTGTTTGGTCGGGTTCGACATTTCGGTGACATGGATCGCCGACATTTCCATCCCGGCAAGCGCCACCATCATGCCGGAAAGCAGCATCAACTGATTGAGGTTGTTCATTTCCGGGAAAATGGCGCCGACCGAGAATTGAATGCTCGGCGGATTGCCGGCAATCAGATAACCCGCCGCCAGCAGAATGATGCCGATCCCCGGAATCACCGTCCCGGCCAGCGCGCCGGAACTGCTCAGAAACGCCGAAAGCTTCATGCCGTGGAAGTTCAGCCAGGTGGCCAGCCACAGCATCACCAGGATGGTGATGAAGACGAACCAGCGGCTGGTAGCCAATTCCGGATTGAACACATAGGCGATCGCCGAGGCGACGAAGGTCAACACCGCCGGGAACCAGGGAAGGTTCTCCACCCATTGCATGAAGATAGCGACAAACCCCCATTTCGGCCCGAACGCCTCCTTCACCCACAAATAAACGCCGCCGTCCTGCGGCCAGCCGGACGCCAGCTCCGCCGACACCAGCGCCGACGGCAGGAAAAAGCAGACCGCCGCCGCCGTGATATAGAAAATAATACTGTAGCCGTAATCCGCCTGACTCGGCAGATTCCGCAGTGACAATACCGCCGCCACGGTCAGCATTGCCATCGTAAAGACACTCATCGTACCTTTCGAGCCATTGGTAGCAGCCATACGATACCTCCAGAAAAAAAGCTGTTGTAATTCGATCGGAAATACCGGCGAATGCGCCGGCCGCCGCCTTTCCGGGCAGCCGGGCATTCGCCGTCGAGGGTTGTTATTTGGATTTGATGCACATGGTCTTGAAGCAGGTACGGCCGTCGCGGACTTCCCGTTCCACGCCGTGGATGTCGCCTTCGTAACCCGGAAATTCGTTTTCGAAATCTTCGCGGGCCTTGAGGTATTCGAAAATCGGACGTGCCTTTTCATTCATCTTTTCCCCGCCCATCATGATCGGAATGCCGGGCGGATACGGCACCATCATCACCGCCGGAATCCGGTTCATCATAGCGTCGAGGAAGACATATTCGACGTTGCGGCGCACCACTTCGTGGTAGGCATCCGCCGGTTTGAGGGCCTGGTCCGGAATGATCTGGAAGGCAGCCTGCATTTTGCCGAGCATGTCATGCTCTTTGATATAGCGGTGCATGTTCAGGCAATGGTCTTTCAATCCGACGCCGGCATAGCGTTCGCCATGCGCGTCGACCAGGGCCGGGAAGATGTCGGCCAGCGGCGTATTGCCATCGAAGTCGCGTTTGAACTGCAGCAGCGCGGCAAGCAGCGAACCCTGCTTCGCCCGGGTGGTTCCCAGCGAATTCAGCATCAGGAAGGAATAATAATCGGTCTTTTCGCAGACGATATTGCGATCGATCAGGTAATTGGTGACGATACCGGCTGGAATGCCGCAATTGCCCATCCGGCCGTCGTCGCCCAGTCCGGGCGTCGTAAAGGTCAGCTTGATCGGGTCGAGCATGACATAATCGTCCTCAATGTCGTCGAAGCCGTGCCAGTTGTTGTCCCTGCGCATCACCCACGGTTCCTGGTGATCGGCCAGATAATCGGTCTCGGCGTCGCAGAAATCGACGGTCCGGCCGTCGACTTTGACCTTGCGCGGCTGCCACATATCGAAGAACCAGTCGCCCCTGGCGGCAAATTCCCGGTTCAGCGAAGCGGTTTTTTTGCGCAACTGCACCGCCTCAAGGATGATGTCGCGCATCATCACGCCGCCGTTATCCTGCATCATCTTGGTCGCCACATCCAGTGACGCGATCATGCTGTACTGCGGCGAGGTGGAACCGTGCATCATATACGACTCGTTGAATTCGTCCGGATTGATCCTGATGCTGCCGCCGTTCTTGATGTGCAGCATCGACGCCTGCGAGAAGGCGGTCAGCAGTTTATGGGTCGACTGCGAACAGAAGATCGGCGGATGATCGGCCTGGAGTTCGTCCTCGGCCATGCCGTAATGGTTCTTGTACATCGGACTGAAGCAGGCGTAGGCGTACCACGCTTCGTCGAAATGGAGATTCTCGACGCTCTTTTCCAACTGCTTCTTGATATTGACGACGTTGTAGCAGACGCCGTCGTAGGTGGAATTGGTCAACGCCGACATTTTGACCGGATTCTTTTTCAGTTCCGCCGGAATCAGCGTACTGGCGTCGATTTTCTGCCGGATGGAAGCCGGCGTGAACTCCGACAGCCGGACCGGACCGATGATGCCGCGCTTGTTGCGCCGCGGAATCATGTAAACCGGCAACGCTTCGGTGATGACCATCGCATAATTCAACGATTTGTGGCAGTTGCGGTCGACGAAAGCGATGTCGTCGCGCACCAACTGGCTGCGCCAGACAATCTGGTTGACCGTCGACGTGCCGTTCAGCACGTAATAGGTCTGATCGGCGCCGAAAGCGCGGGCGGAATTGCGTTCGGCATCACCGACGACGCCTTCGTGATCCAGCAGCGATCCCAGCTCCGGCACCGAAATGGACAGATCGGAACGGAAGACATTTTCTCCGAAATACTTGTACATCGCCACGCCGGCGGGGCTGCGCAGGAACCCCTGCCCGCCGAGGTGCCCGGGCGTATGCCAGGCGTATTTGTACTGTTCGGCATATTTGACCAGTTCGCCGAAAAATGGCGGGTAGACGCTCTGCAGATACCGCTCCAGCGCATCGACGATCCGACCGGCCAGGAACGGAACGGTATCGGCGGTTTTCCACAGGCAATCGGTAATCTCCGCGAGCGCATCGGTCGGCAGATTTTCCGTCTCCAGGCGGTCGGTCAGCAGGATCAAAGGAATGGTCCGGTTGCGCTGCCGGATCGCGGCGACAAACGCGTCCGGCGTCATCGCTTCCAATTGATTTTCCAACGGCAGATCCCAATCGATGATGATTGTCCCCAAATCGGCACGGGAAACCGAAATTTCCAGCGCATCCTCATAGGAACAAGAGACGATCACCGTGCAATCCTGGACATTTTCCAGCTCCGCGATCAGCTCGCGCAACCGGAACGCATCGTCGTTGTCCGCTCCCAATTGTTTGGATACCAACAGAATCGGCCATTGGGATTTTTCTGTCTTCATTTTTCTACTCCTCTTCATTGATAGACATTAAAGCCGGCTGTTGCGATATTGTCTTACTCCTGAACAATATCTCCCGGCAGACTGCGACCAGTGCTCTCCGCCCGGCGCCGCTGAAATCCGGCGACGCCAAAACGGCAGACTGAAAAAAATAAACAATTATTAAAGAATTTCGGGGAAATTACTCGCTCTCTATTTTTTACCAATACCATTGATCCGATCAACTGTCAAGAAAAAAATTCAAAAAAATTTTCTGAGCGGAAATGTTTCCACGCTCTTCGTATCCAAAGTATAGCCGCTTCCCGCCGAACATGTTGAACTCAACTGCCGCAATGACTTCGATACGCTCAAGCCAACCCGGACGGTGAAAAAAATACGTCTTTTTTTATAAATTTTATTTTGAATCTTCCGAAACCGTGCTATTGGTAAACCAGAGAGCGAGTAATTTTATTTTAATGAAGTGAAGCGTATTATTAGAGGAGGAACCATGCCGACTTACCACCTTTTTCTTGGCTGATTTTTTCCGGGCGGAGTTTGTCGTCCGACCGGCCGCGGAAGCATTTTCCGGTTTTCCGCCGCCGCTGTCGTGATCAATTCCGGCAACGGGAGCATTCCGTCATTCAGTGACATTTTTCGAACATTCCGCTGGAGCGGGTCAATCGACAAGAGAATAGCATTACAAGACGGAATCGCATTTTATTGCCCTGACAGACTCGTCGCCGGAAAGTCACCCCCACGGCCGGGTTGATTTCGTTCCGTTGAATTTGGAGGTTCGACGGCGAATAAAAATAAAATTTTCAATAGCGTTCCGAATTACAATCAAGAGGAGAAAATTATGTCGGACAGCAGTGACAGCAAAAAACTTGGCGTAATCCCACTGGCGGCGCTGGTCGTCAGCGCAATGATCGGCGGCGGCATTTTCAGCCTGCCGCAAAACATGGCCCAAAGCGCCGCATTGACGGCGGTCATCCTGTCCTGGGTGATCACCGGTATCGGCATGTTCTTCCTGGCCAATACCTTCCGGGTGCTGGCCGACGCCAGGCCGGATGCGACGACCGGTATTTACGCTTACGCACGGTTGGGTTTCGGCAAATTCGCCGGCTTCGAAATGGCCTGGGCCTACTGGCTCTGCAATATTTTCGGCAACGTCGGCTTCGCCGTGCTGCTGATGGATGCGATGAATTATTTCTTTCCGGGCACTTTCACTGGCGGCAACAACATCTGGTCGATCATCGGCGGTTCGATCATCATCTGGGTGATGAATTTCGCCGTGCTGCGCGGCATGCAGCAGGCGACCTTCATCAACACGATCGGCACGATCTGCAAACTGGTGCCGATCCTGCTGTTTATCCTGATCATGCTCTACGTGTTCCGCTGGACCTTCTTCAGCACCGACGTCATGGGCACTGAGACGATTCCGGCCCACGGCATCAAACCGCTGGGCAGTCTGATCGACCAGATCAAATCGACGATGCCGGTCACCCTCTGGGCATTCATCGGCATCGAAGGCGCCGTGGTGGTTTCCGGCAAAGCCAAAAGCCAGAGCGCGGTCGGCAAAGCCACCGTGCTGGGTTTTCTGGCCTGCCTGTTGATTTACGCATTGCTGTCCATCCTGCCGTTCGGCAAGATGTACCAGCCGGAACTGGCCGGCCTGGCCAATCCTTCGACCGCGCCGCTGCTGCAGGATGTCGTCGGCGACTGGGGCGGCTGGCTGATGAACCTCGGCGTCATCGTCGCGCTGCTGACCTCCTGGCTGGCCTTCACGATCATGATCGCCCAGATTCCGTACGCCGCCGCCCAGGACGGAACCTTCCCGAAAATTTTCACCCGGGAAAACAAAAACAACATGCCGAACGTTTCGCTGTGGGTCACCAGTCTGGTCATGCAGGTGACGATGATCATGGTTTACTTCGACAGCAACGCCTGGAATTTCATGCTGACCATCACCGCCGTGATGATCCTGCCGCCCTACCTGGCCTGCACCGCCTATCTGTGGGAAATCTGCGCGAAAAAGCAGTATCCGGCCAACATGCCGGTCAAATTCCACTTCGCCTATGCCTGCGGCATCCTCGGCTCCATCTATGGCGTGTGGATGATCTACGCCGCCGGCCTGAAATATATGGCGCTGGCCTTCGTCTTTCTGATGATCGGCATTCCGGTCTACATTTACACCCGGCGCAGGGCGATCGAATCGGATCCGAACGCCAAAGGACAGCCGATCTTCACCAAACCGGAATTGATCGGTGCCATTGCAATCACCGTCGTGGCAATCGGCTCGGTCATCGCATTTTCCGTCGGCTGGCTGGCAATTTAACGCTGAATATCCCAATCAACTCATAGAGGAGTAGTAATTATGACGAACAACATCGACACCTATCAGGTTCTGATCGTTCTCGACGAACGCAGCGCCGCCAACGGCGCCATGAATATGGCGCTGGACAATTTGAGCGAAGTTCTGCTCGACAACAACATCCGGGTCATCCAGGCCGATTCCTACGCGGAAGCCTGGCCGATCGTCGGCAATAACATGGACATCGATTGCTTCATGATCACCAGCGACATGGAACTGGACGCCAAGAGTGAACTCAAAGCGATCGAACTGTTGAAATTCATCAAGGACCGCCAAGCCAAAGTACCGGTGTTCCTGCTGGCCGACCGGGCGAAAACCGCCCAGGCAATGTCGGAAAAACTGATGGCGCTGGTCAGCGAATTCGTCTGGATCTTCGAGGACAGCCCGGTCTTCGTCGCCGGCAGGGTGGAAGCGGCCATCAAGCGGTTCCGCGATCTCCTGCTGCCGCCGTTGATGAAAGCGATCTGGCAGTACAACGAAGACAGCCACGAATACTCCTGGGCGGCACCGGGCCACCAGGGCGGCGTCGGTTTCACCAAAAGTCCGGCCGGCAAGAAATTCTACGACTTTTACGGGGAAAACCTCTTCCGCACCGACACCGGCATCGAACGTTCCAGCATCGGTTCGCTGCTCGATCACTCCGGCGCCTTCGGCGTCAGCGAAAAATTCGCCGCCAAGGTATTCGGGTCCGACCAATCCTATTCGGTCGTCGTCGGCACCTCCGGCTCCAACCGGACCGTCATGCAGATCTGTCTGCGCGAAGGCGATATCGCCATCTGCGACCGCAATTGCCACAAATCGATCGAACAGGGCCTGATCCTGACCGGCGCCATCCCGGTTTACCTGATCCCGACCCGCAACCGCTACGGCATCATCGGACCGATCCATCGTTCGGAAATGACCCCGGCCACCATCAAGGCCAAAATCGCCGCCACCGGCCTCAAGCCGAAATACGACAAACCGGCCTATGCAGTCGTCACCAACTGTACCTATGACGGCCTGTGCTACAACGCCGCCAAAGTGCAGGATGAACTGGCGTTGACCGTCAACCGGGTCCATTTCGACGAAGCCTGGTACGGTTACGCCCGGTTCAACCCGATGTACGCCGACCATTTCGCGATGCGCGGTGAAATTCCGGCCGATTACGACGGCCCGACCGTTTTCGCGACCCAGTCGACCCACAAACTGCTCAACGCACTGTCGCAGGCGTCTTACATCCACATCCGCAACGGCAGGGATTCGATCGACTTCAACCGGTTCAACCAGGCCTACATGATGCATGCGACGACCTCGCCGCTGTACGCGATTTGCGCCTCCAACGACATCTCCACGGCGATGATGAACGAAAGCGGTACCTCGTTGACCCGCGAAGTGATTGAGGAAGCGGTCGATTTCCGCCAGGCGATGGCCCGGCTGTACCGCGACTTCACCAAAAAGGGTTCCTGGTTCTTCAAACCGTGGAATGCGGAAAAAGTCACCGATCCGGCAACCGGCAAAGTCTACGATTTCGCCGATGCGCCGCGGGAACTGCTGATCACCGAGCAGAAGTGCTGGCGAATGGATCCGAAAGACACCTGGCACGGCTTCACCGACCTGGAAGACAACTGGGTGATGCTCGACCCGATCAAAGTCAGCATCCTCGGTCCCGGCATGGGCGACGACGGCAGATTGCTGCAGAGCGGCGTGCCGGCGGCATTGGTCTCCAGCTATCTGTACCACGAAGGAATCGTCCCAACCCGGACGACCGACTTCCAGATCATGTTCCTGTTCTCAATGGGCATCACCAAGGGGAAATGGGGTACGCTGATCAATACGCTGCTGGCCTTCAAGCAGTTCTATGACAAAAACGTGCCGGTGGCGGAAGTGCTGCCGGAACTGGCCGACGCCTTCCCGGCGGTTTACGGCAACGTCGGCATCCGGGATTTGAGCAACCGGATGTTCGAATACCTGCAGAAGGAAAACCCCGGCGCCAAGCTCAACGCCGCCTTTGCGACGCTGCCGAAAATGGCGATGACGCCGCGGCAGGCCTATGAAAAGATCGTCGCCAACGAAGTGGAAATGGTGCCGAGCGGCAAGCTGATGAACCGGATCAGCGCCAACTCGATCATCCCGTATCCGCCGGGCATTCCGATGCTGATGTCCGGAGAAAATTTCGGCGGCGCCGACAGCCCGCAGATCGGTTACCTCAAATCGCTGGAGGACTGGGATCATTCCTTCCCGGGCTTCGAGCACGTCACCGAAGGAACGGAAGTCATCGACGGCATTTACCATGTCATGTGCGTCAAGTAAACCGACGTTCCCGTCCGGTCGTCGCCGTCGACGCGGCGGCTGAAAACGGCAAAAACGCCATGGGAGCCTTTCGGCATCCCATGGCGTTTTTGCCGTACCGGACCTCAAGGCAATAGCTGATCCTTGAAGATCACCACCAGCGCGCCGATGACCGCCAGAATCTGAATGATCCATTCGAAGCCGCGCTGCGGAATTTTCTTCAAAATCCACACCCCGCACCAGGCGCCCAGCAAAACCACCGGCAGCATCGCCAGGTCCGCCCGGAAAGAGGCCCAGGTGATGCGCTCCTGCAGCACGAAGATCGGCAGCTTCAAATAATTCAGGATCAGGAAGTACCAGGCGCAGCAGCCGATGTAATTATTTTTCGGCAGCCGCATCGCCAGCAGATAGATGGCCATCACCGGGCCGCCGGCGTTGGCCATCTGGGTGGTGAAGCCGGCCATCAGGCCGAAAAATGCGGTGAAGGCCCAATGCCGGGGCACCCGGTCGTCGTTGCGCAGCAAGTACTGCTGGCTGAAATGGATCGCCACCATCAGCAGGATGATGCCGCCGATGACCGGCCGCATCCAACTGTCGTCGAGGTATTCCAGCGCCACCGCCCCCATCCCGATGCCGCCCAGCGCCCACGGCAATAGCCGGAGCACCAGTTTCCAGTCGGCATATTGCCGGTAATAGGCCACCGCCATCAGATCGGCGGTACAGAGCATCACCAATTGCAAACCGGTCGAAAGCCTGGCATCGAAACTCAGAGCCAGAATGATGACCGGCAAGGTGCCGATGCCGGGCACCCCGGTTTTGTTGATGCCGATCAGAATCGCCGAAAGAATCAAAGCGGCCAGTTGCCAGCCGGACATGTCGCCGAAAAAATAAGCCGCCCCCATGAAAACTCCTCTCCATATTACTTGACGAACTGTAGTTGGGCCATGCGTTTCCGCATCCGGTTAATATAGCTGAATTTCCCGGATTCGGCAAACCGGAACGCGGTTGAAGACGGTATCAATGAAAGGGCAATAGGAGCCGGTGCATCAGGAAAAATCATTGAAGGTATCCTGGTCCGGCCAGAAAACTCTCCCTGCAACTATCCGTTTCACACTTGACAAGGACACGGTTTCTACTGTAATTATCTTATGTGACCGTACAGAAAAGTGATCCGGAATCATTCCCGTCCGTTTCAATGAATTAATCTCCTTACTGTCTACTGACCGGTTTCAGTTGGTGAACGCTATTTTTCGGATTATCGCGGCCCGGCTTGAAAGCGGCTGCGGCAAATGTCGCCAAAAGAATCAAACGCACTCATCCTTGCCGGCGACAGCCGGTGATTTCTGAACAATTTTAACCCGATTGGGGTATAATTGTATTTGCATGGTTTCCGATCATGCTGTATAGTATCGCCCGAAAAGCAAGGTAAATTTGTCTTTAACGGGTAGGAACAGGAGTAAAATGTTCAAAAAACTTTGGCATCCGGAAATGATTCAACAGCATATTCTGCAGCGTTACGGGCAGGAACCGTTGAATTCCTATTATTATGCGACCAATTATCCGGATGTCTACGCCGCCGCCGAACGGCTGTTCGGTTCCTGGGGCGAAACCATCGAGGCCTGCGGGCTGGATTACGATGAAATCCGCAAGTATAAAACCTGGACATCGCAAGGCGTCCTCGAAGAGATCCGGGCGATGGACGAACGCGGCGAACCGCTGCACTCCAAATATATCCAGACGATCAACAAATCCTTGTATATGGCCGCCTTGAAACGTTTCGGCAACTGGGGCAAAGCGGTCCAGAGCGCCGGGATATCCTATAAACAGATCCGGTTGCGGCGCAGTATGACTGCCGAAGAGACCAAACGGAAAATCATCGAGCTGTTCAAGCGCAACGAGGATTTATCCTACACCAACATGCGGAAAAATCACCAGTATCTGCTGGCGGCCGGCATGAAAAAGCTCGGCAACGGCAGTTGGGCCGCCGCCCGGCTGGCCTGCGGAATCCTGACCAATTACCGTCTGGACCGCAACAAACGCAAAGAGCAGAAAAGCTAACGAAGTTTTTCACCATCTTCATTCAATTCAACCGTTCGCCGCTCGAACGCAACCGGCCATCCCGCCTCCCCCGATCCCGGCGCCGTAAAGGATGAAACAGTTCGAGAATATCTTTTCGGCCAGCCGCTGTTTTTCCGCCCGGATTTCCATCCCGTTCCCTCCGACGCTTCCGGTTTCCGCGCCTGCTTTCAATGAATTTGCCGTTGCCTTCCTCCACGCCGCCGTCAGTTCTCCGGCGGTATAACAATCCGGTAAGTGCCGTTTTCCTGATCGATCGTCACCGTCGTACCGTCGGCTCCGCCGCCGCTTGCACCCGTGCCAGAATTCCGGGCGCCAGTTGCGGAGCATATTCACATTTTGCCGCCGACAGCCAGCCGGCGGCAAAAAGCACGCCGGCCAGAACATTTTTCCAACTGCAGTTCACCATCGTCTGGACTCCTCACCACACTTCACCCGGCAGGAACGGCAGCCGGTCATAAGCCTGCCAGGCCCCCTGACTGGCATAGCTGTAATCGTTTATCCCGGCAATTTCTTCCGGATAAAAACGTTCCCAATCATTGAACAGTTGCCGGCGGCCGACCGTTTCGGCATAACCGTCGGCAAACAGGATATTCGCTGCCTTGTCATGGCGTACTTCCGTCATATAGGCACACATCGCCGGAACGGTGTATCCCTCCAGACACAACATGATGTCGGAAGGAGACGGCACATTTTCCACTTTCTTCATCGCGAAAGTGAACACCGGCGACAACGGATAGTCATTCTGCATATTGGTCGTCATATCGGAGCTGCGGCCGCCGGCCGGACAGAGAAACAGTTCGTCGCTGCCGGCGTACTCGTAAATATAAGGGATGTAACTGCCGTAGGCATCGTTGCGGAAACGCCATTTGCTCCGGTCGGATGGATGACCGTCCGCCACCCACCAGCCGATGTTGACGCCGCAATTCGCATAGGTCGGCGGCATGAAACTCCGATTGTCATCGGCATACATCAACAATGCCAGGCCATGCTGTTTCTGGTTGCCGGTACTTTGATACTGACGGCTTTCGCTTTGGCTTTGCCCAGAGCCGGCAACAACATGCCAGCTAAAATGGAAATAATTGTAATTACGATCAGTAATTCTATCAATGTAAAATTTCTCTTCATTTTTCACCTGCTTTCCGTTCTTGTTTTTTGTCGTTCAAAAGTGTTATAACGTATTTCCCAGGAAAAATTCTTCCGATGGCGTATGATTGGCCGGCGCCTTGTAATTGCCGTCCATGCAACTGAATAACACTTCCGTCGCCAGCCGCCCCATCTCGATCGGCCTGGAACACAAGGAAGTGATGAATGGCTCTTTCCAGCGGCAATACCCCAGGCCCTCCGCCGCCAGCACGCCGATTCGCTGCTTCAAGCCGACATTCCGGCCGGCCAGGGTATCCACCAGTACCCGGGCGAATGCGTCGCTTTCGGTGACGACCAAAATTTTGTTGTATTTTTCCTTGAGTTCATTGAAATAACCCAACGCCGCCATGCAGGAAACCTCATGGGGGTCCAAATTGCAATTACCGACCACCCGCTGTCGCTCTTCGCCGATCCGGTGAAGCGCCATAAATGCTTCAAACGCCGTCCGGAAGTCATTGAAATTGCTGGTGCGCACCACATCGCGCATGTAAAGGAACGCGTCATATCCCATCCGCAAAGCAAAATCCAGCGCCGTGGCAAAATTTTTCTCAATCGCCGGCGTCACGGTATTGACCGCCAGCGTACTGCGCCGGTTGACGATCACCATCGGCTTGGTCAGTTCGCCGACCAACGGCGCCAGCACACCGTCGGGAATGTGCCCATCGACCAGAAAGCCGTCGACCTCGCCGGCCAACTCCCGCATCGCTCCGGCAATCGCGCGGAAAGCACTGGTGTTGATCGGCAGATGATTCAACGGGGCCGTCGTATGACTGCACAGCAAATTGACCCGCCGCACCGCGCATTCCCCCTGAATCCCCAGCGTAATATCGTTGAAGTAATTGTCCTGGACACTGAACGGCGACAGCGGACGGATAAAAAATCCGATGTTGCCGGTAATCCGGCGCGGCTCTTCCGGTTTCGGTCCGCACACCGAATAGTTTTTGCCGTGGTTCTGGCAAATATAATTCCGGGCCGCCAATTCCTTGTAGGAGCGGATGACGGTGATATGGCTGACCCCATATTGATCGCGCAGCTCCCTGATGGAAGGCACCCGGTCGCCCGGCCGCAACTCCTGCGACTCGATGCGCCGCTTCAGCTCATCGGTGATTTGTTCATATAACTTCATAATTTGTTCATCCGCTGCGGTTCCGATCCGTCACTTCGGCTTTGATTTCGCCGTTTTTGCCGGAACGATTGCATTACCACTAATATCAACAAAGCTAAGTATAGTATATTTTTTGGCAAAAAAATCAATACCTGTATTGAAAATAAAGCCTTTTTCTGATAGAATTTTTATTTACATATAATATTACAACCATTATCGCTTAACCTTGCAAATTCCCGGCGATCTCCGGCAAAAATTTGCCGGAAATATGGAGGAAGTATTTTACTTTTGCCGAACAGACGATATTATATAGATGAAGAGCAGTTTTCAAAAAAACAGCATAGCAAACTTCCAACGGAGGGAAAAAATGGGTAAAATGGCACTGGGTCTTTCGATGATTACGCTGCTGTCGTTCGGTCTGGCGGCGGAAGAAGCGCCGGCCGAGCCGGAAGTGATGCCGCAAATCTGTCCGGCAAGCAGTTGCGCCACCCGCAGCAGCGGGTTGGTCTCCTTCTTCGGCTGGCCGTGGGTGGATGTCGTCAACGGTTTTTCATTGGACTTGTATCATGCCCACGATGAAGTCAACGGCATGGAATTCGGCCTGCTGTTCAGCGAAGCCGATGTCAACGGTTTTCAACTGGCACCCTGCGTCAACATCGCCAATACTTTCTGCGGCGTCCAACTGGCCTGCGGCAATATTACCGATCAGTTCACCGGCCTGCAGCTCGGCGTCGGCGGCAATTCGGCTTATCAGTTTACCGGCTGCCAGTTGAGCATCACCAACATCACCGAAACGGCCGACGGCGCCCAGATCGGCGCTTTCAACCTCGCCGAAGATTGCGATTTCCAGCTTGGCGCCATCAACTGCGTGGAAGGCGGCAAGGGGCTGCAGATCGGTGCGATCAATTACAATCCGGACGGCTTCCTGCCGGTCTTCCCTTTATTCAATTACAGTTTCTAAAGTTGATATTTCGACCAATAAATCGCCCGGCCGGAATTCACCGGCCGGGCGATCTGTTTCCAAGCACCGAAAAAGAAAAACCGCTCCGGCAAAAAACGAATTTGCCGGAGCGGTTTGACAATATTGCTGAATCGAATGACCGTTTACAGCGTATTTTCTGTCAGCGTCTCCGCCTCAATGGAATCGAACTGAACTTTGCAGTCCTCTGAATTGCTGCGAACCAGTACAATCAACCGCGCATACGCCGCTCCCGGACACCAGGCATCCGCCGGCATGCCCATTGTTGCCTGTCCCTGAACTATTCCGCTTAGTGTTACGCTTTCCTGTGGTTTAAGGGTTTTGCTGCCTCCTGCATACATCAACGCGCCGCCCTGTTTATGCAACCGTACGCCAATCCCAACTCCAGCGTCGAAACCAACCGGTTCAGTGAATTCTACTGCAAAATTATTATCCGTCAACTTTGTTACCGACCTGATTGACTGAGAATACGATTGTTTCAAATGGTTATTCGGCAAGTCACTGTAATCAGTTTCAGTAAAAAATACCGGTAAGGCCCTGGCGCCTTCCTGCCACGCAGAAGCATCTCTGACGTAAATCGTCGTCGAATCTTCATTGCATTTACGGCTCAAAACAGTATCGCTGCCTGGAAGTGCCTTCACCGTCCAATCCCGGATTTCATTACCGTTCTGATCATAAACTTTGAACCCCAAATAAACTGTCGCCTCTGAATCTGCAGATAAATTCTTAAAATTTCCTGAAATTTCAATCGGTCGAGCCGGATCAACTGTCAGCATATCCCTGCTATAGACATTGGTCACCTTCCCACTTACCTGAAAATCGGCGTTTTTTCCATCAAAAGTTCCGGTCTGCGAATTCCAGTTCAACCAATCCTCCGGGAATTCGATCCGGACATCCGTTTTCGTGTCATTGAACTGGAGCGCGACAAGTTCCGAAGAGACAACAACATTTTCTTCGGATTGAGAAGAAGTCATACAACCTCCTGTCGCCAGTACACTACAGACAATGATAACGCGACCTAATAATTCCATTTTCTACCTCCTGATGGTTGGGTTGAGATTACACGGTATATTTTGGCGAATGCTCGATAGAATGGTCATATTCCTCCATGCCACACAAACAGCTCATGATTCCGACAATGTTAGCACGGTCAAATAAACGCTTCGAGGTATTTCGGGCATTATTTCCCCACACTTCCAATTGCCGGGACGATTGTTGCATCAAAGTTTGAAAACCGCTCCTGATCGATTCAAACTCCGGCAACGCAATCATGCCGAGTTCATATTGTTCGATCAATTCCGCCGTATCCCCGGTAATGATGCCGAAAATCGGCTTCCCGGCTGCAATATACGCTTGAAATTTGGCCGGAAGTGTCATCGCAAATTCTCTTTTCAATGAAATGATCATTACATCGGACTGGGCAAAAACTTCCGGCATTTTTTCCTGCGGCAGTCGACCGGTAAAAACAATGTTCCGATATTGTTTTGCCTGGACGAGCTTCTGCAGACGCTCAAGAAACACCCCTCCCCCAACCAGCCGCAATTCCGCTTCCTCATTTTTCAAAGAGCCGAATGCTTCAACTACCATTTCCAGATTCTGAACCGAACCGATATTTCCGGCAAAAGTGAAAATTCTTTTGCCGGAAACAGCTTTGGAGGCCATAGCCAGACGCTGGGTCGTCCACTGCGGGATAAAATGGATCTCTTTATCCGTATAGGGCCGTAATTTTTCAATGAAGCCGGGCGAACTGACGCCAATCGTCCCGCAGGCTGAATAGATCAGGCGGACGAAATTATCGAGCAGCAACCGTTTCCACCAGCAGGGCTTGAACCCGTAAGCATAAACGGTATCCGGCCAGACATCCTGGGTCCAGATCATACACGGTTTCCGGCAGATATAATGCAGTACCACTCCGGCAACGGCCATCGTCAGAGGTCCGGTGTGGTAAATAAAAATCTGCTGATACCGCCAACCATCAAATAAGCTCCACAGCGAAGTCAGCAGCGCAAAATTCAAATAATTGACGATTTTCCGGATCACGCTTCGATTGTAGCCGGTTAAAGTTTTCACCCGATGAACCGGAATATCCCGGTATTCCCTGGTCGTCTGAAACCAACGATTACAATAACCGTCAAAAACCCGGTCATGCGGATAACTTGGCACTTGCGTCAACACTTCAATGTTCCAACCGCGCTTTTTCCATTCGGCAGCCAGATCATTGATCAGAAACTCTTCCGGGAAAAAGCGCTCCGTCAGAATCAGAATTTTGCGTTTACCCATGGTTGCATCCGTTATTTTTTCAGTTCGACGCCTCTCCAGCGATTGGCGAGTCTGGCGGTGCCGAGGAGGAGCTTGAGAACGCGCCAGGAAGTGTTGGTCACCTGGTATTCAGGACAAATTTTATCATATTTGCCGCCGTTGGCTTCGAATTCGTCAAGCACCAGCGCGATGGAATCAAGGACGATTTCGGGATCGAGTCCGGTGAGGATGATGGTACCGGCATCCATCGCTTCGGGACGTTCCAGCGCCTGGCGAATGGTGATCGCCGGAAAGTTCATCATGCTCGACTCCTCGCTGATCGTCCCGGAATCCGAAATCGCACACTTGGCATTGAGCTGCAGCGCATTGTAATCGAAAAAACCAAACGGTTTGAGGAACTGCACCCGCGGGTCAATCGTCACGCCATCAAGCGCTTCGATCCGCTTCCGGGTACGGGGATGGGTCGAAACCACCACCGGCATATCATATTTGGCGGCAATCGCGTTGAGGAAGGTCAGGATTTTGCGCAGATTGCCGGGATAATCGACGTTTTCCTCGCGGTGGCAACTGACGATGAAGTAACGGTTCTTTTCGAGCTTCAGCGTTTCAAGGATTTTCGATGCTTTGATCTTCGGCAGGAACATGTTGAGCACTTCGTACATGGGCGAGCCGGTTACATAAGTATGGCGGTGCGGCAGCCCCTCGGCCAACAGATGGCGCCGGGAGTTCTCAGTATAAACCAGATTGAAATCAGCGATGTGGTCGATGATCCGACGGTTGATTTCCTCGGGCACGTTGAGGTCGAACGACCGGTTGCCGGCCTCCATATGGTAGATCGGAATCTTCATCCGTTTGGCCATGATGCCGGCAATCGCCGCGTTGGTGTCGCCCAGGATCAGCACCGCATCCGGCCGCTCGGCGTCAAATACCGCCTCGACTTTGATCAGCGTTTCGCCCAGCACATGGCCGAGGCTAGAAGTGTCGACTCCGAGGTAATAATCCGGCTTGCGCAGTTCCAATTCCTCGAAAAAGACCTGGTTGAGTTCATAGTCGTAATTCTGGCCGGTGTGGATCATTTTGTGGTCCACGTGTTTTTCCAGCAGCTTGATCACCGCCGCGAGGCGGATGATCTCGGGACGGGTCCCGACAATCGTCATTACCTTCAACTTCGATTTTTCCATTTGTCTTAAACCTCTTCAAAAAACGTATCCGGGTCGGCCGGATCGTAGAATTCATTGATCCAGAAGACGGTGTAAAGTTCGTCCTCGCCGATATTGGTGATATTGTGGGTGTACCACACCGGCATGTCGACAAAGGACGGATGGCCGCCGTCCAGCTCGAACGTCAACTTTTCTGCGCTACCGACTTTGCGCAGCTCAATCCGGGCCTTGCCTTTGATCACCGCGAAACGCTCGATCTTGCGGGTATGGTAATGGTTGCCGCGGGTGATGCCCGGTTTCGTCGTCGAAAACGAAACCTGGCCGCCGAGGTGATCCAATTTGACCAGCTCGACGAAACTGCCGCGCGCATCGGTGTTCAGTTTCAAATCGAACGGGAAGAAGTTCTTGTGATCGATATAGCCGCAGAAGGTATTGAACAACTGCACATCGAACTTCGTCGGCAACTCCGGAAGAATTCCCTGCTCGAAATATTGGGTTCTGAACCGTTCAAAAGTCGCCAGCAGCTCCGATACTTTGCGTTCGGCGCCGTATGGAATCGGTCGCGGACTGGCCGCTTCCCCCGTCCGGATAATCTGCAGGAATTCCCGACACAACTCACCGACGTAAATCAGTTTGATCGAACCGTCCACCTGGATTTCCGGCTGTTCGCCATGCGTCAATTTATGGCAGAAGGTCGCCACAACCGAGTTGTAATTCGGCCGGCCGTAGGGACCGAAAACGTTCGGAATCACGCAACCGGTGAATTTGGCGCCGCTCCGTTCCGCCCAGACTTCCAGCAATTGGCGGCCTGCGCGTTTCGAGGCGCCATAGAGATTATCGCGCTCCTCCTGGGTCGAGCTGGAAAACAGCACGTGCGGCGTGACCTGCTCGGCCTCCATCGCCGCGATCAACTGCCGGACCAGCCGGAGATTGGTGTCGTAGATCACCTGCGGGTCGGGGTGGCGATTCATCGCCGCCAGGTGCACGATCGCGTCGCACCGCTTCACAAAATGCCGCAGCGCCGCCTCATCCGTAAAATACTCGTCTTTACAGGGAACCCGCTCGACATCGCTTTGAGCACCAAGCAGGTTGTATAAATGGGTTCCGACAAATCCCGGCTGTCCGGTGATCCCGATTCTAAACATGATTTCTGGGCTCCTTCTTTTGCCAATCCATCCACAAGTCCTTGTCATAACGCCAACTGTCCTGCAACGCCTCCGTCAGCACCTTCCCGGAAAACACCAGCAATATCGAATCGGCAACTTCCGCTTTCAGGCAGTTGGCATACCCTTCCGGCACGCAGATGATCCGGCTGTGCCGTTCATCCAGTCCGTACACTTCGGGGATCAACCGTTCGCTCGGGTGTTCCCAGTCATCGACAGCGGCGAAGGCCAGCGTGAAGGCCCCTTTGACACAGTAAAACCACTTCTTTTCGTAGCGATGCCCATGCCAGCCGCGGATCACGTTTTCGTCCGGATGGTGAATGAAATAAAAACGTTCCACGCCGGGAAAACGAAAAGCGTTCAGGGAGGAAATTTGACCACGATGGTCGGTGAAGATTTCGCCCGGAATAACGCTGATTCCGGCCATTTTGGTGTTACAGTCCCAAATCTTCCCGGATAAACCGGAGTTTCAACAACAGTTCCTTCATCCCGGCGACATCCAGCCGGCGGGTGTTGTGCGAATGGTAATCCTCGATTCTCGCGACATCTTCGGAGCCTTCAATGAAATATTGATCATAATTCAGATCGCGGGTGTCACACGGAATCCGGTAATAGTCATCCATATCGACCGCCTTGGCCATCTCTTCGCGGGTCACCAGCGTTTCGTAGAGCTTTTCGCCGTGGCGGGTGCCGATTATCCGGATTTCCGACGTGGAGTTGTACAACTCCTTCAGCGCCGTCGCCAGGGTGTTCAACGTCGCCGCCGGCGCTTTCTGAACGAACAGATCGCCGTTGACGCCATGCTGCCACGCGTAAATCACCAGGTCCACCGCGTCGTCCAGCGTCATCATGAAACGGGTCATATTCGGGTCGGTGATCGTGATCGGTTTGTTCGCTTTGATCTGTTCCACCCACAATGGAATCACCGAACCGCGCGACGCCATCACGTTGCCGTAGCGTGTACAACAAACCGTGGTTTCCGCCTCACGCCCCAGGGCCCGTCCCTTGGCGATCGCCACCTTTTCCATCAGCGCTTTGGAGATCCCCATCGCGTTGATCGGATACGCCGCCTTGTCGGTCGACAGCACCACGACATTTTTCACGCCGTGCGCCGCCGCCGATTCCAAGACGTTATTGGTCCCCAACACGTTGGTCTGCACCGCCTGCAACGGAAAAAACTCGCAGCTCGGCACCTGCTTCAACGCCGCCGCATGGAAGATGTAATCCACGCCGTCCATGGCGCCGTCGACGCTCTGCCGGTCGCGAACGTTGCCGATGTAGAACTTCACTTTCGGGTTCTGCAACTCATGCCGCATGTCGTCCTGTTTCTTCTCGTCACGAGAAAAAATCCGCACCTCACGGATATCTGAGTTCAGAAAACGGCGCAATACCGCGTTCCCGAAACTTCCCGTGCCACCCGTGATCAATAAGGTTTTGTCTGTGAACATAATCCTTCCTAATTTTACCAATAAAAGCTCATCATGAGTTAAATTTAATTTTACTTGCAAGGGATTGATCCATAATTTCCTATCATGGCATATGCGTGATAAATTCAATCGTCTTTTCTGCGGTCCGTTTCCAGTCAAATAATAACGCGGCCCGTTCACGAACTTTAAATCCGCGTTCAACCATTGCGTCCGGTCTCTTTTCCGCATCCTGTACAACTTTAGCCAAATCTCCTTCCTGATAAGGATCAAACAACCAAGCGTCGTCCCCGGCAAATTCCGGCATTGGTTGAACAGAAGAAGCAAATAGCGGCTTTCCTGCCGACATTTTTTCTAAAAGTATATTAGGACAGCATTCACATGACGAAGCAAAAACCAGAGCGCGCGCATTTTGATAAAAAATGGGAAGTTCAGCATAGTTAATTTCACCGATATACCGGATTCGTTCCCGATACAAAGAATTATTAATCAACTGAACAACGTCCTTCCCATAAGCATTGATACATGGACCAGCCAATACCAACGGATATTGAAAACCCTGTTCACAAAGTATTTCCCACTCTTTGATGACTTGTTTTTGAGCTTTATAGTAATCCAAGATAGAAATATAAAGGTAATATTCGCCAGCCTTCAATCCCTTCTCTTCGATAGCGGTATTCCTTTTTGGCGGCTCCCAGAAAAGCTCATGCAAACCATGGTAAATAATACATGACTTTCGCGTGACTCCAGGATAGCATTTCTGAACACATTCATGAGAATATTTCGATATAAATACTACGCGATCCGCCAGGCGATAAGAGATCAAATAAAGTGTTCGCAACAAAAGCAATTTCCAACGCAGAACAGACACGACCGGAAAGCGAGTACGCTCCTGTTCATCCCAGGGCAACATATTTCTCAATGCGGTAGCAGTTCGAACATTCTTTCCCAGTAGAGTCAGCATAATTCCACTGGGGGCGTAATAGACATCAATTTTATTTTTCCGAATAAGATGCGGCAATTGAAAAATCTCCCAGAAAAATCTCCGCAACGGCGAAGCCGTCACCGTAAAATTCGGAACCAAGAATTCAATATCCGTCCTTCCGGCGGCAGCAGTTCGGAATAAGTCTTCATTATATCTGCCACAAAGCAATACATAATGCAACTCTGGCGCAACAGGCGCAAATTTTAGCAAATTAACAATATAAGTCAATCCACCGCCGCGCCTGGCAGCCAAGGCATTAATAAGAATCTTCATAGTTACAGGTCAACGATTGCTTTGGAATTACGCATTTGGCAAGCTGATATTAAAAAGAGAACTTCACATTAAGGACAATTTACTTTGGTTACATGTCATTTTTCGGAATCGGGGCTGTCAATCTGGAACTTCATGCCGTTTTCGGAGGCCTCATCCATTTCGACAAGAGTTAAATCATCTAGCAATATTTCTCCCTCAAGCAGACCGAAACAAATTTTCATTTCATTTTTCTCCAACTTCCTGGACAATTCCAATGGGAACCGATACCGGAAGCATTCACCCGGCAAAATGTTCACAATCCCAGGTGAGTAAGAAAAATAAAAACTCCCATTTTCAAAGAAATAGAGCCATAAACCAAAGCGGCTGTTCCGTACCCCTCTTGCTGTAAAACTGAAATCATACTCGCCCCGGCATGGAATTTTTGCTTCCATCATGACGGAAACAAGTTTATCAGAGCGTAGCCGCAACGAATATTTTCCGGAAATTGCCTCAACACTCCACAATTCAATTTCCGGATTGGAATGAAACTCAAATCCATGATAAAAATTAGGAGACCAATCCGCAGGAAATGCGTACTGCCGCTCATAAAAGAATTTAACATCTTTGCTGGGAAACGCCGCAGCTTTGTCGGCAATACCGGAACTCTCCTGCTGCTGTTCAAAATCTCCATTCGTTATAAGATTTCGAGATTGAGGACTGGCGCGATCCAACAATTCTATTGACATTTTCTTGCGAATATGAGGTTCGAACTTATAAATGCACAGTTGCCTTTTTCGTTTTCGGTTAACATACGTCGAATACAGCAAAGATAATTGAGAATCCCCGACCTTCAATGCTTCCGCTGCAAGTGGAGCTTCGGCTGTATTTTTAAAGCAAATGATATAAGCAACATCGCCCCAATAAGCGAACTCAAACATTCTCGCAGAAACTGTTTCAGCAAGTGTTTGTTTCTGTTGCGGAAACAGAAAATAATCCATATCCGGAAGATAGTATTTAATAATCCACTTTCGGTCGATAAAATCGCCTATCGCGACATGCTCGTAAGCTTTGGCATCCTCTCTTAAGGCAAGTAGTGCTTTCCGCAAATAATCTTCTTGAGAGAAATTCAAAAAAACTTTTACCAAGCAACTAATTACAATAACAAATAATAAAATACGACGCCCCCAGACCGGCAGTTTAGGGCTACATATCCCGATCGCAGCAAATATAATTGCAAAAGGTAAAAAAATCACGAAATAGCGGGAAGACAGAACCGACAGACCACATCGCCATAACCAGGCAAAAACAAGAAAAATTATGATCGGGTAAATCAAGACGAACTTTAATGTCTTCGGCGTACGCCAACGAATTATTCCCCAAAGGCCCAATAAACAGGCAAGCCCCACCGGTTCGAAGATCATTCGTATCATTTTTTCCAAAGCAACGATCATTGAAGCGCCTGCAAACGAAATTGTATTACCGCACTGTAATATTGGCCTATCGGGACTCCAATCAAAAGATGTACCAAAATGAAAAACAAACAAAACGATCCACCGAAGTAGCCTAATGCCCACAAAATATCAGATTTACTAATTTTCCGAGTCAATTGGAACGAGATCAGGCTTAAGAATAATAAAACTATTAACTCCAGTGCTTCATGACGGGACATCACAGCAAGAACCAAACTCAAGGCCGCCAGAACCCAAGCGATTTTCCTTCGCGTTTCCATTCCCCAAAAGAGCAGAACAAGAAACATTCCAGAAAAAAATAGATACAGAATTTCACGTTGTATTTCCATTGATAATTCAAGCAAATTCGGATGTATTGCCGTCAGCAATGCCGCAACCATAGCAATATTGCCATTCCCGCTTATGACAGATGCCAGGTAATATACGACAAAAACCAATAAGGACATTAGAATAATATTGCAGCCAACAATTCCACAAATCGGATCAAGCCCGGCGGTTCTGAAAACCGTAATAAGCCAAAGCAGTAACGGGGGAATATAGACCTGGCTGTTCTCTTCCAGCATCGCAGTAATATCCCCTTGACGATACCACACCTCTCCAAGATGAAGATAGAGCGCGCCATCCCTGGATAAAGCAGTTCCCGCGCAGCTACTTAAAATCCCCAATGACAATGCCAGTAAAAAAATACCCCATAAAATAAGCAGTCTTTGCCGTTTTGAGAAAGAAATACAACAAAGGAAAACTTGTTGAGCTATTTTAGTGAAGAATTTCATACGGCTGGACAAGGTAATGTTCTAGAGCGTTATAAAGTTTTTTCGCTTGTAGATTCATATTAAACGATTTTTCTGCAACCAAACGGCCATTTTGTCCAATTTTCCTGGCATAATCATAATCCGCCAAGACCCGTTCCAAAGCTTCCGCAAAGGACTCCGGGTTACCAGGCTCGGCCAAAAATGCGCTTTCACCATCTGTCAAATATTCTGCAATTTCCCCAGTCGTTGTAACGCATACCGGATTGCCAGTAGCCAAATACTCTCCCAATTTCGTCGGAAATCCACCATCGGCCTGATGTGACAGGGGACGAGCCAGCGCCAATATGTCGGCGCTGAATAACATTCCAGGAATCCTGTCCCGATCTACCGCACCAGTAAAAATGACTTTTGAGGCAAGACCTAATTTTTCAACAAGCTGGTCCAAGAACGCTGAATCATGAGTACGGGGGCCGACAATATACAAGAAATATTGTGGATATTTCCTGGTAATAACGGCAAAAGCCTGGATCAAAATATCAACACCATCTTTTTGATTGGATATCGCACCGCAAAACATAATGTAAGGCTTGTGCAGAGTATTGTTATTCATATGAACTTGTTTCTGTGATAAATCAAATCGGGAAAGATCCACTGTCATCGGAGTATGGATATAAAATTTATTTCCGCCGGAGAGCTCTTTATAGTGCTCAAGTAAGCGTAATGTCATAATGTTGAAAATATCGACATGAGGCAGAATAAAATTCCGCATATCATTAAAACGACCATTGAGGTATCTTTTCAAAAAGTGATTTTTAACTATCGGTTGAAGATCATCAAATTCACTCAACTCAAGCATTGTTTTATATTTTCTACTCTGCAGCAGTCTTTTCAAAAGAAAAGTTTCTTCCGGATTGGATGCATTGGTCCAGATAATATCAGGTTTAAATAGTTTAATGAATATCTTTATATACAGCAAATTATAGTATCTGAAAAGCGGACTGAGCACATAACGATTCACTCGACGAAAGAATAAACTGTCGGCAAGTGAAAGGAATGTATGATGGACTTTTACAGAACTGTTCCAATCCGCAGTAAATGTTTTTTTAATCTCCAACCACGAATTATAACCACCAATGGCAATTATTGTAATATTTGCTCCATTATCAGCCAATCCCTGCAATAAAGTTCGCCAACGATTTGCAGAGGCAGAAGATTCATAAAAGGGATTTAGATTTCTAATGACAAGTATCCTCATAATAAAAAAAATGCTCCCATCGCGAAACAAAAAATTAAACATTCAAAGAGACAATATTACTTTTTTTCATATAAATTTATCTTATTGAGAAAAATTTTTGGTATTATTTCTGTCTCTTATCAGATTAAATGAATAACGAATGACTTCTAAACACAAACACGAGTAAAATAGTGTTTTGACATATCCAGTCGCAAAAACAGGATCAAAAATAGAATTACTCCAAAGCCAAAAAAATATTAAAAGTAAATATAATGAAAAAAAGTTTTTATGATCACTCAAAAACCATCTCCAATACAGTAATTGAGTAATTAAGACAAGAAAAAAGCAGAAAAAGATAGTTCCCCAAAAACCAAAATCATCATACAATAACAAATACATCGTTGCTACACTACTAAAAAAAAGGGCATTCCTTTGTTGTAGTTCCAGAAACATTGTTTTCATTGAATATGTTTCGATATCAAAAATATTTCCAAGCGATGCTTTTATTCCAAACAAGCCAAAAAAGGGCAATTGCCAGGATAATACTCCCGAAAAAGTTTTTCTGCCATAATCCAATTTTTCCGTGACGAAATCATTCCGTCTTAACTGGTAACCGGTTGTTGCACAACCGAAGTAAACAATAATCGAAGCAAATGGGCGTGCCCATACAGGCATATTGGCCAGTCCCTGGTTTTGCAGATTCATCATTTCATATCGCTGGGCAAGATTATAATTAGAATACGCCATAAATAAAATCAACAATATTGCACAAAGATAAATAAATTTTTTCAAAAGCTTCCTCACTTGTATAAAGTAGTCAGTTTTAGCAAATGAACAAAAGGCTAAAGCACTTCCAAAAATATACAGCCTGAAAGCAATAACAATCACATTGCGTCCTCCTACCGATAACGCATCAAAAAAACTAGCCAGCAAGGGGATAAACAATATGAAAACGGCAATTCTTTTTTTATCATCTTCCTTGGGCAAAAATATATATTGAAATCTAGAGCACAGAAAAAATCCAGCGCAAATAGCCAACATATAATTAATATTCAACATCACTCCCAGCAAAGTACGAATCAGGGATTGTTTTTCTTCACCATAAAACATTGCAGTATCATATTCAACCATTTTGTTTCTATTTGAAAAAAAATCGAAACTTGCACCGGAAAGAATAAAATTAGTTATGGAACATATTAAGCATACAAACGCGAGGACGGAAAAGAATCTTTTAATATCATCAATTTTTAATTCTGGCTCTCTGCTTAGAATGGTTCTTCTGCCGATATTCTTGCAAACATAGAAAAAAATAGAGGTGCAGAGCACAAAATAATACAGCTCATTCACGTGTTCAGCAAAATAGTAATTATGTTCCGAAGGAAAAATATTCAATAAAAAATAACTAAAAATACAACATACCCACAAAACACAAAACCAAAAGGCGGGATGGAGAAAAATTTTCACATGGTAAGTTTTCCAAAATGAAATTCCGACAGCAGCGGTTAAAAATAATGTAGTAAAAAGTAAAAAATAGGACATGATTTTATAATCAAGCTTTTTTCATGTTTTGAGTAAGAGACAAATAATGATATATCATCACCGCCAGATAACCACCGGAGGCAGCAATGCGTGTTATGATTGCTCCACTGATTCCAAGGAAATAAACTCCTGCCAGATTCCCAATTACAAGAATAACGCCGCAAAAAATTGCCCCGTTCCGCAATCCTTTGCCATCACCATGTGCACCAAGGAAACGATTGAACAAATCGCCCAGGCCATGCAATACCGTCCCCAGTCCCAAAAATCCGGCATAATACACAACGACGGCATAAGGGGCGGGATATAGAAAATTCACAACCGGATGAATGCAAATAATAAACAGGAGCAGACCGCTCAATGAAAACAACAAGGTAAAAAACAAAGTACGGGGAGGAATACGCCACTCTCTGGTAAAATTTTTATAATAAACAGTTCCTATGATTGATGGTAACAACAGCAATGGAGCTGACAGCGTTGTTGCCAGTGAAAAAAATCCAACCAGACGGTTGTCCAGAGAAAATATCCCCAGCGTAATCCCAGCAAGTTGCGCCATGGAAACACCACATATCGACCCCAGGTAAACTTGCATTCCATACTGGGAGTTTTCGGTCTGTAAATCCTTGAAAACTGCTTTCAAACCTTTGAAACATATTGGCCTGGAAAAAATTATCAAAAGAAGTACGACAACAGGAATGCCATATTGCAGCAAAAGTACTTTATTACAAGAAGCTCCCCAGAGGCGAAAAACAGTCCAGCCAATGATCAAATAGAAAATTGATGGAATCAATCGCGCAATTGCAATATCATTTATTTTATTATCTCCCTGTGCCGTAGTATTGATATAATTCGAAAGAAGCGGAAAGGAGGATATCAACGTACCCACCGCAAACAATCGTGCCAGGGAATCATTTCCTTTATACCAATAAAATATGGCAACCGACAGTGTCAAAAGCGTCATTACCAGAAATGTTATACCAAGTATGATAATCATCACCGCCTTGACTCTTCTGATATATTCATCGTCCCGGCTCAGAGCAATCAAACGGCATCCAGAAACAAAATAGCCCAGCAAAAGGAATCCAGACAGGAAAGTTATTGTGTTGATGATATATTTGACATCCCCATACTCGACAGGAGACAGTACTCGAGTATTCAAAACCGATATTCCTGCAAATTCACAAATCCCGCCTACATAGCCACGGATGGTGACCTTGGAGAGTCGAAACAATTTCTCCGCAAAATCTTTCATGTCGGCAGATGACATTTTTGCCGCATTTAGATAAATACGCTTGCTTGGAAAGAAAAAGATCTGGTCTAATCGCTTTTTACGCGGAGAAGGTGGATTTCTGCCGACAATAGCCCAATTCCCATCAAAAGGGATGTGCATTCTTTGTGGCGAACCGATTTCATACATGTTGGCATCCAGCGATTTATAGAATAAAAGCGGCTCTCCGGTACTACCGCCGGTGCCTCCTTGTGTCAGACGTGACAAATCATCCGTCCCGGCGATCATGTCTTTGGCGTGTTCCCGGACTTCCTGCTTTTCCAAAACGGGCAGTTTGCCGAAATCATCGTAGGTTTGAATATCTTCAAGTTGAATTCCCACCTCGCTATATTTTTTTCGATAATAAGGGATGTTGGTATAGGCGTGGCGAAAAAGTTCAATACAACGCTTTTCCCGAAGCGCATACAAAGCACTTTCCGGCAGTGCTTCTTCGGTGATTGTTTGACGAAAAATCCTGCGGTCCACTGGATTGATCAGAAATTTTTTCCATAGGAAAATAGATTCACTAAGAGTTGACATTTCCGATTCCTTGATGATTATTCTTTCGCGGTGAACAGCTTCTGGTAAGCATGAAATCAAGATATTGCCCGGCGATATAGGCGGGGGCCAGAAAATTTTTGACGGCTTCCGCATGAGCTCCCAACTTCGCTCTATATTCTTCATCAATGACAAGCCGTTTCAAAGCAGCATAAAGTTGTTCCGTATCCCCCATTTTAACCAATAAACCATTCTTGCCATTTCGAATCAAATCACTTGGGCCCGCCGGACAATCGAAGCTGACACACGCCATTCCCATTGCCATTGCTTCTGCCAACGCATTGGGAAAACCTTCTGCAAAAGAAGTAAATGCAAATATTTCAGCATTGGCCAGCAATTCCTCGACGTACCGAGATTCCTCGATCAGGATAACCCTCTCCGTCAACTTCTCAAGTGTCACCTGCTGAAGTATCATTTCTTTTTCCGGCCCGGAACCAACCAAGACCAATTGCCATTCGCGATGCTCTTCGGCAATTCGCTTAAATACATCGATTAAAATTTTCTGACCTTTGCTGGGAATCAAGCGGCCAACCATAATGATAGTTTTGGCATGCGATTTATGGCTACTGCTTTGAAAGAAATCAGGACTTAAAGGGTTAAAAATGACCGCAATATTGACACATCCTATTATCCGAATCAACTCATTTTTTGCCTGTCCCGTCTGAGCAATGATCCCATGTGCATATCGATAAAGCCATTTGCGCAAATGATCTTGAAGCCATCCATAAGAGCGATATGGACTCCCCCGGTCTGAAACAAATATTTTTAACTTCAACCCCCAAAGTGCTAATAAGGTCATGATATTGCAGTGAGTTAAAAATGAAAGCAACACATCAGGAGAATGCTTCTTCACCAATTTTCGATAACGAAACATTGCAAGCAGCAATAATATCGACTTCAAAAATATATTACGCCGATAAGGAACCAATACATGTCTACTAACCTTATCATCTAACTCACATCTGTCCTAACAAACTTTTGAAGGGGTGAAAAAAGTGGAGCCAACTTGTC
>OJMH01001031.1_pt1 | contig 30969 bp, 25 predicted proteins | sample 1597111 | NCBI WGS metagenome assembly OJMH01 (sample SAMEA2452115, study PRJEB22498) | human gut metagenome | reverse complement strand
ATGCATGATTGAATGTTCGGGAGATTTGGAGGCGAGTTATTCAGCAGTTCCTTAGCACACATGAACGAGCTAGGCAAGACCCTTCCTGAATATTCTTTAATTTCCGAGATGAAGTGTATAGGCGAGGGGTTAACACCGAGGATCATTGCGGAGATTGGTGATGTCAGAAGATTTCACAACAAGCACTCTCTTATTGCCTACGCCGGTATTGACGCGCCGCCTTTCCAATCGGGATCGTATACCGCGATGGAGCGTCATATTACCAAGCGAGGCAACAAATATCTGCGCAAGGTCATCTATGAAGTTTGTCTGAGTTACATACAGCACAAGCCCGAAGGCGACCCTGTGTATGAGTTCATCGAGAAGAAGCGTTCCGAGGGTAAATGCGGAAAGGAAGCCTTAGTTGCCGGCATTAACAAATTCCTTCGCATTTACTACGGTAAAGTCACCGATCTCTACCGTGAATTAGAAATCTGATTACATACAACCGAATATCTCTCGGGCGAAAAAAATTACCCCTTTTTCGCCCTTTTGGTGTTGCTTCTGTTACCTCAAAATTTTTCTCAATTTTTTTCGATAAACCTATTGACTTTTCTTAGCAGGTTTACCGCAGCGCAATTTTTAGGAGCTGTAAAAAGCACCATAAAGCAGGCAAAGACAAAAGCTACTTCAGTCCGTTTGTAATTCCCTGTAAATCACACATTTATCCAATCTCTCAAAAAGCGAATCGAATCTCTTGTCTGCTCTCATGATGTCAAAACAATCGCGCTTAAAGACTTTTTGATAATCAAGCGGGACGATCCAATTCCACCAATCATTATGCAACATACTGATTTCTTTGTATTCTTTACCGTCTTTTTCGATCCAATTGATTTCACATTCCAAAGTAAATCCTTTTAATGCGGGAGACGAGCATCCTATTTTAAACTCTTCATCGGTGACAGACATGATCTGTTCAATCACGCGCAAGGTGTCTTCGAATGCATCATAAGCTTCATTCATTTTTTTGAGTTTGGCAAACGAAGCCGTATAGCGTATTCCAAGTTCTATTCGCTCTTCACACCACAAATCTGTGACTGTTCCGCCGCTCACCAAATACTTCTTATCGGGGGATAAATTGTTTACAGCATTAAGATAATTAAGCTGCGTTTCACAAAACCAAATAAAATGATTTGGGTCGTCGCACAAATAGACTTGCCAATCGTTCGCCGCACTTATGATATGCGAAAGCTCCATCCATAGAACGTACTGCCGCACAGGCTCGATTTTGTCAAGTTCCTCGCGCATTTTATATCTGTTGAACAGTAGTGTGGAACGGGACATATCTTCACGACTGGCATATGCGTCCAAAAAAGCATCGATGTGTTCATCATCTTCCATGTTCGCCATACATCCGATAACCGCATAATGCTGGTCTTTGGGACACACTCTGAATACTTCTTCTGCCAAAAGCCGCATTTCCTCAAGAACACTTGTGTCTTGAAACAAGCGAACCTTCCAAATTTCGTTGTACATTCCCCAAAACCAATATTGTTGATAATCCTTGAGATTACGTCGTATTTCCCGCATTATCTCAACGGTTTCCTGAACATCCTTTGCACGAACGGCAATTTCGAACGATTTTTGAAGCTCCGAACAGCGTTTTTCCTTTTCCTCTTCCGTAACTCCAAGCAACGAATCTACCGACGTTTCAAAAAGCGACGCAATCATGGGCAGCATTTCGATATCGGGATAGGTCGCACCTATTTCCCACCGGGAAATTGCCTGCGGAGATGTCCCGAACTTTTCAGCCAATTGTTCCTGCGTAAGATTCATACGCCGGCGGTTCAGACGTATTTGATTTCCCAGATTCAATTTCATACCATATCTCCATTCTGTCAGTATTTGCGCAAATCCTATGTTTTACCGGCAACAATAGTATACCGTATTTTACGGGCATAATCAAGCGCACAGTTTATGAGATTTTTTCTCAATATGTGAGAGAAGTAAGTTTAGCCTCGGCAAATTCGCCTGACGGCAGAAATGCGGCTTGTGCAACAGTCGGAGCACAAGCCGCATTTCTGCCGTCAGGGGATTTTTCCGAAGTGGTGGAAAAGTATCAATTATAAGCAGAAAATCGCGATTACTTGCTTAAAACGACATATGTTGTAGGCATTTCAAGCGGATTGTATGAAGTACTAATGTATTTCATATCAAGCATTTTCTTTGCCGGAGCGCACACGGTATGATAGAAACGATCCTGCCCTGAAATGCGCGCGACAGACTTTTTCAGCCTGTTTGGGGTATGCTCGCCGATAATATGTTCCGAAACGTTATCTATCGTCTCTATAAGCTCTCCCATTCTATTTTTCATAAACTGCTCGGCTTTTGCCATAAGCTCACCATATTGCGCCTTTGAATATATGGGCATAGCAACGCGGAAGCCTCCGCTTTCCGATATAACATAACCGTCGCGAACCATTTCGGCTATGGTTTCAAGGTCGTATTCGCTCAGATTATCAGCAGTACCGTCGGCAATATCGCACAATATATCAATCTTTCTCGGGTTGCCGTAGAAATCATGATGATCGCCTTTGAGCGCAGGTAAATAGTCGAAGAACCATACAGTATCTCCGCCTTTACTTTCAACTGTGCAATAGTTGAAAGTGCGCGCAGTCATATCTCCGGAGTCTTCTTTCAACCATATATCGGCATACTCGCCCCATCCTGTTTTCTCCGGCTTTTCGACATTTTTGAAAGCATAACCCCCTATCGTTCGCCACATTATGGTTGAAAGCTGCCAACGAAGCGTATTTTCGCTGAAGTCAGCGCCGTAAAAACCGAGCTTTACATATTCCTCCATACAGGAATCGACAAATTCAATTATAAGCTTTGCAATGGCATCATATTTCCCTGATACCTTGCGGCAGATCTCTTCCGTACATTCACGGTTGATGATAACAACATTTGCCGAATATCGTTTGCCGTCATACACAAGTATTTTCTTTTCGGTCATCTCTTTTATCTCATCGTCCAGATATGGAAGCGGTATTCCTGTTTCAAGGCTGATCTGCTGAACTGTCAGTGAGTCATTGTAGCAAGCACAAACGATATTCTGCTTGATTTTGCTTTGCATGAATTGCCAAAATTGATTCGGTCCCTGTCCGCTGTACATGGGAATAAGGGCTTTGGGATTGTAGCTGAGTTCTCCGAGATTTCTTTCCATATTCATTCCTTCTTTCAGTTTTTTTCTTGATTTGAACAGCAGGTATTTTACCATGCTTTCGGATATTGCGAGCAAATCTGAAATTTCAGAGCATGAGCGCCCCTCAATATAATACAAAATCGTTGCTTTGCGGTATTTTTCCGATAGCAAAGTCAACTCACGCCGGAGAAGATACAGGCGCTCACTGTCGTCCTCCGAAAGTTGATCTTCCGATGGGATATCTTCCGATAATTCGCAAGTGTTGTTTTTCAGCTTTTTTCTATACCACTGTTTATAAACGTTCCCGGCAACGCCCCACATAAAAGCGTAAAAAGCGTTTTCATTGCGAATATTTTTGACCGATTTCGTAAGCTCAAGCAGAATATCCTGCGATAGGTCTTCGGCGTCCTGTTGCGATGGCGTTTTGGCTCTGCAATATGAATAGATTGTTCTGGATATTTCCGCGATTTTTTCATGCAGCCAGTTTTCGTCCATTTGCTCACCTCCCCTTATATGTTTTTCAGAAGCTTCTGCCTTAATAGTGAAAGAAAAATGATTTGGTTAATGCTTTTTAAAAAAATCAGCCGAAAGTGGGGCAAAAAACCTCATTTTCGACTGATTTTTGGTCGCCCACATGCGAGTATATCCGAACCGTTGAGTGTTGCATTTATATCGGAAAGTCGCACAATTGTGCTTGTGTTGGGATAATTGCAGTTGATAAGCAGTTTATCATCGTAAACAAACACAGAATTCAAAAATGTGTCAATCAGTCGTTTCCGGTGGGACAGTTCGTTTATGTTCAAATTACGCAGACGCTCAAACCAAAATCGTACTTGATCCTCATTCAGTAACGGGCGGCGGATGCTCTCCTTGGCGATCTCGATTTCAATATCTTTTTTCTTGCTTTCCAATTCTTCAAGTCGTTGCTTGGTAGACTGGGTGAAAATCCCTTGTTCTATGGCGGCAAGAATATTGTCAATGGATTTGTTGAGCTCCGCTAATGATTGTTTCAAATGTGGAATAACCGTATTTTCAGCAGTCTGGAACTCCATGAATGCGTGAACGATATCATCGATAAAGCATGCGTCTTCAAGCTTTTTCCGAATCTCCAAAACAACAAGGTTTTCAATCCAGTCCTTTTTTATTGCTTTTTTTCGGCATCCGCCGTGTCGTTTTGCGTTGGTACACTTGTAGTAATGGTGAACTGTACCGCTTCGGCTTGTGCCGCATTCACCGACCATCAAGGATTCGCATTCGCCGCAAAATAGTTTTGTAGTCAGGAGATAATCGTCTTCCGCTTTGTGGCGGGCGGGAGCTTTTTTGTTCTTCGCAATTTTCTCCTGCACACGGTCAAACAGATCTTGGGGAACCAACGCGGGGATTCCGTTCGGAATTATGATGTCGCGGTATCTATACTCTCCGATGTATTTCCGATTGGAGAGCATCCGTGAAACGCTGTCTATGTCAATATCTCCGCCTCGTTTGTTTTTGAGTCCGTGTTGATTCAGAACGGCAGCGATTTCACTCATTGTCAGACCTTCATCGTAATGTCGAAAGGCTTCTAAAACGAATGGGGCAGTTAAAGAGTCCGCGACATAATGCTGTTCCTTATCGGCATAATATCCGATTGGCATTGTCCCACCGTTATACTTGCATTTGAGCGCATTTTCGGTGTGCCCGCGCAGTACCTTTTCAGACAAATCGGCAGAATAGTACTCCGCCATGCCTTCGAGTACCGATTCCAGCAAAATTCCTTCGGCACCGTCGGAGATGCGCTCTACGGCAGACATTACCTTGACACCGTTCTTTTTAAGTAGTGCCTTGTAGTGAGCGGAGTCGTAACGGTTACGGGCAAAACGGTCGAGCTTCCAAACGATAACCAAATTAAAGTTGTGCTTTGCGCTGTCTTTGATCATGCGCTGAAAATCCGGACGGCGGTCTGTTTTGGCAGAAAAGGCGCGGTCAATGTACTCACCGACAACCGAAATTCCGTTCTTCTTTGCAAAAGCATAACACTCCCGCATCTGTCCCTCAATGGATTCTTCGCGCTGGTTTTCACTGGAATAGCGGGCGTAAATCACCGCCACCAGTCCTTCGACTTCTTTCTTTGCCACCAGCTCACTTCCTTTCTGCTTATAGTATAGGGCTTTTATGATTTCCGCGCAAATGTGCGGAAAAGATTATTCTGCATTGGCACCCATTTGGTTGACAACTTGCTTTTTTATCCGTACAATTCGTTTCTGCATCCCGCCCGCGGTTTTATAACCGTAAGCATTCGCAAGGGCGGCATAGGTTTCACCGTTCGCATGGCGAATCAGGATCTCACGGTCGGTTTCACTCAGCAGAGAAAGACATTGCTGTACCATAATGCGGTCTGTGACCTCTGCAACCATATCATCCGACGATGCAATTTCAAGCGGTGTAACCTTGCCGTTTTCATCCTTCGGACCGCCGGTTTCTATCGACACTTTTTCAACGATGGCTCCGTTTTTTGTATGTTCAATTTTTCTCGCCGCACTGATCAAAGAACGATTTTCGGGCTTGCTCCGGTTGTAATCTTCGTATGCCGGCATGGATTTTGTCAGTTCTGCGATCTCCGGCAGGGAGAGCAGATACGCCCATATATCCCATTCGCGTTTGAGAAACTCATTACAGTTGTCTGCATCAATGCCGTGCTGTGCCATTGCTTCAATGAATGCTGCTTTGAGTTCCGGAGAAGCATTGATGATGGCGGTATAATAGCCAACGGCTTTGTAGCATCCCTCGTATGTCAGCGAAACCGGATCATCGGTTTTTGAAAAATCGGAGGGAGGAAAAGAGAGCTTCAGATCGTGCCGTGTGTCAAGGCTTGTCCCTTTTACGATACGATAGATTTCTTTTAGATAGTCCTGTGCTTCTTCACACCAATTTGTCGTATCGACATTCGGCAACACCTCGGATATATCCAGTCGATCAGCCATATTGCGTTCTGCTACTTCTTTGGCAGTTCCGCTTTGAAGAGTTGACATGATCATGTCAACAATATGCCGAGGGAGGGATAGAGGTTCTTCGTGCGAGTGAAATTGTTCTTGTTCGGTCATTTGAGATCCTTTATCAGTTTCAGGGCAACGCCCTGAATGGATAGTTGTTTGGGATGAATGATTCGTTTGCTGTCTGTATAAGTATGATTTTCCGCATACAATACCGGTTTCCCGTCTTCGAAACGAATCCGTTTCAGCGTATTGCCATCTTCGGTTAATGCAACAACGATTTGCCCGTCGGTGGCTTCGGATTTTCGCTTTACAAGAATCAAGTCGCCTTTCTCAATGCCGAGGTCAATCATGGAATCTCCGTAGGCACGGAGTAAAAAACACTCACCGTCAACCCATTCCTCCGGTATGGCAAGGTAACCATCAGTATATTGTTCCTGCTCCTCGGGCGATCCGCAGATAACAGCACCGAGAATCGGAAGGCGGCGGAAGCCTGACTTCATTTTTTCCTGCCCGGCAATCGCAAGCGTTCCTTTGCCGGAATAAGTAATAATACCTCTCTCGTTGAGCCGTGTCAGATAACGATAGCCGACCGATTTGCTCATATTCATGTAATTCAGAATTTCTGCGAATTTTGGCGACTCGCCGTTGTTTTCGTGAATGTAATCGGTGATATACGCCGCCATTGCTTGTAGTTTGTTTTCATCTAATACTTTCATACACACTCCATATCATAACAAGTGGTTCTCTTATAGTATAGCAGAACTTTTGGTTCTTGTCAAGATATTTCTCTAAAAATCAATATAAAAATTCGCGGAATTCGCAAAATTCGCTTTATTCGCTTGACAGAAGCGAATTTTTGAAATATAATATATTCAGTGATTACTGAATCGGAGGATAATTCATGATTTTTGAAACCGAAAATGTTGAATTCAAAGCACAGATTACTGATGAGTTGAGTAAAGAAGTAATAGCATTCGCAAACACCGATGGAGGTGTGATTTATGTTGGCATTGACAATGAAGGTAATGCCATTGGCATTGACGATGTGGACGAGTCCTATACGCGTATTACGAACGGAATCAGAGATGCAATCATGCCAGATGTTACAATGTTTGTAAAATATACAATTCAAGAAAACAGAGTAATAAAAATTGTAGTTGGCGAAGGTGCATGCAAACCGTACTATTTGAAATCAAAGGGATTGAAGCCGAGTGGCGTTTATGTTAGGCAGGGAACTTCCTCTGTTCCCGCTTCATTTGATCAGATTCGGGCAATGATTAAAGAATCTGACGGGGATTCTTTTGAAAGCATGCGTTCAATGGAGCAGAATTTAACATTTGAGAGTGCCAAAAAGGCGTTCTCACGCTATGGCGTTCCATTCTCAGAAGCCAAATACCGCGTGCTCGGAATGACGCTGTCTACGGACGGGCTATACAGCAATCTTGCGGAAATTTTATCCGATCAGTGCTGTCATACTACCAAGGTCGCTGTATTCGCTGATGCGGCAAATACAGAATTTCGCGATAGTAAGGAATTCGGAGGGTCAGTATTTGAGCAGTTGGATAGTGTTTTTTCTTACCTTACGCTTTGCAACAAAACATCGGCATCTTTCAAAGGGCTTGAACGAATCGAAAAGCAGGATTATCCTGAAGAAGCGTTGCGAGAGGCACTTTTGAACGCTATCGTTCATAGGGATTATAGCTTTAGCGGCAGTATCATTATCAATGTCAATGACAATAAAATAGAATTTGTATCTCTTGGAGGCTTGTTACCGGGATTATCTCCGGAAGATATTCGTAGTGGAATCTCTCAACCCAGGAACAAAAATTTGGCGGAAGTTTTTCATCGCCTTCATTTGATTGAATCATATGGTACGGGTATTCGAAGAATCTATAACCTTTATGCCGAATGCAGTGTTCAGCCGATTATAGAAGTTACCCCCAACACCTTTAAGATGATTCTTCCAAATCGAAATACCGCTTTGGGTAAAGACTCAAAGCCGGCACTTACACCACAGAAGCAAAAGGTATTGGACTTTATTGAGGAACACGGTGGAATCAGTGATCGTGAGATAGAAGCACTTTTAGGGTTGAAAAAAACGCGGGCTTTTACTGTTGCGAAACAAATGCGTGACGAAGGATTGATTCAGGCAGTTGGGCGCGGGGATAACAAAAAATATATTTTGTTATGATTGGATAATTATATAAATTTTGATATTAGAAACTAACGATATAGGAGGCATGAAAATGATTAATTCAACCAATAAGTCATCACTGAACATGCAAAAAAGTCCGGCTGAAAAGTTGGTTCGCCGCATAGACCGCGAATTCAAAAAATGCACTTATATCGGCGATATCCAAATAGATGACGAAGAATACCAAACTGTAATTCTATTTCTTAAACATGGATATAAGAAAATTCTTTCTTCTCCACAACATGAAACGATTAATCCTCTTTTTGCCGTTGGATTAGTGCAGATAGGAATTCGGTATTATGACGGACGCTTTTGGTCTCATGTACAAAAGGAATTGAAATTTGAAAAGTTGCCAATGAACCATCAAGGATGGATTGGCAAAAGCTTTTATAAGACTTTAATTCGGTTTGGCAAATTTCATGTGGCAGAAAATGAATTCATGAATAATATTTTGCTTCACTGTTTTATTACCAAGCACTATGCGAATGACCTATTTGATTTTCTGTTTGCCTATTATCAAATTGATTTGGAACGGGATTTGAGCCGAAATAGCGCTGAGATGAGAACGTATCTGATGCAAACAATGTCCAAAGGTGAAGCTTCGGCGCGGGCTTACAAGATAAAGAAGCATACAGCAGATGCTGTTTCCGCAAATGAACAAGGTTGCAAAATTCGTGTTGGAAGAATTTTGCGATTCATGGATAATGCGCTTTTTAATGATTTATATCCCGAGAATTCGCAAAATAGAATTGCACAATTGTTTTGCGAATGGGCTAAATCGTCTGGGCGTTTTGAATATGCAAGAAGAGCTACCGCCGGGCTGACACGGAAGGGGGAAAAACGATTCAGCACACCTTTTATTCACTTTGATACGAAAAGAGAAAAATTCTATCTGGTTTTGCCTCAGCAATACATCCATTTGAATGCTGAAGATGATATTCCGCAGATGTATTGGAGAATTCGGATTGAGAATTTTGAAAATATCCTTGAAGTATCTTCCGACAGTTGTGTCACCGGCTGTAAAACTGAAAAAATTGATTGTTTTGAAGTGCCTGCGGATAGATTGTTACAGGAGATAGAAATTGAGCTATTGAAAGACTCTGATGATAGAGTTAAGAGATTTCTGCTAAAGTCGGCTTCCATTCGTTTCTTTGATAATGACTGGGATATGATTGACTCCGTGACCTATACCAAATATCTCCCGGAGGGACAAGCATAAGGCTGAGAGTTCCGTTTAGAACGGGGTATTATACAATTATTTATTATGAATGGGATGAGGATGAGGATGATTTTGGCATTCCGGATTATCGAAAATTCGATGTCAAAAATGTCCCATATCGTAATCGATTTGATTTAACCGGGAAAACAATTTCCATAACCGGAATTGCAAAGTTTAAAAATGATACTTCCATATTTGCCACCCATTATTCTTTGCAAAAAACTCTGTATATTACAAATATCAAAAATGATGATCAGAATCCGGAATTGAACATTGGTGAATTGAATTTGCAAGGAAAGGCTTGTCTGGTAAAAATAAAAATATTAAACGATGTACAAACAAAAGCTAATATCACTTTCTTCAGCGAAGAAGATGAAGATTATTTTGACTTCTTGTATAACCGGGCATACAAAATAATTGCAACAGATGAAATAGGCTGTAGCCGTGAGTGGGAAGTTTTGGATTCGGAAGATTTCTATTACACAATAAATCTTAATTGAGGAGTAGTTTTATGTCATTTTCACCTGTAACAGCATCAAAACATATTACAGAAAAATACTATCGGTATTTAAAAACTTCTTTCAAAATGCCAGATCCGTATAGATCCGAATTTGAACACTTGATTGACAGTGGCGAGTCTTTTGCCGCAGGTCCCTATTTGGATGTTACAGATGCTTTCAAAAAAGGAAAAAGCATTTCGGAGTTGATTTTAGAAGGGATATTACCAAGTACCTTCTCCAAAATTCACATGAATTTGGAGCGACCGCTATATTTACATCAAGAAAAAGCAATTCGAAAAATAGCAAGCGAACATAAAAATCTTGTGGTGTCAACCGGTACCGGTTCCGGTAAAACCGAAAGCTTTTTAATTCCTGTTTTACGGGAACTCACTATGGAAGCAGAGGCTGGGACTTTATGCCCCGGTGTTCGCGCTTTATTGATTTATCCCATGAATGCTCTTGCAAACGACCAGACTGAGCGGTTGCGTGGGTTATTGGCAGAATGTCCCGAAATTACATTTGGAGTATATACCGGTCAAACCAAGCAGAAGAAGGAAGATGCATTAGCAGAGTATAAGGCATTAAATCAAAATCAATCTCCGATTGTTAACGAGTTAATTTCAAGAGATGAGATGGTCACCACTCCACCGCATATTTTGATTACTAACTATGCAATGTTGGAGTATTTGATGCTTCGCCCCCGTGACAGCGTGTTTTTCGACAGAGAGGGAGCAAAGCACTGGAAATTTATTGTTTTTGACGAGGCGCATGTATATAACGGTTCGACGGGAATAGAAGTGTCTATGCTCTTTCGCCGTCTGAAAGCTAAATTGGGAGCGCAAGACATATTCTTTCGTTTTTCTCCAAGAAGAATATTCTCCCTAAGTATGGTTTTCCGGTCGATACTGTGGAGATGACCGTGTCGGATAACAAACACGGTAAAAGATATGGCTTGCAATTACAAAGAGACTTATCAATGGCAATCTCTGAGTATGCGCCGGGATCCCAAATTGTTGCAAACAACAACTTGATTACGAGCCGATATATCAAAAAGATTCCTAACATTGGTTGGAAAATGTATAGTTATATTCAGTGCGATGATTGTAAAACACTTAATATAAAGCCATATACAGAGGGAGACGATGATAACCAGTCAATCAGCGAATGTTGTCAGTGCCACAAGGCATTTTCTTCCGCGCCAAAAGTTTTTTGATTCCTGCTCAAGGTTTTGCAGCTGATGGAGATAAGATACGCAGACCCGGATTAAAAAAGCCGGAACGAACTTATCGCGGAGAAATATCATATGTTGGCTTTACAGAAACTGAAGCAAAGCATTATCAAATTGGAAAAGCAATTGTAGAGGTCAAATCCAGTCAAAATGATGAGATGGCCGTTTTGAACACCAGCCCGTTTTATGTTTGCCAACAATGTGGTTATACAGAAATGGACACAGAGCATTATACCAATACTCTATCAAAAAAGCATAAAATCAGCAGTGGATTCCCTTGCTCCAATCAAAAATTAAGGCGCTTCTCGCTCGGGTATCGTTTTCTGACGGATGTTGTTAGAATCCGCTTTGAAAATTATGAAATCAATGAATTTGAAAAAGGACTTTCCATTTTGCACGGATTCCTTCGTGGAGTTTGTTCTTGCCTCAATATTGAGGAAAACGATATCTCCGGTTGCTTGCAAAGCAATCCGATTGATGGCAGATGGAATTATTCAATTGTCATTTTTGATAACACTCCGGGCGGAGCAGGACACGCTAAGCGATTGGATGATCCCAATATCCTTGAAAGTGTTTTACGGCAAACTCTGAAAATGATGAAAGGGTGTGTTTGTGGCGGGGATGAAGGTGATTCCTCATGCTATTCATGTTTGCGAAATTATCGAAATCAAAAATATCACGATGTTCTTAAAAGAAAATATGTCATTGAATTTCTTCAAGATATTCTGAAAACAGATTGAGCATCATAGTTTTTGTAAGAAAATATTATTTCTAAATGAGAACTTACCATGTGATTAATTGCTAAAAATTTTTATGCCACTTTGAAAACAGCAACAAAACCATCGGGCATTTTCCCCCGATGGTTTTGTTGCTTTCTCAAGATATTTAACCGTAAATAGACGCCATCACAACCTCTTCCGCACACGCTTTGCAGTTATTCATCTCCTGCACCCAGCGAAGAGAATCAATGGCTTTTAACTTTTCGTCAATGCCTCTTGCCTTGGCAAATTCGGCAGTCAGCCGCCTGACTGTTTCTTTTGCTTCCGCGTCAACCAAGTACAGATGTTCATTCAGCTTTCCGGTTGTTAAAAGCGTCGTGTATGTCCCTTTGCGGTGCGCTTTAATGAAAGCAAGGTACAGGTCACCATACTTTCCGATGGGATGCTGTGTCTGTTTCGGCAAGGTAAGGTCCGGATAGAGGTACCCGTTTTCTTCGTGATAGGTTAATTGAATTTGTTTCATAATCGTTCCTCCTGCTTGTTTTATCACCTATACTATAACGCTTTTGAGCCGTTTTCGCAAATGTGCGGGAGCGGCTTTTTTCTGTCCTCAAAAATTTTGAGGATTTTTTCTTTTTGCAGGATAAAAATGCCTTGTTCATTGCGGTTAACAGATGGAAAGGTGAAGTCTATCTTTCTATACCAACAACAAGGAGGAGCAATATGCCAAGATTGCATCATTATTAGCCGCCGAAACCGAAAGAGCGGCTATGCCGTGTGAAAAACAAAAAAGCACGGCAATCTTGTCCGCATGACATGTGCGGATAAGCGGCAAAGAATGGGAGTCAGCATTCGCAAACGGATACGAATGCGGCGAGGATTCTTTGCCGTCGGTAGTCCTGTGGACTACCGAAAAGGGGATCCAACGGGAACGGTTGGCACACGACTTTGCCCCGCAAAGTATAGTGTGTTACACCGTAATAACGCAGTGGCTCAAAACAGGAGTTTTGAGTCACCGCTTCGGTGGCAATGTTCGTCCGCTATGAAGCGGGCGGACGCTGACACCGAAGCAAGAGCCGTGGCAACGGCGAGCGTTGTTGCGGTGTTCTTCGCATCCCACGTATCTATGAATACAACAAACAGGAAAGGAAAAACAATGTACGCAATACTACGATTTCAAAAGAAAACCGGTGGAAAACTGCTGAACACGCAAAAGCATAATGAGCGGCAAAAAGAACGCTACAAATCCAATCCGGACATTGATCGTGAGCGAAGCGATGAGAACATTCATTTAAAAGCGCCTCCGCCCGGTGGATACAAACGGGCGGTGTTGGAACGCACGGAGAAGGCGGGATGCCGCCTTCGTAAGGACAGCGTAATGATGATCGAAACGCTGATCACCGCTTCGCCGGAGTTGTTCCGGGAGATGTCACGGGAAGAAATGATGGATTTCATGAAAAGAGCATACACCTTTGTTGCCGAGAGAGTTGGAGAGGATAACATTGTATCCGCTGTCATTCATCTCGACGAAAAGACGCCGCATATGCATCTGTGCTTTGTCCCGTTGACAAAGAATCATCGACTGTGCGCGAAAGAAATTCTCGGCAATAGGACCCATCTGTCAAAATACTGGCAGGATGGGTTCTTTGAATATATGCACGAGCAGTATTCGCAACTGGAACGCGGAGAACCTGCCGCAGAAACCAAACGAAAGCACATTCCGGTTTGGCTATACAAGAAAGGTGAGCATCTTGATCGGATGTATGGACAAGTCAAAGAGATATTGGACAATATCGGGATGCTGAATGCCAAGGGAAAGTCCAAAGAGGCATTGGAGCTTCTTCGTCAATGGTCGAAGGAGGGCGAGTATTTTTCCTCCAAGATCAAAGAGGTGACCGGGCATATCGACGGTTTGAATGCGGAAGTGAACAAGTGGCAATCCAAGTATAATTCCGAGCGCCGTATGGTAGAGCAGATGTCGGATTACAACAAGGCAGCCAATTCGACGATTGAAGAACAGGAATATGAGATCGGTCGTCTGATTCGGCAAAACGACCGCTACCGCGAGCTTTTGGACCGCATCCCGGATGAAATATACGAGGAGATTACAAATACGCGAAGCAAAAACAGAGATAGAGGAGAAAGATAAATGACGATACCAACAAAGGATAAAAACGAAAATGATCTGAAAATCCTGCTCGGAGAGAATAATTTGCAGGAAAATGAAGCGCAAACGCCGCACGCAATTGCACTTGCAAAACTGCACCCATTCCATGAGCATCCCTACAAGGTGGAGGATAACGACGAAATGGCAGAACTTTGTGAGAGTATCTGCACGCACGGGGTTTTGTCGCCCATTCTTGTCCGACCGACAGAGGACGGGGAATATGAAATTGTTTCCGGTCACAGGCGGGTATTTGCTTGCCGCAGGCTGGGACTTAAAGATGTCCCTGCTATTGTACAACCGATGACACAAGAGGAAGCAGTGCTGAAGATGGTGGACAGCAATCTGCACCGCGAACGGTTGTTGCCGTCCGAGAAAGCGTTTGCCTACAAAATGAAACTGGATGCGATCAAGCACAGAGGAAAAAGCTTGTCGCAACTTGCGACAAAGTCAGATTCCGCAGCAGAAGTCGGTGCGGCAATGGGGGAAAGCCGGGATATGGTATTCCGCTATATCCGGCTGACAAATCTTGTCCCACCGCTTCTTGATATGGTGGATGAAGGCAAAATAGCATTGATGCCTGCCGAGCGGTTATCCTACCTGACCGAGGAAGAACAACTGGCGCTTGTAGACATCATGGAAGACCTTGAAGTAACACCGTCCCTGTCGCAAGCCGTCAGGTTAAAAGACCTCAGTGCATCACATCGGCTGGATCCCGATACGATGTATGAGGTCATGGAGAAACCGAAAGCGAATCAAAGAGAAACCGTCAAACTGGATGCTGACACGCTCCGTCGCTTCTTTCCGGATTATACACCGAAACAGATGGAAACCGCCATTCTGCGGATGCTGGAGGAAGCGGAAAGAGAACGCCAACGGCAGAAAATACTTCGCAGATCAAGAGACGATGCGAGGTGATGCGATTGACAGTTTGGAAAATACTCAAATACAAAGTCAAATATTTTTTGAAAGAGGTTCTTCTGCTATATGTCTGGTTGCAACATGACCGGAGTGGAGAGTATAAGCCAAGGTCAAGTGTTCCACGGCACGAGATAGAAGCAATCGTTCATACCTTTTATCCGGCGATTGCGGCTTTCTTTGAATCGGAAGAAGGCAAGCGGGAGTACGAGGAGTGGAAGGCTAAACGGGAAGAACGAAAGGAAAAGAAAACACCTGCCGAACAGTCGGCATAACCAAAGCCCTTGCGGACAGTGGACATTCCACCGCCCGCAAGGGCTTCTTCTATTTCTTTGCATTGAAATTCGGATATTCAATAGAGACAAAAAATCCGAACGCCTCTCCTATTCGGAAAGTGTTCGGATTATTCGTATGTGGTCGGAGTGGCCGGATTCGAACCGACGGCATCGAAGTCCCAAACGCTAAAAACCTGATTTTTTACGTGATTTTACGGGCTTTTCGGGGCTTTTTAGTCCGGATTGACTGCTTTCGAGTGCTCTTCGCGGCATAAAATCCGGGTAGTCCGAAGCCGTAAGTGGTCAAAGATGTGGTCAGCAACGAAACCCGCATAGATTTCCGTCATATCGTGAAGCCCGCAGGTGACTGCGCAAAATGCTTTTTTTTGCCTTCAGTATAGCATAAAATCGGTTGGAAGTCAACTCAATTTACAACGCAAAGGCTGAGGCGCAGTAGGCAAAGAAAACGTTTTTCAAATTCCGTCGGCACAATGCAAAACGACGGACAGGTCAAGTAAGACTTTCTCAATGTCGGCATAGCATGCGGCAAAAATTCGTATTTACACCTTTTCAACGGATGCTACACCAAAAGGACAGGCAAAAACGTCTGCCCTTTTTCTATCGGAACAATACCAAAAAACGCGGCGGTATAGTTCCGAACATTGTTCCGATGGAACTTCAAAAAAACTTATTTTGCGCCGCAGTAGGTAAAGAAAAAGCCGGAACATTTTTCACGTCCACAGAAAAATATCTGACAAAATCATGCAACAAATACCGCAATCGGCATTGACATTTAATATGACATCTGGTATAATAACTTTGATATAATTTGTTATATTGGCCGGAGGTATCAATGCGGAAACTGATTAAAAGCATAAGAGAATACTTGGGGCTGAGCCAAACCGAATTTGCGGATAAAATCGGTGTCACATTTGCAACCGTCAACCGTTGGGAAAACGGGCGTGCGATTCCGACCAAACTGGCACAGACAACCCTTTATGAATACTGCAAGGAGCATGGCGTTCCCGTTTATCAGATGATTCTTGAAAAAATCAAAGCAGATGCCGATGCAGTCTCCCTCGATGGAGACAGAATACTGCTTTACCATGGTTCAAAGTCCGGTATCGTCGGCGAGATTGCTCCGAAAAGTCGTGAAATGTGTGATTTCGGTAAGGGCTTTTATATGGGTACCGACCCGGGTCAGCCGCTGACGCTGATCTGCGATTTTGAAAAATCCAAATTCTATGTTGTTTCCGTCGATATGAGAAATCTTGATACGATTGAAATCAAAGCCGACCTTGACTGGGCAATGCTCGTTGCCTACCATCGCGGAAGAATGGAACAGATCAAAGGCACGGCACTTTATGATAAATACAGCAGGATCGATGCAGGAAAAGATATTGTCATCGGCAGCATCGCAAACGACAGGATGTTCTATGTCCTCGACAATTTCTTTACCGGCGTGATTACAGACATGGCGCTTGTGAACAGCCTGTCCGCGCTCAAATTCGGAAAGCAATATGTTGCCACCACCGAAAAGTCGTGCGCCGCTGTCCGCATTGAAAAAGAGATACCGCTTTCTCTGTTGGAACGCAGATTTTTACAGGATGAGAGTGACGCAAACCGTCAGAAGGGCGTTTCACTTGCCAATGACATCTGTAAAAATTATCGCCGCGACGGCAAATTTTTTGACGAAATTCTCGACGCAACCAAGTAAAGGAGGAAACCATGGACGGCATTCAATTCAAACTATGCGATATTCAGGGCAGACTTTTTGAACTGTCTGGCGCAAAAGGATATGACAGCGCGACCTTCATCAAAGCGTTTATGACCTCCGAAACCGCCAAAGGGCTGGATTCAAAGTATAACCGCCTGCAGTGGGCTGGCGAGGAGTACCTTCTTGCAGAGGTGGTCGATTCCGCAAAGCTGGCACCCGGCGGGAAAATCTATGATAAAGAAACGCTGTTCTGGAGCGGATATCTTTATCGCTTCTGGCATTTCGCTACTGGCGAGGACAGCCGTGAAATCTATAAGCAAGCCCCTGCCGAGACCATGAACCGCAATTGGCTCATCTTTCACACTCTTGCCCCGGAAGTGGCAATCGAGGATCTAAAAGAGATTCATAGGCAGAGGAACGGAGAATCATAAATTAGGCGCATAAAACAAAAGCAATATTATCGGAGGACAAAACCATGATTGATACAAAGAAAGAGCAGGAGCGCGACGAGCTTCACCGCGCGATATGGGCGATTGCGGATGAATTGCGCGGCGCTGTGGACGGATGGGACTTTAAAAATTATGTCCTCGGTACGATGTTCTATCGTTACATATCCGAAAACCTTGCAAATTACATCAATGAGGACGAAATCAAAGCGGGCAAAGACGGCTTTGACTACGCCAAAATGCCCGATGCAGAGGCGGAAGCGGCGCGCGAAGATATGGTTCAGGTAAAGGGCTTTTTCATCCTGCCGAGCGAGCTGTTCTGCAACGTTCTTGCCCGTTGTCAGTCGGATGAAAACCTCAACGAAACGCTGGAGACTGTTTTCCGCCATATTGAGGAATCCGCAAAAGGCACCGAATCCGAGGGGCAGTTTGCGGGGCTGTTTGACGACTTCGACGTCAACAGCAACAAGCTGGGCGCGACGGTGGCAAAGCGAAACGAAAAGCTCTGCAAATTGCTCATCGGCGTGGCAGATATGAACCTTGGTGATGTGAAGGATCACGACATTGACGCATTCGGCGATGCTTATGAATATCTGATGACCATGTATGCCTCCAATGCGGGCAAGTCGGGCGGCGAATTTTTCACGCCTGCCGATGTTTCCGAGCTTCTGACAAGGCTCGGCACGGTCGGAAAAACCGAAATCAATAAGGTCTATGACCCGGCGTGCGGATCGGGTTCGCTGCTTCTGAAAGCCGAAAAAGTGCTTGGCAAGGACGCCATCCGCAACGGCTTTTACGGGCAGGAGATCAACATTACGACCTACAACCTCTGCCGCATCAATATGTTTCTGCATGACATCGGATTTGATAAATTTGATATTGCCTGCGAGAATACGCTGACCAACCCCGCGCATTGGGACGACGAGCCGTTTGAGCTGATCGTCTCCAACCCGCCGTACTCCATCAAATGGGAGGGCGATGACAACCCGCTGCTCATCAATGATCCGCGCTTTTCTCCGGCGGGCGTGCTGGCACCGAAAAGCAAGGCGGATATGGCGTTTATCATGCACAGCCTTTCGTGGCTCGCGGCAAACGGCACGGCGGCGATTGTCTGTTTCCCCGGTATTCTGTATCGCGGGGGAGCGGAACAGAAAATACGGCGGTATCTTGTGGAAAACAACTTTGTGGACTGCATCATTCAGTTGCCCGCCAACCTCTTTTTCGGCACCTCCATTGCCACCTGCATTCTGGTGATGAAGAGAGGCAAAAGCGACAGCAAAACGCTTTTCATTGACGCGTCGGACGAGTGCATCAAGGTCACGAATAACAACAAGCTGACGCCCGAAAACATCGACCGCATCGTAGACACCTACGCAAACCGCGCGGAGATCGCGCATTTCTCGCACCTTGCCGCGTTTGAGGAGATCGAAGCAAATGACTTCAACCTTTCGGTCTCCACCTATGTGGAGCAGGAGGACAAGCGGGAGAAGATCGATATTGTCAAGCTCAATGCCGAGATTGAGGAGATTGTAAAGCGGGAAAATACGCTAAGAAATAAAGTCGATAAAATCATTCAAGAAATGGATACGAGTGCGCAACCATTGAAAAAAAGAAATATGGTGGAAATAATTATCGATGAATGCAATCAAGCATTGGAGAACGGTTTGTTTTTTGCTGCTTTGAGTTTGGCACTTATTCTGCCAGATGTTTGCGGAAAAGCTCAGTACCCAAATGAGGGTACTAAATCCCGCTATATAAAATGGTATGAAGACTATATTGGATGTAATGATAAGATTCCGAGATTTCCAAATTCTCAAATCGATCTACCTTATCCAAGCGGAAAAGTTATTTATGAACTGAGATGTAATGTTTTTCATCAAGGAACCCCTGCAATTAAACCGGAGTTTGATTCAATCACTCATTTTGCTTTAAGATATGAAACTGTTAAACCAATAAATATGTATATGGGAGAATCAAGCGGTTATTCACCGAAAGGGAAAAGTCTGTCTTTGCATATCAACATACTGTGTTGGAAAATTTGTTCTGTTGCGAAAGAATTCTATCAAAACAATAAAAAACTTTTTGACTTCTTTAATTACGAGTTGATAAACAGTGATTTATCAGAAGATAGAGTAAAATATGACTAAACTTAAAGAATTGATAAAAGAGCTTTGCCCTAATGGAGTTCCCCAAAAACGACTTGACGAAATTTGCCACATTCTCGACAATAAAAGAAAGCCCATCACAAAATCAGCAAGAGAATTCGGAATATATCCCTATTACGGAGCCAACGGAATACAGGATTATGTATCTGATTACATTTTCGATGGCACTTACATTCTCATTGGCGAAGACGGAAGTGTTATTACTGCTTCCGGAAATCCTGTGGTAAACTGGGTTACGGGTAAAGTTTGGGTAAACAATCATGCGCACATACTTGGCGAAAAAGAAGGCGTTTTGCTTCGCTATCTTTTTCACTATATACAGACAATTGATATTTCGTCTTTGGTGCATGGAAACATTCCAAAATTAACAGGCGGAGACCTTCGCGCTTTACAAATCCCCGTCCCGCCGATTCCGGTGCAGGAGGAAATTGTCCGCATACTGGACAGTTTTACGGAACTCACGGCGGAACTCGCGGCGGAACTCGCGGCGGAACTCGCGGCGAGAAAGAAGCAGTATGAATACTATCGGGATAAATTACTGTCATTTAAGGAAGAGTTATGATTGAACATTTGATAACTGAGATAAAATCCTGCTTAAAAAATGATCTTCAAATTGCCGCGTTGACTATGGCGCTGACGTTGCCGGATACGTGCGGAAAGGTGTATTGTCCAACCGGTAAAAATCGTGAACGCTATGTTTGCTGGTATAACGATCATATCATTGCTCCAAAAAAGAATTGGCTTGGATTCGATAATGCCGATTGCTTTTATGCCAGTGGAGAAGTTGTATACAAACTGCGCTGTGCAATGCTGCATGAATCCAATCCGGTTGTTTGCGGGACGGCAGAGGAAATCACACAATTCTCACTGATTTGGCATTCGGTATCGTGTGCTTCTCGGAGAGCGATAGAGAGTTGTACCCAAGTTGATGAGGAAGGCAAAATAATTTCAAAAACGCTGTTCGTCGATATTGTGTCTCTCTGTCAGGATATTTGCGATGCGGCTTTGAAATATTATCTTGAAAATAAAGATAAATTTTCTTTCGATTATCGCATTGTTTCAACAACAGATTCTGTGGCGAAAGTTTTTGGATTTGATAACACAATGAATGTTTGACGGATGGGGGGAAATAACCATGTCATACTTCAACATCGTTGCCGCAACCACGGAAAACACGGTGGTCACCGAATACAAGCCCGCCGAGGTTCGCGCCGACGCCTATCAGAGCGAAGCTGCGCTCGAAGCGGAGTTTATCCGCCTTCTGACACAGCAGGGCTATGAGGACAAGCCGATTCACTGCGAAGCGGAGCTGATCTCCAACCTGCGCACACAGCTGGAAATGCTGAACAACTACCGCTTTTCCGACAGCGAATGGGAGCGGTTCTTTTCCGAGTGCATTGCCAATGCCAACGACGGCATTGCGGAAAAGACCCGCAAAATGCAGGAGGATAATGTGCAGGTTCTGCGGCGCGATGACGGAAGTACGAAAAATATCACGCTGATTGACAAAAAGAACATTCACAACAACCGTTTGCAGGTCACCAATCAATACATAGTCACCAAAGACGACGGCGCGAAGCACGACAACCGCTATGACGTGACCGTGCTCGTCAACGGCTTTCCGCTCGTCCACATTGAGCTGAAGCGCCGCGGCGTTTCCATCCGCGAGGCGTTCAATCAGATCGACCGCTACCAGCGCGATTCCTTCTATGCCGGCTCGGGGCTGTTTGAGTATGTGCAGATTTTTGTCATCTCCAACGGCACGAACACGAAATACTATTCTAACAGCACGCGTTTTAATGCTGTCAGGGATGCCCGCGCCGCCTCCGGCAAAAAGGGCAAAACAAGCAACAGCTTTGAATTTACCTCCTATTGGGCGGACGCAAACAATCGCATCATTCCCGACCTCATCGACTTTGCCAAGACCTTTTTCGCCCGCCATACGATTCTCAATATTCTGACGCGCTATTGCGTTTTCACCTCCGAGAATCTGCTTCTCGTCATGCGCCCGTACCAGATCACGGCAACCGAGCGGATTCTCAACCGCATCGAAATTGCAAACAATTATAAGAAATACGGCAGTATCGCGGGCGGCGGTTACATCTGGCACACCACGGGAAGCGGCAAAACGCTGACCTCCTTCAAAACCGCGCGGCTTGCCTCGGCACTGCCCTATATCGACAAGGTTCTGTTTGTCGTGGACCGCAAAGACCTCGACTATCAGACCATGAAGGAATACGACCGTTTTGAAAAGGGTGCGGCAAACTCCAACACCAGCACGGCGATTCTCAAAAAACAGCTTGAGGACGAGAACTGCCATATCATCATTACGACCATTCAGAAGCTGGCAACCTTTATCAAGAAAAATCCCGGTCACGAGGTCTATCAAAAGCACGTTGTCATCATCTTTGACGAATGCCATCGTTCCCAATTCGGCGATATGCACACGGCGATTGTGAAGAATTTCCGCAAGTACCATCTGTTCGGCTTTACCGGAACGCCGATCTTCTCGGTCAACGCGCAAAAGGCGCACACCTCGCAGTTTTTCACGACCGAGCAGACTTTTGGCGACCAACTGCACACCTACACCATTGTGGACGCGATCAACGATCACAATGTCCTGCCGTTCCGCGTGGATTATGTCAAAACGATGGACGTTGACGAGCAGATGGTGGATGAGGATGTTTACGACATAGACCGCGAGCGGGCATATATGGCGCCCAAGCGGATTGAGCTTGTGACCAAGTATATCCTTGACCACTTCGACCAAAAGACCTACCGCGGCGACAAGACCTACATTTACAACACGCTGACCAACATTTCCGAGGTGGCGTCTGCCGCTCGCGGGGCTGTGGAGGAGATCAAGCAAAAGCAACGGCTTTCGGGCTTCAATTCCATGCTTGCGGTCGCGTCTGTGCCGATGGCAAGGCTCTATTACAACGAATTCAAGCGGCAAATGTCCGCCGACCCGACCAAAAAGCTGCGCATTGCCACCATTTTCAGCTATACCACCAACGAAGCCGACCCCGACAGCAACCTTTTGGACGAGGAAAATCCGGAGGACACCTCCGCGCTTGACGCGAGCAGCCGCGATTTTCTCGAAAGTACCATCCGTGACTATAACGAACTGTTCCACACCAACTATTCCACCGACGGCGACGGTTTTCAGAGCTATTACAAGGATGTTTCCCTGCGGATGAAGAACAAGGAGCTTGACCTTTTGATCGTGGTCAATATGTTCCTGACCGGTTTTGACGCAACCACGCTCAACACGCTTTGGGTTGACAAAAACCTACGGATGCACGGGCTGATTCAGGCATTCAGCCGCACCAACCGGATTTTGAACAGCATCAAGACCTTTGGCAACATCGTCTGCTTCCGCAACCTGCAAAAGCGGGTGGATTCCGCCATTTCGCTGTTCGGCGATAAAAATGCGGGCGGCATTGTCCTGATGCGCAAGTTTGACGACTATTATCACGGCTATATCGATGCGGCGCACCAGTCCCACCCCGGATATGTGGACATGATAACGGAACTGAAAACCGACTTCCCATTGTCTGAGCCGCGTGTGGAAGGAGAACAGAATCAGAAACATTTTATCGCGCTGTTTGGGGCGATCCTTCGGATGCGCAATCTGCTTTCGTCTTTCGACGAGTTTGCGGGGAAAGATCTGCTGTCCGAGCGGGACTTGCAGGACTATCTCGGACGGTATCAGGATCTGCGCGATGAATGGCGCGAGCGGCGGCGTGACGGGCAGAAAGAGGACATCACCGACGACGTGGTGTTTGAAGTCGAGCTGATCCGTCAGATTGAGATCAATATTGATTACATCCTTTTGCTTGTCAAGAAGTATCATGATACACACGGGACAGACAAAGAGATTCTGATCACGATTCAAAAAGCCGTTGATGCCAGCCCTGAATTGCGCAGTAAAAAGGCATTGATTGAGACCTTCATTTCCGGCATCAACGACGTGGAAGATGTGCTGACCGAATGGCACGGCTATGTGGCGCAGGAAAAGGAAAAAGAGCTGTCCGCCATCATTGCCGACGAAAAGCTGAACGAGAGCGAGACACGTAAATTTATCGATAACGCCTTCCGCGACGGTGAGATCAAGACGACCGGCACCGATATTGACAAACTGATGCCGCCCACATCCCGCTTCGGCGGCGGAAACCGCGCAGAGAAAAAGCGCGGAATCATAGAAAAACTGAAGGGCTTCTTTGAGAGGTTCTTTGGGATTTGACAGTGACCTTCAGGAGGATGATATGAAAGGTTCGGAAACACGACTTGTAGCGTATATGCAAGGAGCAAACAATCGGTTTGTAATACCTGTATACCAGCGTAATTACGATTGGAAAACAGAAAATTGCAAACAACTGTTTGACGATTTGATAAAGGTTGTTCGTGAACATAGAAAAAGCCACTTCTTCGGCAGTATTGTCTCAGTTCACAATCCCGATGCAGAAGGCGGGCATAACGAATTTTTGGTTATCGACGGTCAGCAAAGATTAACCACCGTTTCTCTTTTGCTGTTGGCGATGTATAACCTGATGAAAAAAGGCATTGTAATTCCCGCCAAGGCATCATTGGGTGAACAGATATATGAAACATATCTTGTAGATAAGTGGCAGGATGACGATGCAAGAATCAAATTGAAGCCTGTAAAAAATGATAAAGAGGCGTTCAATCGCTTGTTTGGTGACGAGGCTGATTATATTCAAGGGTCTAACCTGACTGCAAATTACAAATTCTTTTATGAAAGAATCCGGAAAGAAGAGATATCCGTTTCAGAGCTTTACGATGCTATATGTCGTTTAGAGATCATCAGCATAACACTGAATCAGGATGATAACCCTCAACTGATTTTCGAGAGTTTGAATTCCACCGGCGTTGCTCTTAGTGAAGGGGATAAGATAAGAAATTTTATTTTGATGGGACTTCCGTCCAAAGAGCAAAATGATTATTACGAAAAATATTGGAATAGAATTGAGCAATGCACAGATTATGATGTAAGTTCGTTTGTGCGTGATTGGTTGAGCGTCAAGCAACAGGCTACCCCCGCTATAAGCCGAATCTATTACACATTTAAATTGTACGTTGAGGATGAGAAAGCTGAAACGGAAACGCTGCTTAACGATTTGCTTTCTTACGCCAAGAGATATGAGATGCTGTTGCACGGAGGTCGTAGTAACAAAGATCTGAATGCATGTGTTTTTCGTTTGAATCGGTTAGAGACAACCGTTACGCGTCCATTTTTCCTTGAAGTACTCAGACTCTATGACGATCGGAAACTTACGCAAGATGAAGTTACAACAATTTTCCTGACAACGGAGACGTACTTGTTCCGCAGATCAATATGCGATCTTCCCACCAATACTCTGAACAAAATTTTTCTTACGCTACATAAAGACATCATTCGTTTTGATGGGACAGATGATAATTATGTGGCAAAATTTAAATATGTTTTGCTGTCCAAAAAGGAACGCGCAAGATTTCCGTCGGATAACGAGTTTGCGGAAGCATTTGCTACCCGTCAGATATACCAAATGAACAGCAAAAACAAGGTTTATGCTCTCGAACGGCTTGAAAACTATGGAACGATTGAAAATAAGGATATATATCGGCACGTTGACAATGGCGATTACAGCATTGAGCATATTATGCCGCAGCATCTTTCTAACGCATGGATCGATATGCTGGGAGAGAATTATATTGCCGTTCATGAGGAGTGGCTGCATCGTATTGCCAACCTGACGCTGACTGCATACAATTCCAAATACAGCAACAGATCTTTTCCCGAAAAGAAAACGATGGATCATGGCTTTATCGACAGCGGTATCCGTATGAATCAGGCAATCGCGCGTTATGACAAATGGACAATAGACGAAATGAAAGACCGCAGCGAAAAGCTGACACAGTGCGCACTGACTATATGGCAACTTCCGACTACCGACTTTGTTCCGGCAGAGCGACCCATGGACACATATTCTCTTGACGATGATACGGATTTGAGCGGTCGGGTTATTGCACGATTTACCTTTCACAACGCAGAGCAACCGGTTACAAGTTGGATCGAAATGTTTGAGTCGGTCGTGAAATCACTCCATGATGAAGATGAAACTGTTCTTTCAAGGCTTGCCTATGGAGAAAGTGATAACGATGTTGCTGTATATGTCAGCAATAGTCCTGACAAACTTCGCGGTGCCTGCGAAATCAGTGAGGGATTGTATATTGAAAAGAACACAAGTACAACAACGAAATTGACCATTCTTCGCAAATTGTTCAAGCTCTACGGAGTTGATCCGGCGGATTTGAATTTTACTTTGCGAGATGAAAATGACGATTCCACCAATACGGAATCCACCGGAACACGTTTCGAATTGCGGCGAAAATATTGGACATATGCCTTGAACGTAATAAAATCCGAAAATACTAACAGGATTTTTCCAATGTCAGTGCGTCAAAAGAAAACTGGATCAGTGGTTTCTTTGGAATCAATGGGTTCAACATCAGTTGTGTTGCAAATTATGACTCAGCCAGAGTTGATCTGTACTTGGGAAACAAATCCAAAGAATATAACAAGAAAGCCTATGATAAGCTTCTGTCCCACAAGCAAGAATTCGAATCCAAACTTGACACCGCCTTGATCTGGCACAGGAACGATGATGCAAAATCATCAAAAATATCTGTTGTTTTGGGTGGTGTAAGCATCGAAAACGAAAGTGATTGGTCTCGTATGGCAAAGTTCCATGCCGAATGGAGTAAAAAGTTTTATGATGTAATGGTAAGCCAATATATTTTATAAAATCATTTGTTTTGACCTTTCATCTCCCAATATCTCCCTCGCTGTAGTCAAAGAAAAGGCGTTAGCCATGGACGTGGATTTGTTCGCGAAAAGCAAAGGTTAAGCACAAAACTGCATTTTTGAGCCTCAAATTTACAGTTTTCTTTTTCGGCATTTCGAGAAAAGCTTTCAAAAAAGCCGGAAAAGCCTTGAAAACAGCGCCTTTCATGTCGTTTCGTGCAAAACCGTGATTTCGGATAAATGGTAGAGATACAATCTGAGCGAAAAATCGGCTCTTTCGTCAAAGCGACTTTTTGTTGTGCTGCTTTCGGCGTTCATGCCCTCAGAATGAAGGCGTGAAGCCCAGTACCGACGCTATTTTCAAAGCAAGGCCTCATTCTGAGGCCTTGATAGTCAATGTCCCCTTTGTCCGAAATTCAATCCGCAAGAGTATCTCGATCAAGTCGCAAAACATGGTAAAGTCAAAACATCAGAACAGAAGGAGGTGTTACAATGGCGACGAAAAAATATGAAAGCATGCGCATTATGTCTCTCGAAGGCAGTGTAGTGTTCAAAAATGACGGATTTACCGCCACCAAAGGCGGCAAGCCCGATCCCAAGGCGTTCAGAGGTGTTCTCGATGAGAGCCTTGACACATTGAAGCTCGCAGAGGTGTACGATCGGCACAAAAGCGAGCTTGCTTATCCTTATCTCGACGGCAAGAAGCGATTCTGCCGCGCCGTTGTGTGCCTTTCCTTCAACCGCGCGATCAAGCTGTACGAGTCATACGGCAACCGCTACGTTCTGAACGGTTACAGCGTCACCGATGAGGATATGCAGGATCACGTCTGCATCAGCACCGTAGGCGGCAAGCCGACGCTGATCGCCATAGACGTATCCTTCCGGGAGAATAGCGGATATATCCCCGTGGAAGAACCGATTGCGGAAGGAATCCTCGGCAAGTATTTCAAATATGATGCCGACACGCGCTCATATAAGCGAAGCGACAAGACCATCCCCACGGATATCAGCTGCCGGGAGATCCGTGAGCATCTTTACACCTACGGCTTCGATATTGACGGCATCCACTATGTTCGCTACAAGCGAAGCGCGGGAGCAAGCCGCGACGGTCGTTGCCTCTTTATTGCAGAACCGCTGTATGCGGATATGATGGCGTGGAGTTCCTGCGACCTTTCTGCCGACACTGCTTCCGATCAGGCTTCCTATCTCTGACGATGCACAGTATCGGCAGACGCCATACGACCACCGAGAACAAGCTTTCCAACCCTTTGTTGGAAGGAAATATCCTCATCAAACCAATGCGTCATTGCTTTTCGTATGAAGATTGCTTATAATGTATTTACAGTTACAAAAACGAATACGGAGGTTAAACATGGGACCATTGAAGCTAAATGAGCGAATTATCTTGTTGAGAAAGGAAAAAGGAATCACACAGGAGGAACTGGCGCAGGCTCTTGGCGTAACAAATCAGGCGGTCAGTAAGTGGGAATCCGCTCAGTGCTGTCCCGATATTCAGCTTTTGCCGAATATCGCAACCTTTTTTGATGTCTCCATAGACTGGCTTATGGGATATCGTGATACGGAAATATCTGATAATCTGCCGTTACAGCTTCGTGCTGCAATTGATGATGCACAGGCGGGTGATGATGCAAAACTGGCACTAAAGCTGGTCTATATGATTCATGCGATACTGCTTTCCAAAAAAATGCAATCTGACGGCAATCCGGGATGGAATTCCGACGATGCCATTGAGCATGCCGGCAAAGCGGAGTGGGGATTGTCATGCATTTCGGACCCGGACATTACCATGCGTATGCGATATGGCTCGGTGTTTTTCTCGGACAATCGTATGATGCATTTGGAAAATGAGAAAATTTCAATTCTGTGTAACATAATGCGCAATTTGAGTACGGCGGTCAGTATGAAAGCACTTGTTGCTGTGTTTACGCTGACAATCCATGATGAAAGCAAATATGTGAGCGTGGGGGAAATAGCGAAATACTCAGGTTTGTCTGAGGGTACTGTCGCGGAACAACTTGAGAATAATCTTGCGGAATATTTGTCGATTGAACGCAGAGCACAATCTTGGTACTATCGCATTGCGTGGATGTATATGCATATAATACCGCTATTGGCAATGATCTGTACCCCTTAATTTCTCTGAACATCATGAGGAAGAGTGTCGAGAGATCGGCACTCTTTTTTTGAGGCTCGCGCCGGTGGAGCAGGGGTATTTTGAAAAGCAGATACGGGAGGCATCCGCGCGGTTGAACTTCAAAACCGCGCTTGAAAAATACGAAAAAAGGAAAGGAGGTGCGTAAAATGAAGCACTCGATTTACAAAACGCGGGAGGAACTGCCGATGTACCTGACCGTGATGGATGTGGCAGACCTGCTCGGCATTTCCCGTGCCAGTGCCTACGAGCTGGTGCGGGAGCAGAACTTTCCAAAGCTGAAAATCGTGACGGGACGCATCATCATTCCGCGGGACAGACTGCTCGAATGGCTCGACGAACAGACCCGCTATGACAGGGTCTGACGGTGTAACATGAAAAAAGAATAATGCTCTACGCGTGAAAACTTACAGTTGGTTTGCCTGCATAAGCTAATTTTTCCACGGGAGAGGACCAGCTCAGACGCCGAAGTCCTTTTTTTCCCGTGGTCCACTCTTTGGCTCTCACTGAAGATTAAAGCAAGTTGGTCAAGCTAAAAGTTTGCAGGAATTTACTTCTTGCAGTGAAGCAAACGGCTTAGCTATGATGGGGAGGGGATGGGGAGAAAGAGTTTGTGCAGAGAAACTTACATCAGAACTGCAATACTCTCCCGCCATCCCTCAATCCATTATAAAACAATCAGACATTCCACTTCCCGGCATAAGCGGACAGCTCATCCCGAATAGACTTAAAAGCTTCCGTGTCCCGAATGTTGTTAAAAACGGGCTGCTTCATGGAGTTAAGCAGTTCCGCCGCATCGTTGTTTGTCCCGGTGGTGGCAAAGCTACCTGCCGGCATGTTCCGGAACAATAGGGAGGTGTACGGCTCTTTGTCCATGTGCTTTATAAACCGAAGCGCATGCTCCGCCGCGTGCCGCAGGTGCTCAATCGCCTTTTCGTTGTTGCCCACCTTGGCATAGTACATTGCCTGATCTTTGTGAATATAGTGCAGATGTGTGTCGAAAAAGCCGAAATCGCCATTTTCAAACATGAGATGGAGAAGTGCAATTTGCTTGTCGCGCAAAGCCGCCTGCATCTCGCTCGTGTAGACATATTTGCCCGAATCAAGCTTCACATTCATGCTGCCGATCGCAACCTCCAGAAACTGTACCAGATTGAATACCTTGCTCTGCGTTTCCTTGTAGCATCTGTCTCCATCGGTGACGACAGGGAGGAGAAAGTCGCGCGAAATTGCCATGGAAGGCATAGATTCCGCAAGCTCTACGGCTCTTTTGGCGTTTTCACCGTCTTTGTACAGAAAACAGAGTATCTGAACGGCGCTGTGGCGCGTGCGGTCCTCGGTGCTGCCCGCAAGAATGGCTTCTCCGAGGTCAATCGCTTCGCTCTTGTATTTTTCGGCAAGCTCTGTGTCTTTTGCATCCGATGCGGCGCGGTACTGATAAAAGGAAACGTACATGAGGTCCCGCATCATCCGATAGTTGTTCGGGTACTGTTTCATTCCCTGCTCCAAAATTTCACGTGCTTCGGCAAAATAGCCCCGCTCGGAATAGGTGTTTGCCTTTTTGCGGATAGCAGCGATGTTTTCGTCCTTCTCGGTGATGTCAACGCCGAGCAGATAATCGGTCGTAACGCCGAAAAGATTGGCAAGGGGCGGCAGAAGGGAGACGTCTGGCATGCCGGTGTCCGTTTCCCAGCGGCTGACAGCCTGTGCGGATACAGAAAGAACCTCCGCAAGTCGCTCTTGTGTCATGTCTGCGTCGCGGCGCAGTTTTTTGATGATCTGACCGAAAGTCATAGTAGTGCACCTCCGAAAAATTCAGCCGGCCGGACTGTACCTTTATTATAGCACGTAAATTTTATTTGTCCACCTCTCGCTATTTGAGGTTTTTACAAGTTGCGATTGATTTTTTTCGAAAAATATCGGAATCGACAGCGCCCAACATGCGGGTAAGCGCTTTGCTTGCCGGGCACAACAAATGTGGTAGGCATTTCAAGTGGATGTCATGAGGTATTCAAAATATGCCGATCTATCAGTATCGCGGCAGGAATGCATATTGCGTGGACAAACCTGTCCATGAAGGCGATGCCCGCCACCTGCTCCTGCAAGTGTTTTGGCGTGTGCGCGCTTAAGATATTCACTCGAACCTGTGGTATCTTTGCAGTTGGCGAAAAAACTTACGAAAGGAAGAATAATGAAGGCAAAACACTTGCCGACAGCATGGTTCGCGGCATTCATATGATGCTTCACGAAGCGCTCGACGCGGCGGTGAAGGAACGGCTCATCGTGC
>OJMH01001020.1_pt1 | contig 31286 bp, 21 predicted proteins | sample 1597111 | NCBI WGS metagenome assembly OJMH01 (sample SAMEA2452115, study PRJEB22498) | human gut metagenome | reverse complement strand
TAAATATATTTCGGAGAGAACCAGCTATTACGGGGCTTGATTAGCCTTTCACTCCAACCCACAGCTCATCCCTTAACTTCTCAAGGTTAATGGGTTCGGTCCTCCACATCATGTTACTGATGCTTCAACCTGGCCATGGGTAGATCGCCTCCGCTTCGGGTGCTATTCCAGATACTTTCGCCCTATTAAAACTCGCTTTCGCTTCGCCTCCGCGTCGTAAACGCTTAAGCTCGCAACTGAAATAGACTCCTAGGCCCATTATGCAAAAGGTACGCCATCACTCTATTCAGAGCTCTGACCGCTTGTAGGCAACAGGTTTCAGGTACTTTTAACTCCCCTAACAGGGGTTCTTTTCACCTTTCCCTCGCGGTACTTGTTCACTATCGGTCGACATCTTGTATTTAGCCTTATGCAGTGGTCTGCACATATTCACACCAGGTTTCACGTGTCCGGTGCTACTCTGGATACTCCTAGGGCCACTCTCAATTTCGGCTACGGGGCTCTCACCCTCTTTGGCCGGCATTTCCATGCCGCTCGCCTATCAATTATAGTCCCACTTCGAAGTCCAAACCCCGAAAAGATAAATCTCTCCGGTTTAGGCTGCTCCCCTTTCGCTCGCCACTACTGAGGGAATCGCGTTCGCTTTCTTTTCCTCTGCTTACTGAGATGTTTCACTTCAGCAGGTGTCGCTTCTTTTACCTATTTATTCAGTAAAAGATAATGGAGTGTAACCTCCATTGGGTTTTCCCATTCGGATATCTCCGGATTAAAGCCTGCTTGCGGCTCCCCGAAGCTTTTCGCAGCTTGCCACGTCCTTCTTCGCCATATGTCGCCAAGGCATCCGCCTGTTGCCCTAACTTTGTTTAATTACTAACATTGTTCCTTTTTTTAAATTGGGCTATCTCTCGCTCGGTTCCTTAGTCTTTCTATATTCTAAGTTCTATTGTAGATCATTTTACTCGCTTCAAACTTTCAAACTTTCTATCTCTATAAATCTCTTGCTTACATACTGTCAAAGAACTAAATTCTTTCTCGCATACTCCTTCGCTCCCACCACACATTGGTGGGCCCAGATGGACTTGAACCATCGACCCCACGCTTATCAAGCGTGTGCTCTAACCAACTGAGCTATGAGCCCTCTTATGGTGGAGCCGAACGGGTTCGAACCGATGACCTGCTGAATGCAAATCAGCCGCTCTTCCAACTGAGCTACGGCCCCTTTATCTTATTCAGCGCGCATCGCGGTTTCTTTCCACTGATCGCTTCAGATTTTTTTTCCTCGTATGCTTTTTAAAGAACTTTGCGTCCTATAAAATCTACTAAGTACGATTGACGCGAACACCATCCTCTTCCGCGCAGCATATATCTCTATATGCTCCGGAATTCTCCTTAGAAAGGAGGTGATCCAGCCGCAGGTTCCCCTACGGCTACCTTGTTACGACTTCATCCCAGTCATTAACCACACCTTAGGCGCCTCTCTCCTTTGCAGGTTGAGTCAACGATTTCGGGTGCAATCAACTCCCATGATGTGACGGGCGGTGTGTACAAGGCCCGGGAACGTATTCAAGGCGTCGTAGCTGATACGCCTTTACTAGCGATTCCGGCTTCATGGAGTCGAGTTGCAGACATCCAATCCGAACTGGGACCGGCTTTCGGGATCTGCTCAACCTCGCGGTCTGGCTTCCCTCTGTACCGGCCATTGTAGCACGTGTGCAGCCCTGGATGTAAGAGCCATACTGACTTGACGTCATCCCCACCTTCCCACCTAATGTTAGGTTTGTCCCCTAAGAGTCCTCAGCTTTACCTGTTAGTAACATAGGGCGAGGGTTGCGCTCGTTGCCGGACTTAACCGAACATCTCACGACACGAGCTGACGACAGCCATGCAGCATCTGTGTATCCGTATATTGCTATACTATAACCTTTCGGCCATATTCAAATACATGTCAAACCCAGGTAAGGTTCTTCGCGTTGCATCGAATTAAGCCACATGCTCCACCGCTTGTGCGGGCCCCCGTCAATTTCTTTGAGTTTTAACCTTGCGGTCGTAGTCCTCAGGCGGTACACTTATCGCGTTAGCTTGGGCCCCGAAGGGGATGATTCCTCCCAGACCTAGTGTACAACGTTTAGGGTGTGGACTACAGGGGTATCTAATCCCTTTTGCTACCCACACTTTCGAGCCTGAGCGTCAGATCTTGTCCAGTAAGCTGCCTTCGCCATCGGTGTTCCTTGTGATATCTGCGCATTTTACCGCTACTCCACAAATTCCGCTTACCCCTCCAAGTCTCTAGAGATATAGTTTTAGGCGCAATTCCGAAGTTAAGCCTCGGGATTTCACACCTAACACACACCTCCGCCTGCGCTCCCTTTACGCCCAGTGAATCCGAGTAACGCTCGCAGTCTCCGTATTACCGCGGCTGCTGGCACGGAGTTAGCCACTGCTTCCTCTCATGGTTAATTCAATCAAGGCTATGAACCTTGCCTTTAGTCCCATGTGACAGAGGTTTACAATCCGAAGACCTTCATCCCTCACGCGACGTCGCACCATCAGGGTTTCCCCCATTGTGAATGATTCGAAACTGCTGCCACCCGTAGGTGTTTGGACCGTGTCTCAGTTCCAATGTGGCGGATCGTCCTCTCAGACCCGCTACCCGTCTTTGCCTTGGTGGGCTGTTATCCCGCCAACTAGCTGATAGGCCATAAACTCCTCTTAAAGCGCCATCTCAAGCTTTAGTCCTACAGTCATGCAACTGTCAACCACATCCGGTATTAATTCGAGTTTCCCCGAGCTATCCCAAACTTTAAGGCAGATTGTTTATGTGTTACTCACCCGTTTGCCGCTCTCAAAATCACGTATTGCTACATTCTTTTTCCCGCTCGACTTGCATGTCTTAGCCACGCCGCCAGCGTTCACTCTGAGCCAGAATCAAACTCTCCATAAAACTTTTTAAAGTTTTGAGAATCTTGAATCTGTTTTCTTTAGATTCGTGGACTTATCTTTTTATATAAGCCTTTTTTTAACTTGTCATATCTCTCAATATGACGGTTCGCACAATCGTACTTAGTAAACTTTTAAAGATCTATTTCTCCGGAACTTCAGCCCCAGCCCTCCTCTGCATATCTCTCAATATACCGTCCGGAGGCTTCTTCGAAAATCTCGCTAGAGCGTTAACCCTAACAAAACCTTCTCGCAGTCATTTAGGATTATTACCTAAACCCGCATCTGCATTTCCTCGTTAAAGGAAAGTCGCCTATAAAGGCAGATCCTTTTAAACTTGTCAAGAACTTTTTTAAAAAATTTTCATTTTTTTCAAAGCCCTTGTAAATTCTCTCAAAGATCTATCCCCGAGCTCTCGCTCAAGGCTTCGCAAACTTCTAAGTTTGGAAAGTCGCCCATTAGGCCAGATCTCTTTGACCTTGTCAAGCAACTTTTTCATTTTTTTTCAAATTTTTGATTTTTTTCAAATCAACCAAACTCCAAAGATCGCCCCTTCCCTAAACCATCTCGCAAACTTTATCGCCTGCTCCCGTTTAAGAAAGGACGCCCACAATGAACCTTTCCTACCCCTTTGCAAGCCTTTTTTTCACTTTTTTTTCCATCCCTTTTACAACCCCCAACACACCAATAACTTATATCCAAATCTTTTTTTGAAAAATATAGAGCTAAGACTGAGAAATCAGAAAAAAATTCCAAAGTTACCCACCGAAAAGCCATAAATTTTAAATTTCAAAGCCCAAACCCCTTTCCATTTTTGTGGATAAAGTCTTAAATTTTGCCAAACTTAACAATTTTAACTTCTCCAATTTTATTTTCAGCATGGCATAAAAAGACCTATTTAGCTAGAATCTCAATATCAAGGCAACACAGCAGATAGAAATTTCGCGCTACTTAAAATAAATAAACATCTGACTTAGCCGTTACCTCGCGCAATTATCTACATAAAAATTAGCTTGGAGAGCTCTGCAGAGCTCTATATAAAGGGAGAAACTCTCTTTGCCAGCCCTCCTACTTTAAGCAAAATACAGTGGGATTGAAGCTCATACTTAAGACTCTTTAAGTTATGCAAGTTTAAAAAAATACCGCCCCCCACTAATAAATTCGCCGCAAGATCAAGTTTTTATCTAATTGCATCGGCACATTATAAAAATTTGTTCTTAATATTAATACATAAAAGTAGCCGCAAAAAATTACAAATAATTTTGATTATGTATTAGTGTTTTTAATTAAAATTAATGTGTTAAAATCAATACAATTAACCCAGCGTTCGCTAAAGAATCCCCCACTACTTGCGCCTCCTAAAAGCCGCTATTACAAGCGAGGCAACACCAAAAATAGCGGCGAAGGCGGACGGCTCGGGAATTACATGGTTGTAAGATATATTCAGCGTGTGACCATCGTCGCTCAGACTAATAATGTATGAGTCGGCATCGTTTGCCTTCAGTACATCTATCAAGTTGTCCGCATCGCTTACTCAGTTTTTCACCATATCGAAATACTGGCTTGTTATCGTGAGAATTTCAAAGGAGGAATTCCCCTGCAGCGCAAAATTCCTAAAATCAAGAAGTATGTTAAAATTGTAGTCAATGTACATTGATTCAATTGATGAAATTCCGTAGGCGTCTGCGACAAACGCTATCGTACCAGTCTGCAAAGAGTAGTCTGGGTCTTCCACCTTATCGCCTCCTATGCACCAAGCGCTTACTTTTAGATCGCTGCCCCTCAATTCTACCTTGGCATCTTCATTGTACATTGCAAAGCGATCCAAATCGGCAGTGGCTCCATTTTGAAGAATCAATTCATTTGCGCCGTATAGCACGATACCATTGGACTTAGATTGGCTCAAAACTTCAAAGTTTGCGGAATCAACAAGCACTTTTGCGTCGGAGTACGCATAAAGTTTGTTAGATGCAAACTTCGCATTTTTAGAAATATTTAGATTTGCTCCGCTTTCATTTGCTCCGTCGTAGCCCAAGCGCAAGACATTTAGTGAGGCATTGCCATTTGAAAGCTTAAACGAACCGGAATTATATATGTAAAAAACATCACTTACACTTACATTTGCAGCACCGTCTTTGGCGGCGGCAGAAGCATCTATTGTGGAATTATCCAAATATGCGGTTTTAGCGCTCAAACTCGCGCCCTCTCCCGATATGCTCAAGTGCGAATTTGAGTATGCCCCAAACTGATTTGTGGCAACTATACTCGCATTATCCAAAATGCGCAGAGTGTCGCTTGTGGCGATAGAGGCGTCCTCAACCCTGGTTCCAAGGTAATACGCAGCGGCAGTTATGTTTGATTGCCCTGATAACTCCACATCGGAATTGTATTGATAAACTTTGTAATTTGCAGTGAGGCTGCCGCTATCGCTAAATCTCACAAGGGGCTTGCTGGAACTATCCAGAATTTCATTGTAGAAATTAACGTCGCCTGCAGTGTTTGCTAAGGCAGCATTACCACTTACAATTAGCGTAGAGTTTTCCCGCATTTGGATTCCACTAAATTGCCCCTTCGAGTTGCCTGAAAAAACAACCTTAGTCTTCGCGTTCTCGGCGAGAGTCTTTGAACCGACAAGTAACTTTCCCTTTACTACCGCATCGTCGAAAACATTTACACTAACTGCATATTTCTGGGCTGCCTCTCCAAAACAAAGCCCCCAATTTTTACCTTCAACAAGGGCGTTTCCATAAATATTTAAGGTCAAATCTTCATTTGAATAAGATGATGACTCATCCCCTAATATAAATGCGTCGTTTGAAGTAAATGTATAGGGAGTATTGCCGTATGAGTATATGTTGCTCACGCCACCGTGCATATACACTCTGTATGTGGCTGTGAAGGACGAGGGAGCTTCAGTGCCGGAAGTGCCAGTAAAGAATGTCTCGCCGCCATACTGCCTAAGCTCGCGCAACTCAATCTCTCCCGAAAATGTCGTTTCAAATCCGGATTCGGAACCAAGGCGCACGCTATCTGCAGATGTGGGCACGCCAGCAGTTGTAGTGCCCTGATAGATCCATGCATTTTCATCAAAAAAGTTTGCCACGGGCAATTCTGTATTTCGCCAAAATACGGATTGAGCGTGAACGCTTGCAAAGGCAGAGATAACAATAAGAGGCGCTAAGTTTAGTTTTTTCATAAGGCTTTTTAGGTAAATGCAAGAAGGGGTTAAGACTCAGTAAGCTATAAGATTTACACTAATTACTGTCAAGCATAAGTAATGTTTTTTATGATATTAAAAATATTATATATCCTAATATTTGAAAAAGTGAGACTAAACTTAAGCATCTGAATCGCACTTAAAATTTATACAAAATTAAAGACTAAAGAAGAAATATCGCACAATTGCAATCGGACTAGACCACTTATACAAATTAAGTCTAATAAATCAAATTATTTCTTAATCCATAAAATTCGCAACTAACGCATAAAAATTTGTAAATCAAAAGTCTTAAAGTTATATTGGGAAATATATTTACAATTGATTTTTAGAGCACTAAACATCGCCTCCTTAATTGACTCATCGCCAAAGGGCCAATCTAAAATCAACCGCAAGGCGGAGAATTTTTTTTAGCAAAAACCTAAATCTAGCCGCAAGCTTAACGACTTAAAAGTGAAGATATTTTGAAGTTGCGAAGACTCACAATATAAAAATATTGCAAAGCGATGCAACTTGCGTTGCGAAGGCAAGTACTGAAGATTTGTCCCTAAAACGTCTGCAAACACTCTTTAGCTTTTGCATCTATCATTTTGCCGCTTGTAAAATTTTAATGAAATACACAAGCAATGCTGAGATATTCACAATTAAAAACACAAGTCTATTCAATTTGCGTTTATGAGAGTAAAGAGTTTTTGAAAAAGCTTCACTATAGGCAGCTACAATGGATAAACTTTACATAGAAGCAAAGCTTAAGACTATGCAATTAATTAAAAGCAATGCTGAACTATCTAAATAAAAGTTTACTTGTAAAAAATTTTGAAACTCTAAGCTAATGCCACATTCTAAAGTGAGCTTAAGATAAGAAAAGCTACTTAACTATTTGATTTTAGAAGTTTAAAACCTGCGCGCTCGGGCAAAAAAAATCCGAGCGGAGAATGCTCGGATTTTTGCAAGATCTAAAAGTCAAACTAGAATGTGTATCTGACGCCACCTGTTATTATGTCTGCCGAAGTTTTGATTTCTGCTACGCCTTTTTCAAACTCGTGCGCGTAATTTATGTGCAAGCTTACATTCTCGTAAATTCTATAACCGAGCTCAACTTCCACGACATTCTTATCGTAGCCATTGCCAATCAAGTCCCAACTCTGTGTGCGCACATATCTGTATGTAGGGGCGATATAAAAATCTTCCAAAATTGAAAATTCAAAACCGGCAGAGAAGCCCAACTTGTAAATATTGTCACCATTCAAATCGTCGCTCGAAAATGGCGCAGAGTGCTCCATTCTAGTATATGTAAAATAAGGAGCAATAAATACAGAAACATTTGCAAACTCGCTCTTAAAGAAGGTGACGTAAGGCTTGATGTAGCCACCAAAATTATAGGCGTCCATATCGAGATTGCCTATGGAGCTTTGCCTGTATTCAAATCCCGCACCGACGTCTATACCAACCGTAATTTGCTTATCGAAATAGTCGCGCTTATCGAGCATCATATTAGACCATATTCCGGCCATCGCCCCGCCCTTATAGTTTGAGAAGGCGTTGTCCACCTTGTAGTGGCCTATTGCAACGCCTCCGTTTAACTCTATCCAAGTTTCGCCCAATGATGAGAAGTGGACAAAATCTGCGGCCTTAGCGGCTTTGGGCTCTTCGGTACCGGGATTAGAGTCGGTATTTTGCTTAGCGTCTTGTGCGCAAAGAGAAAGTGCGCCTGCAAATAAAAGCGATAGTGCAAAAAGTTTCTTCATAAATTATTTGATGTCTGTTAAGGGTATATGTTAAGCGTTCAAGTAACTCACATTATCTTGAATAACTCAAGACTATAATACTTTCCTGAAGAATTTTAATTTCGTATCTGCTTGAAATTTGCGAAAATCCAGATTAAGCCTTGCACCTATGTTTTTTGCCAGACTAAATCTGTTATTTGTTCTCTTTATAGCACCTATATTCCTAGTAAATCTATGCGCCCAAAGCGAAAGCAAGCTCATAGTCTTTGCCTACGGCGATTCAATACACCTTTGGGGCGACCACGAAAATAAGGCAATGGCTCATTTTTTCGCCGACTGCATAAACGGATTAAATAACGGCTCAATCAGAGCCCACGCGCAATATCTAAAAAGCGATTCGGACTTTGCTGCGCTAAAATCTGCAGATGCCGTAATTGTTTTTGCAGAGGGCGAAAAATTCCACCCATTTTTCAAGCGGGAGAATCTAATTAGGGAACTTAGCGACAATGGAGTATCTTTCGGATTTTTCCACTACGCGCTGCAACCCGAAGACAAGTCGGGCTACGAAGCCTTAGACTACGCAATAGGTGGTCACTACGAGCCTTTCTATTCGGTAAATCCCAGCTTTGAGGCAAAGTTTGCAAACTTTGCCCCCCACCCCATAGCAAATGGCGTAAACCCCTTTTCAATCTACGACGAATGGTACTTCAATATAAAATTTGAAAGCTCAAAAAAAATTGAGGCCATAGCAAGAGTTACTCCACCCGATAACGTTCGAAAAGGGCGGGACGGGCCACATTCGGGCAACAAAATAGTAAGAAGCAATATGGGAGCTTCCGAAACCATACTTTGGGTCTGCGAAAACCCAAACAAAACCCGAGGCTTTGGCTTTACGGGCGGACACTGCATTTTCAACTTATTAAATGACGATTACAGAAAGCTGCTCCTAAACGCATGCCTATGGCTTGCAGCAGTGGAAGTTCCCGACACTGGGGTAGAATCGCCGCGCCCGAAATATTCAGAGCTTGAAAGAAAAATAGAAAAGCCCATTCGCCGCGACATCGAATCTTACAAAAAGCGCGTAAAAGGGCAAATTGAAGCGTGGAGCATAAAGGATTAAGTTTCAAACGGCATTATACTTTCATTTTGTATTTTTTTGAGAACTTTACGTTTTGAGGCTCAATATCCCAAGCAATACAAAATCCCCCATAAGGCACACAATCAAAAGTCCACAGTAAAAGCCTAGGAATATTTTTAACTAGAACCCAATCTAGCCAAGCGCTGCAGGGTGTTAATTTAGAGACTCTCTAACATAACATCACAAATTTTCTTTTAAATTGAAAAGGACAACATCTCTTTGAAATCCATTAAAAAAATAAAAAGGGAGAAGCTGCTAAACCCTAGAACAAAAAAAGAGACCGCGCTTGCGGTCTCTTAAAATATCATTTGAGCAATAAGTAAACTGCTTCAACGCGCCAAGCCTATTCGAAAGAATAGACCGTAACCGTAGAATAAGTATCCTCCGGATACAGTGCAATGCTTGCAAAGTGCGGATTATTCGGAGCGTCAGGGCAATGCTGAGATTCCAAGCAAAGCCCCGCGTACTTATTGTAAACTGCCCCGTTCTTACCGGAGGCGTTGTTTATAAAGTTGCCCGAATAGAACTGCATGCAGGGCTCGGTTGTGTAAACCGACATCTGGCGCTGAGTCTTGGGGTCGAGGACAGTGGCAGCTTTTACCAAGTCGCCGCTTGCATTCTTAAGCACGTAATTGTGGTCGTAACCGCCGTAAGCCGACTCTATAAGCGGACTGCCGGACTCTATGCCAACGCGCACGGCCTTGGGCTTGCGCAGGTCTAGAGGGGTCTTAGCCACGCTTAAAATCTCGCCGGTCGGGATAAAGTTTGCGTCGTTATTCGTAAAGAAATCGGCGTCAATCTTTATCTGGTGGTCGAGAATATCTTTGCTCTTGCCTCCCGAAAGATTGAAGTAGGTGTGGTTCGTGAGGTTGCAGAGCGTAGGCTTGTCCGTATAGGCGCAATACTCTATAACGAGAGAGTTAAAGTCGGTGAGCTTGTAGAATACCGACACGTCCAAATTGCCCGGATAGCCCTCTTCGCCGTCGCGCGAGAGGTAGTGCAAGTGAACGCCCTTCCAGCCCTCTCCGGAGCATTCGCAAATGTCCCAGAGAACTTTGTCAAAGCCCACCTTGCCGCCGTGCAGATGGTTGCCGTACGCCGCTTCGTTCTTAAAGAGGCTGTACTTCTTGCCCTCGAGCTTGAACTGCCCTTTCGCAATTCTATTGCCAACGCGACCTATGAGCGCGCCAAAATAATAACCGCTCTTTAAGTAATCTTCGGGCTTATCGTGCCCCAAAACGACGTCCGCGGACTTGCCCTTTGCATCGGGCGCAAAGAGATTCATGATGATGCCGCCAAGGTTGGTGACGCGCATCTTCATATCCCCGTTTTTAACTTCAATTATTTTGTAATCGCTCATAATCGCCTGTCCTTTCAAACGCCTCAATTACTTTGCAAATACGTTTTCGCCCGGATATGGATTCTTGGACGGAACGTAAATTTCCTCTACGCCGAGAGCCTTGAGTGCGTCGTACAAGATTCCGCCGCAGTGTGTGAAGGCTATTGCCGCATGGTGGTGGAATCTGCCGAGCAGGCAATGGCGGTAGAAGCGCATAAAGCCCGGTATGTAGGCAGTGCCCGTGGAACCGAAAGTCTTGGGGTCTATGTCGAGGAACTGGCCTTCGCAGATGTATGCGCGGAGCTTGTCGCCTGAACCGTGAATCTGGAAGATTGTTATTGGCGAGCCCTTGATTTGGCCTTCCAATGTTCCCCAGTAATCTACGTCGGAGGGAGCTGTGCTTGCCATGATGCGCTGGTAGTTTACGGCAGCATTCTTCATCAACTTCTTTGCAGTATTGCCGCAGTGGAAGAGCCCCACCAAATCCTCATTCGGGAAATTCTTCAAAGACGGATCCAAATCTGCCGGAATTGAGTGGTTTATATCGAGCATTGTGACGGCATCGTCGCTAGCGTACTGGCAGAAGAGCTCTGCAGTCAAGCTGTATGCGTCGTTTTCGCAAGCCAAGGGGCAGCCCAATTCGGTGAGGCGCGAATTTACAAAGCAGGGAACGTGCTTGCAAACTACTTCCTGATTGTTCCAGCACTGTGTGGAGATGCCGCTTAGCTTCATCTTGTCGCGCATATTGCGCAAGGCCTGCTCATATACGGACATCTTCTCAGCCAATGTGCCTGCCGAGCCTTCCTTAACGCCCTTTACGGAGCACATTTCCTCGGCGAGCTTCTCAGCTTCATTGGCTTGAGTTTGGCGAACTTTTTCGATTTCAGCATGCAAGTCAAACAGGCCGTGCTCTTCGACTTCAACACCTATTGAAAGTAGGCTTGCGACATTGTAGTTGCAGGTTTCAAAGTCGCGCGGACGCGGGCCAAAGAGACCAATAGTGGCGTTTCTTATGCCCTTTATAACCTTGGCTACCTTTATAAAGCGCGCAATTTCCTGAGCTCCGCGCTTTGCATCAACCAAGGGATTTTCCGGAATTATAACGCGATTTTTGAGGCCGCGCTTTGCAACCCCCATAGTGGCGCTCAAAAGGCCGCAGAGAGCGTCTCCGCGCTTGGACAACAGGCCTGCAGCATTTTCTTCGGCTGCTGCTATCATCAATACGGGCTTTTCAAAATTTTTAACAAAGAATGCGTCCTCAATTTCAGGCGAGAAGTTGCCCAAGTAGAACACTACCGCATCGCAACCCTTTTGGGTTAATTGCTTTGCGGCATCTATCGCGTCGTCCTTAGATTCTATTATAGCCGATCTGCCTTCCGGAAGCACCGGAACAATCCCTATAGCCTTCAGCTCTTCCAAGAGCCTTGCCGTTCTCTCCTCCGACAACGAGCGGGGGAAGCAGTTGCGAGACGCTGAAACCAAACCCAACTTAATGTCGGGCGAATACTGACCTAATGGTAGATACATTTAATTTCCTTGTGTTATTTTTTCTAGATGTAAAAAACTTAGCTATTGGCACAATATAGCACACTTAAATTCGTGTTCTGTCAACATTTTCTTAAGCATATACCCAAAAAAGCTTTGAAAAAAATCCCGCATTATGCAAGTCTTGGCACTACTTTTAATTGGCCGATAATCTGCCAATCGATTGAGGTTTGAGATATGCCCATTTACGAATATAGATGCAAAAAATGCGGAAGCGAATTTGAACTTTACCTAAAAAGCTCAAAGCAAGTACCAACATGCCCGGACTGCGGTTCAAAGAGCCTTGAAAAGAAGATGTCCGGCTTTGTGGCAAGGAGTGCAGAGGCGCATAAGTGCGCCTGCTCTCATGGGGAATGCGGGCGCGAAAATGGCGATTGCGCCTGCAAGCACGGCGCTTCCCACTGCCACTGCACCTGTGGTGCTTAATCAATGGGCGCTAAATTTCAGAAGCTTTTTTTGGCAATTTCGGCTATCGCGCTGCTAGCCGCTCTACCTGCGTGCAACTTGGACTCTGCCAGAGAAAAACCAAGCCCCAAAAACATTGCAAAATCTGAGCGAGCCAATAACAATTCCAACTCATTTACACTCGCCCAACGCGAGCTTCTGGCAATTCTTCAGTTGCAGAAAAATTTCGAACTGGACTGTAAAGCAAAAAAGTTGGGCGAATCCGAAAAACAAGGCAGACTTTCCGAGATAGAGAAGCGCTGGGCAGCCTATATGCTTGAAAATAATAGCGACACCACTTCACTCATCTTATTTGGCAAATTCCTGAAATCCAATAAAAACGATGCTGACGCCCGCTTGGTATTTGAGCGCGCCGATAAGCTGGACCCCAATATTGCCGTTGTGAAGCAGCAACTTGCAACTTTTGAGGCGGAAAGGAAGAATTTTGCCTCGGCTTACGATTATATTCTTAAAGCCTGCGAATTGGAACCTCAAACGGCGGTTTACCATTATCAACTTGGCGATTTAATTTACTTTGGCGGCACCATAATTGCCCAAAAGAGGCTGATTTCAAAGGAATATCTCGAGCGCCAAATGCTCGAGGCCTTTAAGAAGGCGGCCAATCTAGATAAGGCAAACGACAAATTTTTGACGCGCTACGCCCAGATCTTTTACGATGTATCAAACCCGAATTGGGCAGAAGCTATGGCGGCTTGGCGCGAAGTTTTAAAAAATTCAAAAGACCCGCTCGCCAGGGAAAATGCGCTTTTAAATATGGCGCAAGTTGCAATTGAAACTTCCGATTTTAATAGTGCTGAAGAATTTTTAAAGCAAGTTGTCCTTCCCGATTTTAATGCGCAAAAGGCTCATATAGAAAGGCGTCTTAAGAAGCTGCGGGAAAAATCAGCCGAAACAAACACAAATTTAACAAGTCAAAGTATTACTAAGTAGATTTGCGATGGATAGTCTTACACCCGATAACATAGTATTTTTCATACTGCTTTTAATAAGCATAACTATGCACGAGTTTGGGCATGCTTTTGCCGCCGACAAGCTTGGCGACCCCCTGCCCCGCGCAATGGGGCGCGTCACGCTAAATCCGCTTGCGCACGCCGATTTGCTTGGAACTATAATTCTGCCGGCGCTCATGATTTTTGGCGGCTCGGGCCTTCTATTTGGCTGGGGTAAACCCGTGTATGTATCACTGCCAAACCCAAAAACTAGAATGAGGGACGATTTAATATCGACCCTTGCAGGGCCCTTTGTAAATTTGCTGCTTGCCTTAATTTTTGCGCTTATACTTGCATTTGGCGCAAACTACAACTCTGAGTACACAATAAAAGTCGCGCAAATGGGGCTTATGCTAAACTGCGTGCTTTTTATATTCAACATGCTGCCGATACCCCCCTTGGACGGCTCCCACTTTTTGAAGTACGCATTCAATATTTCAAATGAGACTTATGCAAAGTTGCAGGGTTACGGATTTTTTATAGTTTTGGCGCTAGTATTTTTCGTTCCTCAATTTAGGGCGCTTTTGCAGTGGCTAATATCCATTATGGTCTCGGGCTTTATACTCATTGCCGATATTGTATTTAGACTTATAAATTAACTATGCCAATTTACAAATACATAACAATAGAAGACGACGGCAGCGACGGAGAGATTTTTGAAGTCGAGCAGTCCATAAATTCAAAGCCCATAGAAAGGCACCCAGAAAGCGGCAAACCCGTTAGGAGAATTTACGAATCTCCAAACTTAAATTTGCAATATACCCACGACAAGGAATTGAAGCGCTCCGACCCAAAGTACATAAAGAGCAAGGGCTTTCAAATCCTAAAAAAAGATAAAATTTCCGGCAATTACTACAAGCTGTGAGACGCTTTTAAAAAGCTCAAAAGCAAACTCCAAACTTAGACATCGCCCTTGCCGGGATTGACTTGCTAGATAGAACAGATTTTTTGACTAGCTCTTATTGCGCGGAATATCGCTATGTTTTTAAACGGAAACAAAAGAGCTTTTCTTCTAAAGAAAAGCAGGCGCGCCGACAGATTTTGAATAAGCCCCGTTAAATCTATTCGGAGGCCTTTTTCTTCTGAGTTTCTCCAGCCTTTGCCTTTTCGTACCAGAGTTCGGCCTGCTGCAAATTTTTCTCTACGCCTATGCCGTCGCGGTAGCAGTCGCCCAAAGCTCTCTGCGCCTCTGGCAGGCCCTTTTTAGCGGCCTTTCCATACCATATTGCGGCAAGTTGGTTGTTCTTTTCACGCCCCAAGCCCTCCTTTAGGCACTCTGCCAATTTGAACTGTGCGGGAGCATAGCCCCGCTGGGCAGATAGCTCTAGAAGACTTAGTGCTTCAATTGGATTTTTTTTGACGCCGCTTCCACTTAAGTAGCATTCGGCAAGCTTATACTGCGCCGGCGCGTAATTTGAATCGGCCGCATTTTTGTACCACCTGAAGGCTTTAGACAGATCGCGCTCTAAACCGTCACCGTAAAAGTAGCGGTTTGCAATTTTATACTGTGCCAAGATATAATCATTTTCCGCTGCATACAAGCACCAAGACACCGCCCGCTTTACATTCTTTTTAACGCCCTCTCCCTTCTCATAGCACAGGGCAAGCCTATACTGAGCGGCAGCGTTTGCGTTTTTTGCGGCTTTTATGTAATAGTCCACCGCTTTCGACAAATCTTTTTCAACTCCCGTGCCGTAATAGTAGTAGTTTGCAAGGCAAAGCTGAGCTTCTGAATTTTTCCTTGAGGCGGCTTCCTTAAGCCACCGCAGCGCCTGCTTTACGTCTCGCGCAACCCCCTTGCCGTTTTCGTAGTAGCGCGCCAAGAGATACTGCGCTTGCGGAATTCCCCACTCGGCGGCGTCAAACAAATATCTAAAGGACTTCTCCGGATAATTTCCAAATTTATCCGCCATTGTGTAGAGCTGTGCCAATTCAAATTGAGCATCGGGATTGCCCATCGAGGCGGCGAGTTTGTAGTATTTCTCACTTTTATCGTATTTAGAATAATTTCTGTATCTTATAGCGAGCAAATGCATGGCGTCTGAATTGCCTAAGGCAACCGCCCTCTCGCACAGTTTAATAGCGTCTGAAGTTTTGAATTTAACGCCAATTTCAGTTAGGTAATAGTGACTTAAGGCATATATAGCATCTACATTATTTTGCTTTGCCGAGGCCTCGTAGAGTTCTATCGCCTTTTTCGTATTAAGCTCTACGGCAATTCCGTCCATATAGAAGCGCCCCAAATTATACTGAGCCTGTGAGTTGCCCTGATTGGCGGAAGCCTCGTAATTGCCAAAGGCCTCCGAAAGATTTTTTCTAATGCCAATTCCGCGCTCAAAGCAAAAGCCCAAATTGCACAGGGCAAAGGAGTCGCCCGACTTCGAGCGCTCCAGAGCATACTTAAAGGCCCTATCTTCAGATTCGCTGCTCAAGGCTCCACTTTGAGCCGACATTCTAGGCGTAATCTTTTCAAGCAAAAGCTTCGCTTGGGGAATATCTGCAAAGTTAGGAATATTGGAATCTAAATTGAGCTTTGCGCTCTTTGGAATCTGCGGGGAAAGTCCGCCTTTGACCGTCTCTAAATACCACTTTTCGGCCTCTTTTTCATCTCGCTCAATACCAAATCCAAATTTGTGCGATAGCGAGAGATTGTACTGAGCCTCCGGACTTCCGCCGTATGCGGCTTGTTTAAATAAACTCGCGGCTCTTGCGCTATCTTTGCCGATTCCCCTGCCATAGGCGTAGCAAAGCCCAAGTGCAACTTGAGCCTCCACATTTCCAAGTTCAGCCGCTTTTTTGTATCGCTGAAAGGCCTTAAGCTCGCTCTTTTCAAACACAATTCCCTTTGCGTAGAAATGCGCTATAAATAAGTGCGCTCCCGAAATACCGGCCTCGGCTGCCCTATTAAAATACTGCAAAGCTTCCGGAAAATTGCGCTCGCAGCCCAATGCAAAATATTTGCAAAGCCCCGCTAGAAACATCGCAGAAGCATCTCCCATTTTAGAGGCTTTGACAAAGTAAGTTAGCGCCTTTTTCTCGTCTATCTCCACGCCTATTCCCCTCATATAGCAAAGCCCAAGGGCGGTTTGCGCCTGCCTGCAGCCCTGCTTAGCCGACTTTTCGTAGTATTCGGCGGCAAGTTTTGCGTCTCGATTTACTCCCCTTGCTATTTCCAGACAGCGCCCATAATTGTATTGCCCCAGCGCATTGCCCTGCTCGGCCGCTTTCTTGTAGCATTCGGCAGCCTTTGCATAGTCCTTTTTTAAGGACTTGCCGTATTCGTAACAGGCGCCGAGTTCATTTTGAGCGGGAGCATAAGACTGCTTAGCCGACTTTTCGTATAGCTGCGCCGCCTTATCTATGTCAATTTTGCGAACACCTTTCCCCGATTCATAACACTTTGCCAATTTGAATTGTGCCTCCGCATTGCCCTGCTTTGCGGCCAATCCAAACCAATCTGCGGCAGTGTAAGAATTTTTCTCTACGCCATAGCCGTATTCGTAAAACTCTCCCAATTTTAACTGAGCCTGAACATGACCCTGCTTTGCGGATTTCTTATACCACTCAGATGCTCTTGAAAGGCTCTCCGCAACTCCATAGCCCATCTCATAGCACTGCCCAAGATTGTACTGGGCCTCCAGATTGCCCTGTTTTGCAGAGGCCTCGTACCACTTGAAGGCCTCCTTGAAGTTTTTATCGACTCCGTCTCCGTACATCAAGCACTCCGCAAGTGCAAGTTGAGCCTCGGCGTAGCCCTTTTCGGCGGCTTTTCTATACAGCGCTGCGGCTTTTTTTAAGTCTCTATCGACCCCGCTACCCAAATCGTAACAAAGCCCCAAATTAAAAATTGCGGGCGCGTAGCCCTGCGCCGCCGCCTTCTTGTAATACTTTACGGCCTCTGCGAGATTTTTGCCCGTGCCCTGCCCCTTTTCATAGCAGACGGCCAAATTAAATTGCCCTGTGGCCTCGCCCTGCTTTGCAGACTTCTCATACCACTTGAAGGCCTCTGAGTAATTTTTCTCAACGCCCGAGCCGCGATAGTAACATGAGCCCAAGTCGTTCTGCGCACGGCTGTGCCCGCTTTCTGCAAGTTTTTTAAGCAGGGTTGCCCCCTCTTTAAGATCTCTTCCCGCACCCTCGCTTTTAAGATAGAAGCGAGCCAACTCGTACCGGGCGTCGGTATGCCCCGCAAGAGCAGCCTCCGAAAGCCAATAGACGGAGGCCGCCCTGTCCTCAAAAGGCTTCTGCCTATAAAGCAAACCAAGCTTGTACTGAGCCTCAACATTGCCGCCTCTGGCAGCCCGCAAGTAGAGCCAAAGAGCCTTGTAAATTTTCTTCTCCACCCCCTCTCCGCGCTCGTAGAGCCCACCCAGCTCAAACATTGCCTCCGGGTCGGAATGCTCTGCCTTCTCCTGCAAACGCTCAAGCTTATCGGAGCAAGCAGTAAGAAAGAGTAAGAGCAACAATAGCTGCACACAAATCTTCACGCTCACAAGCTAAGGCAAAAACATATTAAATTTCAACATCTTTTTATCATATTAAAACACTTTAAAACAAATTGAAACAGCTCGGAAAGCTTGGGGTTGAAATTATCGCTTTGCTGTAAGTAATTAAAAGCGCCTCAAAGCAAATTTCAAAATAAAACCGTGGCTAAATCTACTTAATTTTAAATAAAAGATGGAAAAGTTAAACCAAGCTAAAAAATTAAAGATAGCGAAAATCCCAAGAAAATTGCGCTACGTAAACGAAATATCTAACTAAAAAGCGCAAGTAAAACAAATGCACCTAAGCTTAGCCATGCAAAGGGACGAAAATATTAAGTGGAATTACTTCGGCAAAGCGCCCAACTGCAATGGCCAAAAAGCACTAACAATCGGACGCTACAATTTGATTTTGCTACTCGTAGCGCAGAGCCGTAATGGGGTCCAAGAGAGCTGCCCTAACAGATGGATACAGGCCCGAAATTATTCCTATGGACAAGCTGAATAGGAGCGCGTCTATCATTGCGTTTAGCGGCACCGACATATCCGGGGCATCCAAGGGTATTCTCAGTATGTAAACCAAGCCTATACTCAATAGCATTCCGAAGAGCCCACCCAAGAAGCTTATCATTACCGACTCCGCCAAAAACTGTATGAAGATATCTATAGAGCGCGCCCCCAAAGCCTTGCGAACTCCGATTTCGCGTATGCGCTCATTTATCGCGGCAAGCATGACATTCATAATACCTATACCGCCCACCAGCAGCGAAATTAGTGCGATTCCGCCTAGCGAAAGCTGCTTTTTTAGCTCGCTTTCCTTCAGCTTTTCAAGCTCGCTTTCTGCGGTTTTTACGGTAAAGTCCTGAATGCCGTTGTGAGTTTGGTTTAAGGTGTTTTCAATCTGCATCACGGCGTCCGAGAGGTAGTTTGCATCGGCCACCTTTATGTAAATTATATTCGTATCGCGCGTGCCCGAATAGCGCATTGCGGCGGTAGTTATGGGAATGTATATAACCCTGTTTTTGCCGCGCAGAACGTTTTTGTTGTTAACCATTCTTATCTGCTCTTTTAAGACGCCGACAATTTGGTACAAAGCCCCCTTTATGCGCACGAACTTACCTATGGGATTTTCGCCGGGTCCAAACATGAGGCGCACATATTCGTAGCCAACGACCGCCACGGAACTGTAAGTTTGCATATCCATCTCGCAAAGTGAGCGCCCTTGCTCGACCTCCATCTTGCCCATCTCTATATTGTCGCCAAAAATTCCGTACACAGGGAACCACCCCCGACCGTTTTTGCCGCGCATATTCTCCCAGCTAACCCAATTTTGAGGGCTTATTAGCTCAATTAGGGGCACTGAATATCTGAGAGAATAAGCATCGTCTATCGTAAGCCCCTTTGATAGCGAGGCTATGTCTGCCTGCTCCGCCGGCACCTCCTGACGCTGAACCTGAACTAAATTTATCCCGCCCATATCCTCAAAGGCCCTGCGCTCCTCCTTGAGGGTGTTTTCGACAATGCTCATTGTGGCAACCAAAGACGCACAACCCAAAATTATGCCAATCATCGACAAAAGCGAGCGGATTTTGTGCGACATAATCTCGGCAAAACCATTGGAAATGCCGACGATAAAATCCATTATCAGGTGCATTGCGCGGCCTTCCCCTTTTCAGTTACGTAGCTTTCGACGATTTTACCGTCGCTCATTCTTATGATTCTGTGGGCGGACTTTGCCACTTCCAAATCGTGAGTGACCATGACTATAGTCTGACCCGCCGCCACAAGCTCGTCAAATAGTTCCAAGACTTTCTTTACGTTTTTAACGTCCAAAGCGCCGGTGGGCTCATCTGCAAATATCACGCGCGGGCGATTTACCAAAGCGCGCGCAATTGAGACTCTCTGCCGCTCGCCGCCCGAAAGCTGATTTGGAGTGTGGTTTTGCCTGTGGAGCATTCCAACCCTCGCCAGAGCCTCTTGGGCGCGCTCGACCTGATTGTCTATCTTTTCACGCGAGTACGCAAAGGGCAGCATCACATTTTTTATGACGCTTAAGCGCGGCAGCAAATTGAAAGTCTGAAATACGAAACCTATGCGGTTTGACCTGTACCAAGCGCGCTTGTTTGCGGAAATTCTAGATACGTTTGCCCCGTCAAAAAATATCTCGCCGCTGGAGGGAGTGTCCATGAAGCCCAAAATGTGCATGAGGGTAGATTTGCCCGAACCGGAGGCGCCCAAAATCACTAGGTAATCATTTTCGCGCACGGTAAGGTCAACCCCGGCCAGCGCATTTACATCTTCATTTCCCAAGCGGTAGCGCCTCGCGAGATTCTTTGTCTCTATGATTATCGGACGTTCTGACATTGAAAAGAGCTACTCCCCAAAATCCACGATTTTATCGCTAGCTAAATTCTTTTTGGGAAAAGACAGCGCAACGGTGTCGCCCTCCTTTAGCCCCTTTTTGATTTCCACGTACTTAATGTCGTTTATGCCCGTCTCAACCCTGCGCTTTTCCCACATGCCGTCATCGCGCCTGGCGAATACGTACTTTACCTTGTCCTCGGCGTAAACTGCCGACAAAATTACCGCGCACACGCCCTTTACTTTCTTAACCGGAAATTCAATATTTGCGCTTATCCCCGGGCGAACCCTGCCGCCCACCGCCGTAAAGGCAACCTTGACCGGGAAAACCCTTATGTTGTTCTCATTTTTTGCGTACGGCGAGACATATATGACCTCGCCTTTAAAGCGCAAATCGCCCATTGAGTCGAAAGTTATATCGGGCTCCTTAACGGCCTTTATTTTCTCCACCTCAATTTCGTTTATCTTAACTTCGACGTACAAATTTTCAAGCGAGCTAACTTTCATAAGCAAAGTTCCCTCGCTTACAGAGCCTGCCCCAACAATGACCTGACCCGGAGTTAAATTCATGTCCGTTATTGTTCCGGACTGGGGGGCCAAAATAGATGTTTTTGAAAGATTGTCCTGAGCCTTTTCCCACTCGGCCTTTTTTACCTCAAGCTGAATTTTAGCTTTTCTTAAGCTAGTCTTAGCATCGTCAAAGTCCTTTGCTATTGCAAAGCCCTTCTTCATGAGTTCCTCTTGGCGCTGGAAGTCGCGCTCCTCCTGCTCTAATGTCAACTTCTGGAGGTTGTACTCGTTGCTTGCCTTTGAATTTTCAGATTCCAGCGAGGTTTTATCGAGCTCGAGGAGCATGTCGCCCTCCTTGACGACGCTGCCGTCCTCTACGTAAATTTTTGCGATTTTGCCGTTAATTTCAGAGCGAATCTCCGTTGTCACTATGGGCTGCACAAATCCGGTTGCCGACACCTTTTCGTCTATGTCAACTTTGACTACCTGAGTTGTCGGGGTCGGATCCATAGCCTCCATGGCCTTTGCCGCCATAAGGTACTTTACCACGTAGTAAGTTAGCGTCCCCAAAATCCCCAAAACTAAAACTATTGCAACAATCTTTTTCATCTTTTAAAAGTTCGAATCGTCGGCGGCCGACATTTGAGAGGGCTCCAGTTCATACTCGCCCAAATTGCCCCAGTTAAAGCCGTTTCGCCTCAAAATACTGCCGTCTAAGCGCGAGAGGCGCGACTGAGAAATTATTACGTCGTACACGGCGGCAAGATATGCGCTTTTGGCGTCGTCCAAATCGCGCTGCGCCTGCAGAACATCTCTAAAGCTTGCAAGCCCGGCGTCGTAAAGGGCCTTCTGCTGGTCGAAAGATTCTATATTTAAAGCCAGAGTTCGCGCGGTGCTCTTTCTGGTTTCGATGCCCGACTGCAAATTTCTAAAGGCCAGGCGCAAGCTCGCCATCAGATCCTGCCGTACGTTCGACAAATTTACCTGAGATTGCCTCAGCGACAACTTAGCCTGAGTCTGCCGAGCCCGCTCTTCCCTAAAGCCCCAAGGAAGGCTAAAGTCAAAGCCTGCGTTCCAAGTGTAGCCCTTTGCGTCAAAGGCGCTCTTGTAAGAATCCAAGTACTCCGCCTCCAAGCCCAAGGCCGAAGCCCCTGCCCTCAGGTTCAGGCTCGGATTTACGTTGTCGTCTGCAACCGCGTATTCAAGCTTGCGCCTGTCGATGAGTTCGAGCGCTATCTGCAAATCCAAATCAAAGGAGAGCGCCCCGCTAATAACGCGCCTAAATTCGGGAACGACGACATTCTCCTGGGGCAAGACAACAACTCTAAATTTGGGGTTATTGTCAAATTCTAGCTTTCCGAAAGTTCCGAGAAGTTCGTCGTTGCACTTCTCTATTTCGAGATTGGCTATAATCATCTTCTCTTCTGCAGAGGCCAGATTTGCCTCGGCCTGAAGGACGTCCTGCCTGCGGATTATCCCGACGCTCAGTTTTGCCCTATTTTCCTCCAAGAGTTTTTTTGCAAGCTCCACATTGCTTCTGCGCAAGTCGCGCGAGGCGTATGCGGCGGACAAATTCCAATAGGCTATCTCCGAATTTAATATAGTATCTAGGATTTGCTTTCTTAAGCGCAACTCACTCTCTCGCTTGCTGGAGCGTGCAATTGCAATTGGCGCTAGATTTATAAATGTTCCCGCGCCCTTTAAGAGCGGCTGGGTTATGTCTATGCCTATCTTTCCGGAGTAATTCGGGTTTAGCACAGAGTAGGAGGAATTTGACCAAGCTCTAGCAGAGCCCGTCCAAAGTTTGACTATAGTGCCGGGAGAAAACTTTTTTGAGGCGCTTAGAGTGTAGTTAAAATTAGTGCTCTGCGGCTTTGAAGAGCCCTCTAGAGTGGAAGTTTCCCTCGGGTCGTTATTTTCGGAATAGTTCAGAGAAAGGTCTATATCGGGCTCAAATACGGCCTCTTGAATTTCTATATTTTGAGCTTCCTTGGCGGGTTCGTAGCGCTCGTAATGCAAAGACAAATTGCCGCGCAAAGCGGCATCTATGGCCTCTTGCAGCGTTAGCGGAGTGCGCTTTTGCCTAGTTTCATCTTGATATTCGCGCCCCAAGTCGAGGGCGTTTTCCGGCAGCAAATCGGCTTTCAAGACGCCCAATCCTGTGTAATTTGAAGCGGGTTCATCGGAAGCGGGCGCCGCGCCACTTGCGCCGAAGGTGCTTTGAAGCGTCCAAAACGCAAACACCCAAACCCCCGCGCAAAGGCGGGGCAAAGCTGCCATATTCCCCTTAAACATATAGGATTGAGTATATAATGAACAGACCCGCCTTGCGCAAGCAATTTTTCAAAAAAGCTAAAAATAAAAAACAGACTAGCACGGTTAAGTTTTGAGATTCTTTTAGGCTTCCAAATGTGTTGACAACGCTGTGTAAAAATGCGAGCATCGCCAAATTACATAACAACAGCGGCACTTAAATATGAGTAAAGAAATAGAAGAATCGTGCGATTTAATGCTGGATTTCACAAAGCTAAAGAAGATCGCAAACTGCAAGGAAGACGTAATTCCCGCCGTGGCTCAGTGCGCCGATACGGGCGAAGTTTTGATTATAGGCTACGTAAACCAACTGGCTCTCGAAACCGCCCTGCGCGAAAAAATGGCGACATTCTGGAGTACATCGCGCAACGAACTCTGGATCAAGGGCAAGACCAGCGGAGACTTCTTGGAGATTGTTGATATTTTGGTAAACTGCGAGCAGAATTCAATAGTTTACAAGGTTCGCCTAAAGGGCAAGGGCTCGTGCCACACCAAGGGCGAAAACGGGCTTCCGCGCCGCGGCTGCTACTACAGAAGGCTTGTTCAAAGAGACGGCAAGCTCGCTTTGGAATTTCTAGAGGGTTGCAAGTAAGGCCTGCAAAATACGAGCTCCGCACTTTGAAAATCGGGGCTTATTTTTAAATTGCAATCGGGCGAGCTTTAATTAAGCTAGTTTAAATACAAAATTATTTGACCATGAAGTTTAGAATAAATAAGGAACATTTTTCCACGGGGCTAAAGCAAGTGTCGAATGTCGTGAGCTCCAAACCTCAGATGCCTGTACTAAATAACGTGCTAATCAAGGCGGAAAAAGGCAGAGTGCTGCTTACAACGACGAACCTCGACTTGGGCATACGCTGTGCAATAACAGCTGATATTGAGGACGAAGGCGAAATTACCCTGCCCGTAAAGAGGCTGGAAAAGATAGTTGCAAGCACGCCTGAAAAGGAAATTACTATAGAAAGCTCCGACGGCCAAACGGCAAAGATTCGCTCAGGGCGCTATGAAGTTCCGCGCTTTAACGGTTTGAAGGGCGAGGACTTCCCGCCGCTTCCAAGCTTTGTAGACCAGCATTCATTTGAGCTTAGCGCACTCGAGCTTGCCACGATGCTTCGCTCGGTTTCTTACGCGCAAAGCAGCGACGAAAACCGCTACATTCTAAACTCCGTATTTTTCAATTTCGACGGGGGCAAGTTAACTTTGGTTGCTACCGACGGCAGGCGTTTGGCGCTCATATCGCGCGATATTACGATGCAGGAGGGCGACGAGGGCAGCATAATATTGCCGGCAAAGACGGTTGCGGAGCTTGAGAAGCTTCTCACTCAGGGCAAGTCGGTTAAGATTTCATTTAATGAGCGCCAAGTTGCCTTTGACATTGCGATAGGTCCGGATTGCGAGGAGAAGGGGCTTGTTGGTTCAATTTACCTCGTATCAAAGATTGTTGAGGGAAGCTACCCGAACTACAAGCAGGTTATCCCCAAGGAAACTGACAGGCGCATAAAGATAGAGCGCGAGCTCATGTCGGAGACGGTTCAGCGCGTGTCTATCATGACAAGCGACAAGCAGAACTGTGTAAAGCTAAAGATACACGATAACGCACTTGAAGTTTCCGGTCAATCCACTGAATTTGGAGAATCTCGCGAGACTCTGGACGTTGAATACAGCGGCCCGGAAGTGAACATAGGCTTTAATCCCGACTTCTTGCTAAGCCCGCTTCGCAACCTCACAAAAGACGAAATTTTCTTCGAGTTCAAAGACGAGATGAGCCCCGGCGTATTCAAGACTCTGGACAACTTCGTCTGCGTCGTGATGCCGCTTAGGGTTTAAATGAGTCGGCGCGAGGCGCGCGCAGAATGAGTGCAGATGAAGAAAGGGTGAAGGCATCTTCGCCCTTTTTATTTTTCCAATCTTTGGGCTTGCGACAAGCGCCCCATCCGGGCCCAAACTAAAATTTAGAGGGCCTTCCAAAAATTAAATTTCGAGACGGAGGCGGCGCCCTCCCGCCCATGGGGGATTTCCCGCAGAAAAGCCCGCAGCAAAAACGCCATTAAGCGCGGAATTTTGCAACAGTTCGGGCTCAGGCCGCGCAAAGTTGCCGCATTCAAGCAATATCAAGGAAGATATGCCGCTTCGCATCGGCGCTCGGATTAAAAAAAACTTTGACTTGCGCCCCCAAAGGCGGGAGAGCGCCCAAGGCTTGCGGGCAAAAATAAGGCTTTCCGCCAAAGCGGGCTTGCAAATAATTAATTAAATTCCGCTTGACTAGGCGCCTTCAATGAGAGAGGCTTATGAAAGTTTAATTTTTCGATACAAAGGGAGAATTATGAAGATATCTAAAAAGTTGGCAGTCTGCCTCGCTCTGTCGGCGGCAATAAGCCCCGTTCTTCTTGAGGGCAGAACCATAGACATGGGAACGGACTATAAGACCCGCGGCGAATTGGGCGTAGGTTACAACTTGTCCGACACCGTGCAAAATTTGACTCTGGCCTTCCGCACTTGGAACGGCGAATGGACCCCTGTGGAGGTATTTTTTGAAAAGGGCTACACGGGCGACGGCTCCAACGGAAGCGGCGTGTACAATATCACGAAACTTCAAATAGACGGCGGCAATTACGACGACGGTTTTGACAACTATCAGAGATGCGTTCTGAATATAGGCGCGGGCGCTAAGGTAAACATGAGCGACTCCGGAAACATTAGCGGCGCCCTATACGCCACCGACGCCGATATCAGCATGACCTATCTCAACCTAAACGCCTACGGCATATTCAAGATGCAGGGCGGCAAACTTAGCCTCACGGGAGGAGATACCGTATACTCCTACAAATTGGCCGGCAAGATGACACTCAACGATGTCGATTTTAACGCCAACTTCAAGGTCGTTATAGACGGCGGCAATTACGGAGCCAGCGTGAGCAACAACTACCAGGGCTACGACCTGAACATGGCCGAGGTCGTGTTCTCGGGAAATACAACTTTCAAGGGGACGGAGCTTATCGTCGACGACACAAACAAGCTATCGCTCTTGGACAGTGCGTCCGTCAAGGTAAATTCTCTAAGCGCTTCGAATTTAATAGTTTCAAGCGGAGCAAAGGTTGAAGTTTATTCGGCAAGCGAACTCAGCATAGAGAACCTAAACATTATATTGGATGATTTAAGCCCACTTGAATTTTCGGAAATTTTTTCGTCAAGCGACGGCGATACCATAGTTTTCTCGGATAAGCTCACCAACATAACTGTCTCAAATTCAAGCGGAGAGCCTTACGACAATGTGCTATTCTCATACGACGCCGATGGAAACGTAATTGGCATAGCGGCAGTTCCTGAGCCGGCTACTTTTGCAGCCGTATTTGGAGCCTTGGCACTCGCGTTTGCAGCGTATAGAAAGAGACGTTAAAAGGCAAAATTTGATCAGGCTAAAAGAAGCTTCGCGACGCGGAGCTTCTTTTTTATTTTTTGAAAAACACGGCAAAAGTGCATAGAAAGTCCAAGTTAAAAATTTGGCTAAAAAGAGTTTTGGCCTTGGATATGCATATTAAAATAGACGCAAAAATTCATTACAAGGCAAAGCTTGCAATTTAAGTATTTGCTCTAAATATAGTTAGCACATCCAAGCTCCGCGCTTTGGGCAAATATAAGTCTCTAAGCAAGAAAGATTGTAAAAGTTGGGAATTTAAACTAGGGTAATGCGTAGATAGCTTACAAATCTTCCTCTATAAAAGTCATCTGGGCCGAAAAATCTACGCCCTCGGGGGGTGGGTTAAAAGATATACTCTTGAAAACCCTATTTACAGAAGCGTCGAATTCGGAATTTCCGCTAGAGCGAATTATGCGTGCCTTCAAGACTTTTCCGCGAGGCGAAATCACAAGCTCAAGCTCCACAGAAAGGCCGAGATTTGCGCATGTTGCGGGTATAACCCACGCCAACTTAACCTTCTTTTGAATGTGTGCCGCGTATAAATTAAAAGCCGACGAAGATATATTGCTGCCCGAGCGCGGCGTTGGCTTTACATCGAATTTCACCTTTGAGGAATCCAACTTAACCGAGCGAAAATCCACAGAGGGCCGCGGGCGAACGGGTTTTGAGCGCGATTTTCTCTTCTTTGGATTTAGCCTATCAAACTCCGCCTTTGTCATGAGCTTGACAGGCTTTGCCCTATCTGAAGCCGAAACTGTAGGTTTTTCAGGCTTAGTCTCTTTGGGTTGCGGTTCTTGCTGGGGCTTTGGATCTGGTTCCGGCTCTGGCTCGGGTATGGGATCGGGAAGATCTATTGGTTTTAAATCTTTAATTTCCTTTAGCTTTATATCAGGTAATTGCTCGGCAACTGGTTCCACGGGCTCATCGGGCAAATCGGGAGTTGGCATAAGCGTAAATGGAGTTGCCTCTATTTTGGGCTTTGACTTAAAGAAGTCTCCCAAATACGCAAACAAAATTGCCCCGCCAAAAACTATGACGTGCAAAGCCACGGAAACCCCGAAACTCAGCTTGCCGTTATTTGGGTTATAGTCTTTAAAATCCAAACTCATATCAGTCGGGCTTGGTGCTGATGCTTATTTTTGAGAGTTTGTTGCGGGTTATGGCATCGAGTGCATCCACTATGGGCTGGGCGCGCAAATCCTTATCGAGCCTCAAGGTTATGGGATTGGGTTCAGGCTCGGAAGCCATGCGCGCTAAAAGCTTATTAAACTCGTCGGGCGTAACGGGCTCCTTGCCCCAATAAATCTGGCCTTTTGAGTCTATATTTATAACTTGAAATTCAACGTCGGCATTTTGCTTTTTAGATGTCGGAGCTTGGGTTGGCAAATTCACATCTATGGACTGCTCCAGAAGCGGAGTTGAAACCATAAATATAATCAAGAGCGAAAAGGCCAAGTCCATAAGCGGCGTCACATTTAAATCGTTGAGTGCGCTTATGCCCTGCTTTCTGTGAAAGTTGCGTGCCATGGTATTAATCGTCGTAGTTGCGCTGTGTTATCTCGCCGTCAACGTCCTCGTCCAAATTAAACTTGAGAGGTTCCGGAGCCTTTGGCTCTTCAAATTCCCCGACATTTCTCAAGTCTTGCAAAGATGAAGTTTCAGACTTTGAACTCGCCTCATTTACGTCCTGCGCGCGCGCGTGAACGGGGGCATTTACGGGCTTGTAGGTTTGCATTTTCCTATTTGCCCATTCGCGCCCCTCAAGCTCAATTCTATCCGCCAAGGAACTTGCAAAATTTTCTATTTCAAGAACCATTCCCCTAGATAGCGTAAGCAGATAGTTGTAGCCAAATACAGATGGAATTGCGACTATCAAGCCCGCCACGGTAGTTAACAATGCGCCCGAAACGCCCGGAGCCAAAGCCTGAAGCGTTACAACGGCCCCTTCCTTACCCATTGAGCCAAAGCTATCCATAACGCCCCAAACAGTTCCCAGCAAGCCAAGGAAAGGCGCGCCGCTTATAATAGAGCCCAATAGAACCATCTTAGTTTCGTACCTCATGGTCTGGCGCGCAACGCAGCGCTGAAGCGCATTTTCAACATGCCCCATTCTAATTGAAAGCATTTCCGGAGAATAGTCGTCGCCGGAGACCCTGCCCCACGCAGCAATGGCCTCATTTAGAAGTGCAGCATACGGACCCTTCATATGTCGATTTTCGGCAAGGGCCGACATAACCGTAGAGCTCTTTGCAAGCCTGCGCTCGACATTTGCATTTAAGGTCTTAAATTCGTGCAAGTCAGAGGCCTTCATAAGCATGACAGTCCACGCCAATGCGCTAAATACGATAAGGATTATAACTATGGCCTTACCCGCGAAGTTTGAATCCGCAAAATATTGAAGGACCATTATTTCTGAAAATAAAAAATTCAACATACACACAAAAAAATTTTTAAGGTTTTTAACTCAGTTTAGCTCGCGTAGAAATTCATACTATTTTTTTGATTAAGCCAAGATATTTTTTCTATTTACTCAATTTATTTTTTAACTCTTGTATGTGCCCCAAGTAAAACTGGTAGGCGGGATGAGTTTTGTCAAAATTATCCTTATTTTCTTCAAGCACCTGCAAGGCCTCTTTTACCTTGCCAACATCCTCCAAGCTGCGCGCATAATTGCGAACTACAAATATTGGAACTTTGCCAAGCTTCATCATATCCTCATAGCACTTTAATACCGCCTGCTTATCGTCAAAGACCTTTTCTAAAATTATGGACTTTGTGAGCCTTAGCCTTAGCGATTTTGGATTTAAAGCTATTCCCCTATTTATAAACTCAAGCCCCAACTTGCCTTGGCGCAAGCGTATATTTTTTTCGACCCTATCGCTCGTGGGCCGCTTTGAAAAAATCCAGTGCGGGGAATCAAACGCGATAATCATTGCCCCCATATTCCAAAAATTCACGCTCCCCGGCTCCAGATCCACGGCCAAATTGAGCTTGGGAATGCACTTTGCAATATCCTCGCGCTCCCAATACACATACGCGCTCACCCAAATCAGGCTTGCCGCTATATTTCTATAGCCGCCCAACATTGAAAATACCGCACTCTTTGCCGCGCTCTGCCCCTTTCCCAAAACCGGCGCAGAGCGCATCGCAAGCTCCGCTAAAGGCCTTGTGCAAAACCCGACAAGCGCCATTACAAAAAGGACGATAAAGGTTCTAAAAACTGTAGTTTTAAGCCCCACGCTAAATCTCTCTTTTAGAAAATGACCACACGCTAAGCGCACCGAATACAAATATATAAATGATAGCGTAAGCAAGCGCCGCAAAAAATTCCGCGCACTTAAAGCCGCCGAAAGTGAAGCTCAAGGAGGGCTCGAATATCCCCAAATTTGGCAGTATGTAAGAACAGGCCTTGAGTATCCACCCCTCGCCCGACATGAAGTCGGAATAGTTTAATAAAGATGCGGAAACTGCCATAAAGCTTACGACTATCGCAAACATCATAGAGCGCGATGCAGTGCAAATAAAGCAGGCAAACGAGGATATCACACAGAGCTTAAAGAACTGCAAGATTCCAAAAGATGCAAATCCAAACCAGTGGATTACCTCACGCTTTCCCACCAAAAACTCCTGAGGCGAAAGCGACAATTTGTATTGCGCAAATACCAGAGAAGCCGCCCCGACAAGCATAATAATTAGGCAGAAGAAAAACAGCATGTAGCTTTGCCCCAAAATCTTTCCGCCCACAAACTGAGCAAAATTTATCGGCTTTGACATCAGAGTTGCCACGGTCTTATTTTCAAGCTCGGAATAGAATAGCTGGCAGATTGATGTAATTGCAATTATCCCGCCAAAGAAGCTGAGGGCCCCTGACGTGAAGTTTGCCACAAATTTAAGCTCTTCGTGCCCCAAATCCATCTTCATAATGTAGCTTGAAAATAGAGTCAAAACCAAGGCTGCGAGAGCCATTAGATAGACAAGCTTTTGCCTTAGCGCATCGCGCATAGTGTTTGATGCAATTAAAAGAACCTTACTCATCTTTTTCGCCCCCTCTCGATACGACGCTTTCAAAGTACTTTTTAAGCGGGATTTTTGCGGGCCTTACACCTACGAGTTTAGCACCCTCAGAAGCCGCAAGCTCAGATATTTTCTCAGTAGCCTCAGCGCTTAAATTCTTAAATTCAAGCTCGCTTGTATCGGGAGCATTTAAAAGCTCGCTAAGCGCTCCGCAGGCGGCAACTCTGCCCCTGTTTAAAATTGCCACGCTGTCGCATACGCTCTCCACTTCGCTTAGCAAGTGTGAACTAAGAAGAACGGTTTTACCCCTTCTTTTTAGCTCCAAAATCATATCGCACATATCCGACATTCCAACCGGGTCAAGGCCCGAGCTCGGCTCGTCTAGAATTACAAAGTCCGGATTGTGAACTATTGCGCCCGCAAGCCCCGCCCTCTGCAACATGCCCTTTGAATACTCGCCCAAGCGCCTGTCCATCGCATCTTTTAAGCCGACCATCTCAAGCGCCTCTTCCGCCCTTTCGGAAGCCTCTTTTTTGCCGTACTTATACGGCGCGATTTCCGTGCGGGCCTCGCCGAGGAGCGTGGCTATCCTGCCGAGGTCGGCATACCGCTCCTTTTCGGCCATAACGGTGGCCGTATAGCGCAGGTTATCGGCCTTGTAAAGCGCGCGCGTGGCGAGCTTTATGAAGTTCATACGCTTTTCGTCCTGCGACGAAATCATTGCGTTGATATCTGAAAGCAGGCCTTCGAGCTTCTTTTTGAGTTCGCCGTGGCGCGGCAGCCTGGTGCGCTTGCGCAGAAATATGAGCAGAAATATGCTCACGACTATTAT
>OJMH01001017.1_pt1 | contig 31370 bp, 30 predicted proteins | sample 1597111 | NCBI WGS metagenome assembly OJMH01 (sample SAMEA2452115, study PRJEB22498) | human gut metagenome | reverse complement strand
TCCAGATTGCGGCAGGAGGCGGCAACCGGCGTTTTATTCCGGAACAATCCCGCTTTCCAGGCTGATTTCGACCAACTCGCCGGACTTTCCGGCGGCAAGCGCCTGCTCTGCTTTTTCGATCTGCTGCTCCGGCTGGCAGTATTCCCCCGTGAGGTGCTGCCATCGTCCGGCAACCCGGTCGGGCTGCGGCCGGATGACGGTGGCGAACAAATCGAACGAGCCATCCGTTTTCTCCAGCGTCATTTCCGGGAAAAGATCACACTGGCGGACGTCGCCATGGCAACCGGCATGGAACCGGAAAGTTTCCGCCGCTTTTTCCGCCGGACCGTGCGGGTCAACGTTACGGATTATCTGCTCGAATTGCGGCTGGGTTATGCGGAAAAACTCCTGCAGGACACCGCCGGCAGTATTTCCGCCATTGCGCTGGAGGCCGGTTTCCGCAACCTCTCGAACTTCAACCGGCTGTTCCGCGCCCGGCGCGGCATTACGCCCCGGGCCTATCGGAAATTTTCATCATAAAGAAAACTTTTGCTGAATCCCTATTTCGAATTCATCGGCGGCGCCCCCTACTTCAATTCAAAGCGATTTTTCGACCGGCTGCCGGAATATGTCATTCAATATGCTGAGTCTTCCGTTATGTCCCGGAGCGGTATTCCGGCGGACAGCTCCCGTTGAAAATATTTCCGGGCTGCCCGACGTCAATCTGCGGCCGCATTTCCGCCTGACCGTGGGTTTCGGTGGATACGTTCAGACTGTATGATTTTCCAGACTGGCTCGACCGGGCACCATCGGCTCGATTATAGCGACGTCTTTCATTTCAGCCGTCGTTTCAAGGCGGCAATCGGCGAAACGCCGACCAGGTATCGAGTCAAATTCGGCGCCAAACGGCCTGATTGATTTTTCCAAAAAGCAACTGCCGGGCCGTACCGGATGCGGCTCGGCAGACGGGCGGCGCAAGGATGTAAAAGAATGCGATAGAGAGATTACTGAGTATTCGCGCCGTCTCCAACTATTTTCATCTGCGTTGGCATACCTTCAAGGAATTGGAGAAAAAGCACTTAAAAAAGAGATTCAGTCGTATACAGACCGCTCACGTCAAGGCAATAGGAATCGATGAAATTTATGTGGGACGAAGAATGAAGAATGAGCAATTCTTGACAATCGTTCGAGATTTAGAATCCGGCGCAGTCATTCATGTGGGAGATGGCAAGGGCATTTCAGCCCTTGCCGGGGCTTTGAAAAAGTTGAAGAAAAGCAAACTGAAACTCGTCACTATGGATATGGCAAATGCTTACTGCACATGGATTTCTCAAAATTTCCCCAAAGCACATATTGTTTTCGATCATTTTTACGTGGTGAAACTGATGAATGACAAGCTCGACAAAGTACGCAAAAGAGTTATTGAAAATCTATCAACTTCCAGAAATTTCGAGCGTGAAAGAGTTATGAATTATGTCTAATATCGTCGATGAGGCATTAAGGTTCCGTTTTTTTTTCACTTTTTTCATTTTACCTATTGCCTTTTGTCAAAAATTTTGCTATACTATTACTATGATTACGCGATAAATCAAAGAAAATTACAACAGTCCAAAAACCAGATAAGGAGATCATGAACATGTCGAAACAAAAATCTTTCACACTTATCGAATTGTTGGTTGTCATCGCGATTATTGCCATTCTCGCCAGCATGTTGCTGCCGGCGCTCGGCAAAGCCAAGGGCAAAGCACAGGAAATCAGTTGCCGCAGCAACATGAGACAATTAGGACTGATGGCTAATATGTATTTGCTTGATAACGATGATTGGGCGATGGCAGCAGCTATTCGGAGTGCAAAACGCAACGCCACTGTTTCCTGGCAGGTCATGTTGAATGAAGATTACGGCCTCGATAAAAACGTTTTTCTGTGTCCGGCCGGTACCGGCGAATGGATTGATGACGCGTTATACCAGAACAAGACAACAATCGGACACAATAATCGTACATTTGGTTTTGCCCACAACGATTCCCGCGCTCCAATGGTAAAAATGGCTACGCTTCTCTCTAAACTTGAAGGTTCGACGCCGGTAATGTTTGCCGACTCGTTGTCAAAAACAGAAGTAGATAATGGCCAGGTGGAAGGCTACCTCTTCGATGCCGCTGCGCAGTGCGCGTCCAATGATAATGGACTGTACAATCCGAGCCTTGGACTTAAATGTTGGTACCCGATTTTCCGCGGCACTCCAACCATTCAACCAATGCGTTGCTCTATGACGGCAGTGCTACCGGCCTGAACCGGACTGCCTGCCGTGCCGATGCGGTCAAATACTTCCGGCCATTCCAGGATAAGCGTTACTCTCCATTCTGGTTCTACAACGCGAACTGAGATTGACACCGCCCCTTTCTCCGAGTTGTCTTAACTGAGGCCGCAACGGCATCAACCGCTGCGGTCTCGTTCTAATGAAATATCAGTTAAAAAAAGTGCGTACCCTGTTATGAAAATGAAAATCTATCATTGGTTTCCGCTCTTCTTCTGCGTCTTACAATGCGTCGCCGCCGATCCGGTGCAACTTGAGCTCAACACCTTTGCCACCCCCGCCGAACTGCAGAAATGCACCGCCAAAGAAGGCGCCGCCATCAGCGCCGACACCTTCCTGATCAACGGCAGTCCTTCGGCCAAGCTCCATTTCCCGGTCAGCGATCAATGGCCCGGACTGATCATCACCGCTGAGCAAATGCCAACGACCGACTGGCAGGATTACGATTATCTAGTACTTGATGTGTACAACCCGACCGACTATCCGATTGAGCTGCGAATGCAGGTGAGATTCAAGGGCCCGTATGGGCAACTGCGCAGGAGCGATCTCTTCAACTTGAATTCCGGCATCAATCAATGCCGATTCTACCTGACCGACGACATCCGGATGTTTCCGATCGAGGAAGCGCATATTTATTTGCATAAACCGCAGTCACCGCTGGATCTGTACCTCGCCAACTGGCGACTGGTCACCCGGGATTTCGCTGACAAACAGCGGGAATTGCAACTCGCGGCCAGCGAGCTCAGATATCCGGCAAACAGCATGCGGGCGCCCCAGGAAGTTATTGATGTCCGCAATGAGTACGCCAAGATGATCACCGCGATCCGGCAGACCGCCCAGGAGGCGCAAACCACCGAGGAACTGCTCCCGGCATTGCGCCAGGCACGGCAACTGGCGGCTGATCCCGACCTCGGCAAACTTGGTATCATCGCCAATCAATACAGTGCCGAAGAAAATCGCGATCTCGGCAGCGGCAGCGAAGTATCCATCCGCTGGAGCAATTCGATTGACCGCATCTATCGGACCGAACGGTTGCTGCCCGATTACGACCGCGAAGACAACATCATCAAGTTGGCGCAAAACGAGGCGGAAGCCAATCAGTTGCTGCTGTTCAGCCTCAAAGATCTGACCGATGTCAGCGTCGAGCTGGCCGGCGATCTGAAAGATGGCAATGGCAACCTTTTCCCGGCAACCGCAATCAAAGTCATGCCGGTCGGTTATGTCAATACCCGTTTGCCCGATTATTACACGCCCTATGCCGGCTGGACTCCCGACCCGTTGCTGAACTACCTTGATCACTTCGACCTGCCGCAACTGACCTGGCAGCCGATCTGGGTCGAAGCGGCGGCCGCGGCCGAACAGACGCCCGGTCTGTATGTCGGGGAGTTGCGCGTCCGCGCCAATGAACTGCAATCGCCGATCAAAGTACCGCTTCAGGTGCTGGTCTGGAATTTCCGTCTGCCGTCGACCAATTCATTGCCGTTGGCCATCGCGTCCATCTTCGAACGATCCTGGTTCAAGACGTTCTATGGCGGCAAGGATCCGGCGGTTTCCGGAGCGGAATTCGACCGGTATCTGCGGGGCGAACTGACGGAACAACAGCTCTCCGCGGATGCGCGTCAACTCGTTGAAATGATGAAGCGTTATGAAACGGAAATCCGTTCCTGCCGCATCCCGATCGATTTGATCTACCGTCCCTATCCGATCAGCGAACGCGAACTGGAGCAACGGATCGCCGAAGGCAATACTAATATCTGTCTCTTTTTTATCAGCCAGTTTTCCGAGCTCAACCGTTCACTCGAATGGCTCAAGCAATTAAAGCCGATTATCGACCAGCACGACTGCTGGGATCGCGTGTACGTCTACGAGTTCGACGAGGTCCCGACCGGACAGATCGCCGAAGTGCGTGAAGCGATGGGCAAACTGAAGGCAGCTTATCCCAAGTTGCGGTTGATGACCACCGCGATTGATTACAGCTTCGGTCTGGACACGCAGATGGACGATGCCATCGATATCTGGGTGCCGCTGACGACGCGCTACATTCAGTTTTACGACGCCGTGGAAGCGGCCCGCAAACGCGGCAAAGAGGTATGGTATTACGTCTGCCTGGTGCCGCAGCCGCCTTCGGCCAACTGGCTGCTGGAATCGCCGGCGACTGGAACTCGGCTGTTGACCGGCTTCATGGCCGAAAAACTGCATACCCAGGGATTCTTGCACTATTCGATCGTACGTTGGAACACCTTTCGCGACCAGACCGATGCCGCTGGCAAGGTCGTCCGACAACCGACTGACTGGAGCGACTATATCCAAGGCGGCCCGCTGACCAATCAGGATGGCAAGGGCTATGGCGATGTCAACGGCGACGGATTCCTGCTTTATCCCGGCGTCGACGGACCGGTGCCGTCACAGCGGCTCAAGCTGGTTCGTGACGGCCTCGAAGACTATGAATACCTCCAACTGCTCAAATATGTGCTCCGCGAAGCGGAAACCCGGCGTATCCAGTTGACCAAAGCACAAATCACGCAGATTCAAGATCTGCTCGACATCAAAAATCATCTGGTTGCCAATGATTGGGATTATACCCGCAATGGCGCCGAGCTCATGCAACTGCGCAACAAAATCGGTGAAATACTCAATGAGATCGGCGACAATACAAAAATAAAATGGTGAAAAATGTTTAAAGTAATGACTTGCAACATCCGGGTCAGCAGCGCTCCGGATACCGTATACAGTTGGGCCAACCGCCGCGCCGTCTGCGCGGAGATCATCCGGCGCCACGCGCCGGACCTGATCGGTTTTCAGGAGATGCGTCAGGATCAGCACGACGACCTGTTTTCCGCGCTCGGCAACTACGATTCATTCGGCGTTATCGACGAGCCCGGCGGACATCCGGTGGATCAGATCTTTTACCGCCGCGACCGGTACGAACTGCTCACCGGTCACTCCTACTGGCTTTCGGCGACTCCCGACCGTTGCGGCAGCAAGTCCTGGGACAGCAACTGCATTCGCATGGCCAACGCCGCCCTGCTCCGCGACCGGCAGACCGGTCGCAAGCTGCGTTTCACGAATACCCATCTGGACCACATCAGCCAGCCAGCCCGCGAAGAACAAGCCGGCGTCATCAATGCCGATTGCCAGGCGCAGCCGGCGGACCTGCCGCAAATTCTGACCGGCGACATGAATTGCGATTTTGTCAACCCGGCCATTCAGCGCTTTCTGCAAAATGGCTGGATTGATACTTATGCCGCGATTCACCAGGTAAATGAACCGGGATTCACCTATCACGACTTCATCGGACCGCGCTACAACATTCCGCATTACGGCAAGATGGATTTCGTCTTCTGTCGCGGCCAGTTGCTGCCGCGGACCGCTACCATCGTCAAAGATTCGATCGATGGCCGTTTCCCGAGCGATCATTACTTCGTCGCCGCCGAATTCGACTTCGTCCCAGTGGCTGCCAAAGTCCGGAATTGTTCGCCGGAGGCACTGGCCGTCGCCTACTAATTCATTCGCACAAACAACAATCGCTCCTGGCAATCATCAACCCGGCCGGAAGCGATTGTTTGTTTGCCCTGATTTCACCATTGCCCTCCGCTGTCCGGCAACCGCGATTCCGCCGCCTTGCGCCACGAAAATTCAACGTCTGAGAAATGGCAAATGCTTCTTTGCGGAGAATATATTGCCCCCATTGAAACATGTGCTAAATTAAGAGAGTATCTGAAAGGGGTTTCAAATGAGCGCAAAGAAACAATGGAGTTGAGCAGAGAATCCGTTTGGCAAAAACTGGTACACCCGAAGGGAATCGAACCCCTAACCTTCTGGTCCGTAGCCAGACGCTCTATCCAATTGAGCTACGGGTGCATACCACAATGTCTTTTCAAGACGTGACGATTAATATACCGAAGATTATCGAAATTGCAAGCGGGACGATCAGAGAAAAGTGGAAAACTCCCGGCGGCCGATCATTTTCAATTTCTTATTTTACCCACATCAAATTGCGATGGACCACAGCGGACAACAGATTGCGGATTGAAGTTTTTTTATCCCGGCTGCTTTTCCGAATCAATGAAAATTCCCTTTCCGGTTCCAGTTGCCGCCAGCGGGCAATCGTCGAACGAAGTTCAGCAAGGTAATTGCCGTAAAAGAAAGTCAATAAGGAAGCGTTCATCACTTTGCCGTAAGAACCGAGATTATGGTACAGCAAATGATTCGAAAGCAGTTTAAATCCCTGAAAATGATAAAAAATCAATCTCTCGTCATCGACCGTCAAAATGCCGTCATTTCCCAGTTTCAACCGATAATTGCTCCAGTTCCACGGTGCCAGACCGGCTCCCGACAACCGGGAAACCACGACACCGGCAAACCGTTCCGGCCATTCGTCCAAATATTTCTGATCGGCAAACCGGGCTGGCTCCACCCGGTCAAAACACCATTCCAGACACCGTTCCCGCCACCAATGCAGAATGGCGAATGTCCGCGGATCGCGTCGATAGATCTGAAATTGGACATTGTAAATACCGAACTGTTCCCGCCAGCGGATTTCAGCCGGAAAACGATGCGGAATGATCAGCACCGCCCCGTCATCAAGTTCGGCGAACAGCGGTTCCGGACGACTGTAAAAATACAAATCGGCATCCAGATAGGTGATGCTGTCCAATTCCGGAAAACGATGCAGCAGATACAGCGGTAGAACCGGACTGAGTGTAAAATAATATTCCACCCGGCTGCGGGTGGCGCGGGTGGCGGCAAATTCCGGATCAAACGCTTCAATATCCGCCAAACGCAACGGCACCAGCTCCGGTTCGCCATGACGGCACAGCAATTCGAAAAGTTCGTCATCCAGGCAGACGACGAAAAGCCGGAACTCTCCGCCATTTTTTTTCAAAGACCGAAACAACGTATCTCCCGGCACCAGATAGCCGGAATCGAAATAGGTGGCAAAATATCTCATCTGAAAAATTCCCGGACCGCCGCGATAACCGTTTCAACCGCATTTTCAGTCAATTCCGGATACATCGGCAGACTGAGGATTTCCCGGACCGCCGCTTCCGCTTCCGGAAATACCCGACCGACGGACGGACGAAAAGCGGCCTGCTGATGCAATGCTTTCGGATAGTGAATTGCGGTGGCAATTCCCCGCTGCCGAAGAAATTCCCGCAACGCATCACGGTCGCCGGCCCGAATCACATATTGATGATAGACAGGAAACGCTCCTGGACGGATTTTTGGAATTTGAAGCGGCAAATCGCGAAAACCGGCATCGTACCGGGCAGCGATTTCCCGGCGCCGCCGATTGTCTTTTTCCAATTCCGCCAGTTTCACCAGCAAAATCGCCGCCTGCAGTTCATCCAAACGGCTGTTGACGCCGCGAATCGCACTGTCGAACCGCTGCCGCCAACCGTACTGGCGCAAAACAGCCAAATTTTCCAGTAATTCCGGATCATCACAGACAATCATGCCGCCATCGCCGATGGCGCCGAGATTTTTAGTCGGATAAAAACTGAAAGCGCCACAATATCCGAACACTCCAACCCGGCGGCCGTCGAGCAGCGCACCGTGCGCCTGAGCACAGTCCTCAATAACCGGCCGTCCGTCGGCCGCCGATAAAATCGCCGGCAAATCAGCCGGCTGCCCGTAAAGATGAACCGCCACAATCGCCCGAATATCAAAATCGGCCAAGGCTTGGCGCAAGGCCTGCGGCGATATCGTAAAAGTGTCCGGTTCCAAATCGATCGGCAACACTTCGCAACCGGCGCGCTGGATGGCGGCGGCAGTTGCCGAAGCCGTCAAATCAGGACAGGCCACCAGACTGCCGGCCGGCAAATTCAAGCTGCGCAAGGCCAGCTCCACCGCATCGGTTCCATTGGCAACCCCAATTGCTCCCCGGCAACCGCAGAAAGCGGCAAATTCCCGTTCCAATTTTTCCACCGCCGGACCGAGGATATAACGACCGCTTTCCAGCACTTCTCCGATTGCTTTCAAAATTTCCGGCTGTTTTTTCCGGAAATTATCCAGGGGGCTGCATTGCGGTATTTTCATTTCCTGATATTCCGTCATTTTATTGATCGATCAACTGAATCGATTGATATTCAACCACAAAACGTTCCATCTTCATCCGTCATCCGACTGCCGGACGAATTCTAAAAAAGCTTCATAATTCCGGATGTAATCCGCTTCCTCGTAATAATCGCTGGCCGCCACCAACAATACGCAACCGCTGGAAAAGCTGTGCATCGTATGCCAGAGGCCGGGACCGATATAAATACCGATATGATCACGCCACATCAAAATGTCCTGTTTCGCCACTCCGTCATCCAGTGACAGAATAAAGCTGCCATTGATGCAGAAAATCGCCTGCTGCAATTGACGGTGCGCATGTTTGCCCCGGATGCTGGAACCATTTTCCAACTGATTGATATAATAAACCCGCCGGATGTCGAACGGCAGATCACGCCGCCCTTCGATGATCGACAAAGCGCCATCGCGTTCATCGACTATCCGTTTCAATTCGATCCGTCCACTGTGACGGACTTTGAGGCCAATTTGATCCATTTTACCGATTTTTTTCCGTTATTTTTCCGTCATTTCCATATTTTTCAACTTCCAATAAGCCTCATTCATAATCCGATGGACACGTTCCGCCAACGCTTTGCGGTCTTCATCCGGCTGCGGCTGAATCAATGGCAGAATATGAACATCGATATCGATCCGACGATATCCCAGGACCCGCCAGACATGCGGCATCAATTCATCATTGCCGTACCAGCACAACGATTTGCCGTCCGAAGTCGGCCGATAAAGTGTCAATATCGGCAGAATCGGAAATTTGCTGCGGCTGACGGCCTCGAATGGCGTCGACTTGAACGGCAACAGCCCATGTTCGCCATCGGTGCTGGTTCCTTCCGGATAAACCAGCAATGGAATTCCATGTTCCATCGTCGCCCGGAAGCTCTCCACTGCTTCCCGTGATTTCTGACGGGAGCTGCGATCAATCCAGATCGGTCGGCTGATCCCGAGATACCAGCCCAGGAAGGGCCACGATCTGATCTCCTTCTTCGGCGCAAAACGAATCGGAAACAACGAAGCATGCGTCAAAATATCCAGATAACCGCAATGGTTGGAAACGATCAATCCGCCCTGAAAATGACTGAAATCTCCGAAAACACGAATGTTCAAATGAAAACACCAGGCTAAACCGCGCCCCCAGGTCCGAGTGACGAAAGAAACTCTTTTGATCGCTTTCCAACCACCCAGATGGACAAAAAAAGCATAGACGCCGACGATCGGCAGCCAACTGAAAGCCAAAGATATTCGCCAAAGTTTTCGAAAAAAGAGCACCCGTTCCCTCCTCAGATTGGATGACCGTTATTGTTTCACACCCGATAGTGACGGGTATATTTCTCCGGCAAAGTGCGAAATTCCATGACGACGAAAAAATCAATCGAGCCGAATTCATGATCCAGAACCGGCTCCCCGCAAATTTTTGCGCCGAGGCGAATGTAACCTTTGAACAAAGGCGGAATAAATTTGATCAATTCGGAATCCGACAGCTCTCCGTCGGACATCGGCAGAACAAAACGCTGATGCGGCAGCGCCGAAAGCAATTCCGAAACGCCATAACGCCGTTTCAGATAATGATACAAGCCCCAGCCGACTTTGCTGTCGGTCGTTTCCAAACTGACGCAACCGATCAGATATTGAGCATCGGTGCGCCGCTTGATTTCGGCGATGCCGGCCCACAAAAGGCTGACGACGGCGCCGGTGCGGTATTCGGCCGCCACACAGGAACGTCCCATTTCGATGACGTCATCGGCTATCTTTTCCAGACCCCGGATCGTATATTCCCGTTCCGAATAAAAACCAATGCCTTTTCGCGCCACCATGCCCGGATGCATCCGGTAGGTGCCGACGATGGCCTGGCTTTCCTTATCGATGACGATCAAATGCAAACAATATTCATCATATTCGTCGACATCGATGCTTCCGACGCCGTTGCAACTTTCCAAGCGTCCCTGTTCCCGCCGAAAAACTTCATAGCGAAGCTGTTGTGCCTGCTCAATCTCCTGCCGGTTATCTGCCAGCTTGATGATAAAATTGTCACTTTCAGCCAATAGGGACGGTCTGATGATCGCTGACAGTTTGTCCCGGAAGTTACTGATACCCATCCTTCAAAAAAATCCCCTTAATTGATCATAATCACACACAGCGCCGATATAATAACCGATGTTTGCTCAATATTCCAATCGTGATATCTTTTTTGCCTGTTTTTTTCCGTTTTAACTAACGACTGGACGTTTTTCCAGAAAATCGGCAATGCGGGACAGCGCCGTATTGATATCGGTCATCGAAGCGGCATAAGAACAGCGCACGAATCCTTCGCCGCAGGCGCCGAAAGCGTTGCCCGGCACCACCGCAACCCGTTCGCTCTTCAACAATTCACTGGCAAAGTCATGCGATTTCAAACCGCTTGACGCAATGCTCGGAAACACATAAAAAGCCCCTTTCGGCAACAAGCACCGCAAGCCGATCTCATTGAACTTCGCAGTGATCAGATTCCGCCGTTCCATATAGCTTTCCCGCATCCGCTCCATCTCGCCGCGGCCATTGCGCAACGCCTCCAACGCCGCTTCCTGGGAAGTGATCGACGCACACATCATCGAATATTGATGAATTTTCATCATCGCGTCAATAATATCCTTCGGCCCGCAGGCATAACCAATCCGGAAACCGGTCATCGCAAACGCTTTGGAAAAACCGTGCAGAAAGATGGTCCGATCCGCCATACCGGGCATCGAAGCAATACTCGGCAAACGCTTCTCATAGGTCAATTCCGAATAAATTTCATCGGTAATCAAAATCAAATCATTGGCGATGACCAACGCGCAGATTTCCTTCATCTGTTCGTAATTCAACGTCGCCCCGGTCGGATTGCAGGGAAAATTGATCAGCAACGCCTTGGTTTTCGGCGTAATTTTATCTTTCAAATCGGCCGGATTCAGTGCGAAACCATTCTTTTCGTAAGTTTCCAGCACCACCGGCACTCCATGCGCCATCCGGATTTCCGCCGGATAGGAAACGAAACACGGTTCGGTATAGATAATTTCATCACCGGGATTGATGATCGCCCGCATCGCCAGATCCAGCGCCTCACTGACGCCAACCGTCACCAGGCATTGCGTCGCCGGATCGTATTCAATGCCGTAATCATTGGCCACATAATTGCAAATTTCCCGGCGCAATGACAACAATCCATAATTGGACGTATAACTGGTATGTCCTTTCTCCAGCGAAAAAATCGCATTTTCCCGCACCGTCCACGGAGTGACGAAATCCGGCTCCCCAACCCCCAGCGACACGACATCCTCGATGGTGGTCACCAAATCGAAAAACTCCCGAATTCCACTTTTCGGCAACACGCCGATATGTTCAGCGATCCGCGATTTACGGACAGACTTGCAATCTTGTATATTCTTCATCATCATCCATGATCCTTCCGGATTCCTTGTATTTCTTCAAAGTAAACGCCGTCGAGGTGGAAAGCACCCCTTCAATGGTAGAAAGTTTCCCGGAGACGAACATCGCAACCTCCTGCAGACTGCGTCCCTTTACCTCCAGCAGCAAGTCATAACCGCCGGAAACCAGGTAAAGATCGATCACCTCCGGGAATTTCGCGATCCGGCGGGCGACTGTATCAAAACCGCCGTCACGCTGCGGCGTCACCCTCACCTCAATCAATGCGCGCACAATGTCGCTATGGTAAATGTTTTCATTGATGATCGCTTTGTACCCTTTGATCACGTCATTTTTTTCCAATTCGGCGATGCAACTACACACTGCTTCATCGGTCATGTTCAAACGCGCAGCGATCTCTTTGGTATCGATTCTGGCGTTCTGCGCCAGCAACTGTATAATTTTTTCCTTCATAGCTTCCTCTCTCATACGACAAACAACGCCTTGATAAAAAAGAATATAATTCCATTGTAAATGAAACTGTCCAGCACATCGAAAATACCGCCCATTCCCGGAATGATCGATCCGGAATCCTTGACACCGCAAGTCCGCTTCAAAGCCGATTCCGTCAGATCGCCGGCAAAACCGCCGAAAAACAGTACAATTCCCAAAAATAAACTGCCCCACAGCGTCGCCACCAGATTGAAGTTGCCGTAAAAGAACGCCAAACTCACGGCAACCGAACAGAACAAGCCGCCAATCGTCCCTTCCCATGACTTCTTCGGACTGATCTTCGGAACGATTTTATGATTGCCGTGCGGCAACAATTTACCGCTCAGCATCCCAACGATGTACGCACCGGTATCGCCGGCCTTGGTCACCAGCACCAGATAGATCAATTCGGCGCCGCAGATTCCGCGGCTCCAGTCATCATCGTACAACGCCACCAGCGGCAATACCGGCAAAATGACCAACAGCAGCATCCCCAGCGAATTGATCAACTGCCGGATCGCCGACTTCCGGTTGTCGCGATACAGCAATCCGGCCCAACCGGCCAGAAAAATAAAAAACAATAAAACAAAAGCCGTCACTGAAATCCAGCGATCGAGGTAGTTCATCGCCGTAACCAAAACCAGCAATACTGCCGCCAGGGCAGTCGACTTCTTGAATGAGACAATACCGATCAGCTCCAACAGGCCGCCGACTTCATAAACCAGACCGAAGGCGCCGCCGACCGCCAGAACGGTAAAGATATATTTGCCGCCCTCCCGCCACAAAAAAGCAGCGGCCAAAATTCCCAACAAGCCGACAAAACTGATGATCCGATACTTGAACATCGCTCGCTTATTCCCCCGTCATTTTTTCCGGCCGCCGAACCGGCGTTCCCGCCGCCCAAATGCCGCCACCGCCTCTTTCAATGCCGTCCCGTCAAAATCCGGCCACAAAATATCAGTGGCATACAATTCGGCGTACGACAACTGCCATAATAAAAAATTACTCAACCGCAACTCGCCGCTGGTTCGAATCATCAAATCCGGATCCGGCAATTCCGGATCATACAAAAAACGGCGAAAACACGGTTCATCGATCGATTCCGGCTTCAATTCGCCTCTCACCACCGCCCGGGCAATCCGCCCGGCCGCATCGACAATTTCCGCCCGGCCGCCATAATTCAGCGCCAGCACCAACGTTCCGCCGGTATTGTCGGCCGTCACCTTCACCGCCTTCAACAAAGCCGCGCGGACTCCCGGCCACAAATCCTCCGTCCGTCCAATCGTTTTCAAACGGACATTTTTTTCCATCATCAGCGGCAGTTTGGCATTCAAACTCTCTTCCAGCAACTCCATCAGCGCCTGGACTTCCAGCGGAGAACGCTTCCAATTCTCAGTGCTGAACGCATACAACGTCAGATATTCGATTCCCAGCTCCGCCACCGTTTCCATCAATTCGAACACCCGCCCGGCGCCGCGCCGATGACCATCCACCCGTTTCAAGCCGTGTCGCTCCGCCCAGCGGCCGTTGCCATCCATGATGATGGCGACATGGCGCGGCATTTTTTCATCTCGTCCCATAAAAATGCTCCTCGACCGCCTGACACAGCATATGATAAATCGGCAGATGACACTCCTGAATCCGGTAGGTTTCCCGCTCCGGAACCCGAATGACCAGATCGGCCAGAGAAGCGCATCGGCCGCCGTCCGCTCCGGTCAACAACAGCGTCTTAATCGACTTTACTTGGGCCGTCATCATCGCTCTGGCGACATTTTCGGCATTGCCGCTGGTGGAAATGCCGAGCAACAGATCGCCGGCATTGCCGAATACATATAGCTGCTGGGCATAAATATTGTACGGATCCACATCGTTGGCGAACGCCGTCAGCAATCCCGGATGGCCATGCAGCGTCATCGTCGGCAAACCGCATTGCAATCTGGCGGCGACCGCTTCCCCCCGCTCCCCGAACCGCTGCTTGAATTGCCGCCGGTCACTCTCCGGCAAACTGCGCGGCAACAAAAAGCTTTTGAGCAATTCCCCGGCGATGTGCTCGGCATCGGCACAACTGCCGCCGTTGCCGCACAAAAACAACCGGTGCCCGGAAGAAAACGTCTCAACCAATAGAGCAATCGCCGAAATCAATTCTTCCCGGCAACCGGCCAGTTCCGGCCGGCGTTTCATCAATTGTTCAACATGTTCCGAAGCTGTCATCCCCCAGGGCCCTCTTGTATTTTACACGTAACATACCTTACAATAAATTTTGTTTTTTACAAAACCATTTTTGCCATTTCAATGGTTTTCCGTCCTGTCGTTCGTTGGAAGCGCCCGGGTTTTTAACAGGGCGTATTGAAAGAGTAATTTCTCTATAGGAAAATTTTCAATATCAATATAGCTTGTTAATAATGTTAATATCCGTAAAAATTGAGCTTGTTTCGAAAATGACAGTCTGTCGATAAAGTCATAAAGAAACCTGGGGATGACTGGTTAAATAAAAATAATGACATTTTGTTAACAGGAAATTAAAAATATCTTTCACAAGCTGCCTGTCAATAAAAAAAATTGTTTTTTTTGCAAGCCGGCTTTTCTCTGAGAGTGCGGCTATAAAACGTCGTTATGCAAAAGCCGGCGACGAGCAGGGAAAACCTTTCTTTAAAATTTTTTTTTACGCTCGCACTTTTTCTTGAGGAATTATCTTTTCCCGCAGCAAGATACCCTTTGGTATCCGAATCAGAGAGTTTTTTTTCGGGAAATTCGGTATGACGGGAATAAGACGATGATTTGACGGAACCGGCGAAGCGGCGGCAATTACTTTTGGTAACGGCCGCCGGTTGGAATAAAACGCAATTCCCGGCAAATATCCCGCTGGCATTGGGCGTTGATTTTGGTGATCAATACTTTTTTCAATGCGTTGAATTCCCGCAGCCAGACCGGATGGGTTACTTCAATGGTGACGACGGTTTTTTTCAAGCCGACGAAATTGGAGACGGCGGCCAGTTGTTTGCCGACCAGCTGCGGCCAGAGGACAGCCAGGTTCATCGCGTCACGGCTTTCCTGCGGCAGCAGTTGGGCGACCAGCTGTTCGGCGACTTCTCCGAGTTCCCGGGGCGGCGGGCAATGGACGCTCATTTCCCGGCTGGCTCGTTCGTCGCCATACCATTCCCGCAACAAACCGCTGACGATCCGTAATTTTCCTCGTTTGTTGAAAAAAACCATCGGCGTTTCCTGTCCTGACGAAGCGGCTATATGCCGACCCCGAAGAAACGGATCGGCAGCAGAAGGGAGTTCCAGGCCAGTTTGAACGGTGCAATGCCGCCTTGAATGACATTGCTCATACCGTGGCCGAACATGCCGAACGGGACGCCGACGGTACATTGCAGCGCTCCCCACGGCAGCAACAAAATTTCCAGAATATTGCCGCCCATCAGCAACATGCCTTTACCGCCGCTGATCAGGCCGCGAATGACGTACGGCGCGGCGATTTTGGCTGCTTTAATGGCGATCGGCGTCAGAATTGCGATCGTCACCGGGTCGATTGCTTCTGCTTTCGGCTGCGACGGAAAAATACCAAAAATAATCGTAAGCATTAGAGCCGCAATTACTAATCTTTTCATAACCAAATCTTGCTGTTCAGTCAGCCAACCCTTCTGTTATCGTGTGTAAAACAATTAAATATATATGTCGGATTTTGGAAAAACAATATTCGTTCCATAAAAAGCCGTTTTTTATTGTTTTTCCGCCCATTCCAGCAATTTTTTGACGAACTTGTCGCGGTCTTTGTAATCGGGAACGCCCATTACCGCCCCGACGAAACGACGTCCATTGCGGGTGCAACTGAAAACGACGTTGTAGCCGGTAAGATTGCTTTTGCCGGTGGCCAGCCCGTCGACGCCCGGTAAACCGCCCGCTACCAGATTGTTGAAATTGGTCATTGTCTGGCGGGCCGGATTGTTTTCCGCCCGGAAATAGTCCCGTTTGGTTCCGGTCCACTCCAGCAATTGCGGATATTTCAGCAGTTGGGCCGCCAGGACAGCCAGGTCCGCGGCGGTGCTGACACTCTCTTTGCCGGATACCGGCAGGCCGTGAGAGTTGAGGAATTTCGTATTGACCATCTTCAAATCTTCCGCCCGGAAATTCATTTTTTCGACGAATTTTTCTTCGTCGCCGTCCGTCTGGCTGCAGGCGATCAGATAAGTGGAATCGTTGGCGCCGCGGATTGCCGCGCTTTTGATCAGGTCACGGAGCGGAAAGCTTTCGCCGACTTTGAGGTAAACTTTAGTGCCGCCGATTTGAGTGGCGGCACTGGTGACGCCGATGGTATCGTCCAGCGTCAGCGAACCGCCGTCGATCGCTTCAAAGGTCAGCAACAGAGTCATCAATCTGGCGATCGGCCCGATCGGGACCGGTTGATCGGCCGCTTTTTCCCACAGAACCCGGCGGTTGTCGATTTCCAGCAGGATGCCGGACTGCACCTGCTTGCTTTCATACCAGTTGTTTAAATTGCCCTTGACCGCTTTGGTGTAATCCAGCGGCAACGGTAAGATACCGGGCGGACCCGGAGTATGCGGCGTCTTCGTTTCGGTTTCCCGGCCAGCCTGGCCGGGATCGGCAGGCAGTTGCTCCACCGGTATCCGGCTGTTGCAACTGACAAAAATCACCAGGACGATCAAATGAATGCCCAGAACTGCCGCCAGGACGATTCCGAATGTACGCCAGGCGGGGGTAGCGGCCAGGCGTTCCAACAGTTTGTTCATCGAATTACTACTCCTCAGGAAAAAATACTAAATACTGTTTCGATTGCGTCTCAATTTGCGCAATTCTTTTTGTTTCCGATACTGGATGACCAGAAATTTGACAACGTAATAGACAATCGGCGTCAATATCAGCGCCAGCAGAATACCGCCGGTGAAAAAGGACGCGATCACCTCGCCGCTCAATTTCAGCAGCGCCGGATAACTTTTATGGCGAATCAGATCATCCAGCGCCGCTTCCACCGCTTGATAAGTCAGGTTTCCGCCGATCAACTTATTGCCGATCCAGCATTGTGCCGGATAAATGAACCAGATCGTCAGCGGATTGGTGTGAAACGTACCGAGCGTCGCGCCGATTTTGGAGCCCTTCAGCAAAAAAGACAGCGGAATCGACACCAGCAATTGTCCGCCGAGCGGAATGATTGATCCAACCGCCGCGCCCAGTGCCCAGCCGCGGGCAATATATTCCGGAGTGCCGCGATCCATGACGACCTTATAATAATAATGCCTGAAGTATTTTTTTAAAGCGGGTTTGCGCATAAAAACATTGATTTTTCAAGTTTGCGAAACTGGGGTTTCCGCCTGACGCCTGCGATGGCCGAGCAGCAGCACATCGTTCAATTGCTGCGGCGTTCGGGCTTTGTTCCACCGTTTGTCGAAGCTGCGGCTCTGAATCAATTGGGCGATGGCGGCCAGCGTGCGCAGATGACGGTTGCGCTGATCCGGTGAGCCGAGCAATACGAAAACGGCTTTGATTTCCGGATATTCGCTGCCGAAAGAGACTCCTTCGGTGCACTTGATCAGGTAAAGCTTGAAAATATTTTTACCCTGTACGGTCAGATGGGGAACGGCAACATCCGGAGTGATGGCGGTGGAGGATTCCTCTTCCCGCTGCTTAAAGCGTTCGGCCAGCTCCGCTTCGTTCAACTGCAGTTTTGGGGCGATCCAACTGCTGAGGCGGTCGAATAGTTCGTTCATCTCAAGTTTTTCCTCGATGATGGCGGCCGGTGCCTGTTCCAGCAGGCAATCGAAATCATCCCGAATCAGACCGTCGCGTTCGCGGATGATATCGCGCAGTTCGCTTTCCAGACCGTGGGAATCAATTCGATTCCGGCTCAATCGTCCGAGCAGGTGCAGCAGGGCAAATTCCAGATTGACTTTCCGCCCGAAAACGAAGTAACATAACAAACCGATGCCGATGATCAGCAAAGACAATTGAATTGCCGTCACCCCCATCGCCAGGATCAGAGCGGCGAAAATCGCCAGATTGAACAGCGGCAGAATCGGATACCACGGCATTCGGAAGGAAGGACGGTAGTTCAGTATTTCACTTTCCCGGAGAATGATGACTGCCAGGTTGGTCAAAACATAGGAGAGCATCACCACGGTCGAAGCGGCGTTGACCAGTTCGTTGACATCCATGAATTGCACGACCGCGACCAGCGCGCCGGTCAACAGGATCGCCGGGATCGGCAGTTGGCGTTTTCCGTACACTTTTCGAAACATTCTCGGGATCAGCTTGTCGCGGCTGAGGGCGAAAGGATAACGGGCCGCCGCCATGATGCCGGCGTTGGCAGTGGTGATGTAGGCCATCAGGGCGCCGATGGTCAATACCCAGAAACCGGTTTTACCGTAATAAATTTTAGCGGCGTCCGCCAGCGGCGTAAAAGATTTGGCAAGCACTTCCGGCTCCATGATGCCGATCAACGTAATCAGAATCAGTCCGTAAAACAGTGTGACGACGATCAGAGCCAGCATCATGCCCCACGGCAAATTCCGCCGCGGATTGCGCACTTCTTCGGAGATGCTGACCACATCGAGCAGGCCGCCGAACGCGACAAAGACGAAAGCCGCCATGATGAAAACATCGCTCCAGCCTTTGTCCTCCAGGAAGAGCGGTGTCAGACGCCCCGGCCGCAGTTCCGGCACGCCGCCGACGATGAAGGCCGCCATGATTCCCAACAGGAAGATGACCATGATCAACTGCATCCAGGCAGCCGCCTGGGTGCCGATCAGGTTGACGCCGACGAAGACCAGAGTCAAACCGACCGCCCACCATTCCGGAATGCCGCCGAACAGTTGATACATCACTTCGCTCATGCCGAAAATGGCGAATGCCGTTTTGAAGGCGATGGCGCACCAGTTCAGCAATCCGGACACCGTGCCGACCATCGGCCCCAGACTGCGTTCGATATAATAGTAGATGCCGCCGGCCAGCGGCATGGCGGTTGCCAGTTCGATGGTGGCCAGCGTCCCCAGAAAAGCGAAAATGCCCGCCAGGATGTAGGCAATGTAGATGGCCGGGCCGATGTGGGAAAACGCCAGGCCTGGAAGTAAGAAAATTCCGGAACTGATCATCGCGCCGGCGGAAATACAAAAGACGTCGATGCCGCCGAGCGGTTTTTGCAATTTGGTTTCTGGCATACTGGAATCTTTCCTGAAGCTATTTCGATAATTGCTTCATTATAAAGCTGAATGATGATTTTGACGGAAAAATGACGGCTTCAGCAAATGGCGGGACCAGCTCTCACCCAACTGCCGCAACAGCGGAAAATGACGGGAAAAAGAGGGAAGAAGGTTGTCCTTTCTTCGTTCGAAACCGGAAGGGCAACGAAGGAATCGACGCCTGGCGGCAGCGAAAGATCATGATTGGTTTGCTTGTCGCCGCATTGGCGCGGCAAAGTCGGTGCGATCAGTTGATTTTGCCGTTGGGAACGGTGCCGCGGATAGAAATGACCGTCGACACAATCGGAAAGGGTTGGGGAAAAAACTTTGTTTCGGCTGCCGTCATCTGCCGCCGGGACGGACATCCAAAAGAATAATGTAATAAAAAGTGGCAGAAAAAAACGCATTCGTCACATCCTGATTTTAAACGCTGATAAGGTATTGCCGGAATCAAAAATTTACAATGTTGAAAAGGCAAAGTATTGAAAAAAAATCAAGATGGTTTACATTTTAGAGGAAGATCGAAATAAAACGTGAATGCTGGTTTGTCTGGAGGAAACGAAATGAAGATTTTGACCGGAAAATGGCCTTTTTACATTTCCGGATTGCTGTTGCCGCTTCTGGCGGTGCTGGGATTGTATCTGTTCGACGACGTACTCGGCATGAGTGATGCGGCCGTGGCTTTTTCCGGGTATTGTTCCGAAGCGATCGAAGAAAAGGCGATCGGCTCTCTGCCGGGATTGGATTGGCAGAACGGCATTTTGATCGGTTTGCTGATCGGAGCGCTGGCTGGCTCGCTCTGTTCGGGAAACTGGAAATTCCAGTTTTTTTTCGATGATCAGAAGGGGTTCGGCGCCAAGTTCGTCAAAACGATTCTTTACAGTTTCATCGGCGGTTTTTTGGTGATGCTCGGCTCCCAGTTGGCCGGAGAAACCCTTTTCGGCCAGTATGCTGCCGCGATCCAGTTGTCGGCCGGGGCCTGGATTTATCTGGTCGTTTTTTTCGTCGTTGCTTTGATTTTGTCACTGCTTTTTGAACAACATTCCGGTTCGGCGGAAAAGTAGGGGAGAAAAAAAATGTTTGCCAACGCACCGTTAGCATTGTCCGGGGATGCCAGACTGGGAGCCGCCATCCTGTTCGGCATCGTTCTCGGATTTGTTTTGATCAAGTCGGATCTCATCTGGCGCAAAAGCTGCCTTGATTTGGTCAAATTGCGCAGTCCGCGGCTGTTGAAGACCATTTTGCTGGCGATTGCCGCCGGAGTGATTCTGTTTTACTTTGCCCGTCAGTTCGGCTGGGTCGGCGAGCATGTCCGTCCCGGTTATTTCTGGGGCGCCTTGATCGGCGGAGCGGTCAGCGGCATCGGTTTCGCGCTGTGCGCGATGACGCCGGTTACTTCTCTGGCCAATCTGGCGGCCGGCCGGCTTTACGCGGTCTGGGCCTTGATTGGCATGTTGCTGGCCATTCCGGTCGTCAGCATTCTGGAACACTTTTTTTCTGCCGCTTTCGACCGGTCGCAGCCGCTGGCTTCGACCGCCGTTCCGGATACTTTTTTGTCCATTGGCAATCCGGTGCTCTGGGTGGCCGGTATTGCGGTCATTTTGCTGGTATTGGTGCATTTCTGCTTGCGAACCGACAGCGAAGAATGACTTTGGCGTTGCCAAAAGGCCGGGCCCGTCACCTGCAGCTCGGCCGGCGCGGAGAACGATTGGCGGCAAAGCTGCTGACCGTCAAAGGGCTGGAATTGTTGACCCGCAACTGGCGCTGCCGCAGCGGAGAACTGGACTTGGTGATGCGGGATGGCATGACGTTGGTATTCGTCGAAGTAAAAACCCGGCGGCACCGCGGCAATCGGCGGCCGGCCGCCAATCTCTCCCGCCGTCAACGGCAGCGCAATTTCCGTGCCGGTGAACTTTATTTTCGCCGGATCGGTCAGCCGAATCTAGTTTATCGTTTTGATTTGGTGGAGGTTGTCCTTGATCGCCGTCGTTTGGTCGACATCCGTCATTGGCCGAATTACTGGTCAAGTCAATTTGCCGTCATTAAATGAAAATGACGGATAAATCCGTCAAAATTGCTCAAAAATGATGTTCCGTCCGTTTGATTACCTCCAGTTGCAGTTGGGGTGAAAGACGGTTGAAATATTCGGAAAAACCGCCGATGCGGACGATCAGATTCGGAAAATTCTCCGGTTCCTGGCGGGCTTTTTCCAGCAATTCCGGATTGGAAATGGTCGGTTGCACCTGCAGGCCGCCCATTTGGAAATAGCTGTTCAACAATGCCTGCAACCGCGTTCTGGTTTCCGCCAATTGAAAAAGCGCCTGATTGAGGCGGAGGTTCAACACCGGTGTGCCGATCGCCCGCCGCTGATTCATCCGGGCTGCCGATTTCAACAGGGCGGTCGGTCCGTTCAGATCGGTTCCCTGGGTGGCGCCGAAGGAATCGGCCAGCGCTTCGCCGGCCAGGCGGCCGTCCGGCGTCGCTCCGATGTCGTCGCCGCAGGCTCCATAGATGGTGAACAGGATGACGGCCGGCAGAAAAAGATGCTCCGGCGTGGAAAATGCGGCGACCGCGGAAAAAATTTCCTCCATCATTTGTCCGGCGATCGAATCGACTGCCGGATTGTCATTGCCGTATTTCGGCAAATTGCGCAGCTCATGCAGCAAAGATTCATAACCCTGAAAGTCGGCGGCCAATGCTGCCGCCAGCGTCGAAACGGAGACCGAAAGTTTTCCGGCGAAGGCCTCTTTTACCGCGTAAACCGCATTGATCAGATTGGTCAGGCCGACGACGTTGATGACGCTGCAATAATAACGGGCGCCTCCGGCGTTGAATTCCCGGCCGCGCTCGATGCAATCGTCGAAAAACAGCGTCCGGACCGGATTCGGCAGCAAAAGAGCGGCCGCATCACGATTCCGCTTCACACACCGAATCATCAGGGCGATTTGCCGGCGGATATTAGCCAGCAACGCGGCATGGAAGGCGTCGAAATCGGCGAATTGCAATCCGGTCGTTTCCAGAATGCGCAATACGTGAATGCCGGCATCAATCGATTTGGTGTTCGACTTTCCCTGGATCATCAGCTCGGTACAGCCGCCGAAACAGAACTGTCCGGTGTTTTCCCGGGAAAATAGCTTCGTTTCGGCCAGATATTGCTCATAATTGTCTTTGGCATAGAGGCAGGGGCTTGGATTGCCGGCGCCCCAGTTTTCGAAGATGGCGTCCCAAACCGGTTGCGGCGTATGTTCATCGATCAAAATTCCGGAGTTCGGCCGGCGGAAATCGCGTTGCGCCCGAATGGCCGGAACACACAGCGAATTGCGTGGGTCAAGCAACACGTGCCAACCGTCGTTGAGATCATAATTGCGCCACATTTCCCGGCATAAAGCGGTGATTTCTTCTTCGCTTTCCGTCTGCCGGTAGCAATCGAGAACGGCGTCGAGACGCCCTCCCGAATCGCAGCCGTCGAAATACCAGAAGAAGTTGTAGGCGAAAACCGCTTCATAAAAAGTACGGGCTCCGAATTCCGGCACCCGTTCCAGCGTTTTGATCAATGGCTCCGGTGCCAGCGGCCGCAGGAAAGCAAGGCAGCGTTTCAGATAAGCGATCATCGCTTGCAGCAGTTCGCGTAGCGCTCCGTAGAATTCCGGATTCTGGGGTAAATTCTCTTCAACCCGCTGCAGAATGCCGGCGAGCCCTTCCCGGATGAGACGCTCGTAATGGACGACGCCATGCGTCCAGCCGCGGCCGCCGAGCGCGAATTGCGGCGGAATGTCGCTTTCCCGCAGGAAGGCAAGTTCTTCGGTCGCTTTCAAAAGCTGATTGCCGCGGAAACGTTGATCGGCGTTTTGGCCGTGCAACAATTCCGCGGCTTTTTGCCGCAGACGGTCGGCGTCGAGCCGCATTCCGAAGGAGTAATCGAAACAGACCAGCAACCGGTTTTCGGGATTCCAAAGGTTGCCGGCGCCGGACGGATAGAGTTTGCCGCCTTCATAAGGAAGCAGCGGCACATTTTCCAGCGTGCGGACCAGGCCGCGGACGTTGCGTTCCAGATAGGCGGCGTTTTCATTCTCGAAAAAACCGGCAGCGAAAAATTCTCCCATCGCCCGGAAAACATCGGCTCGATTCATGATGAAAGACTCCTCATATTGTTGACCGTTCGTTTTTTCTTCCGGTAAAAATTATTTATATATAGAATTTTGTTTTATATATAATCATATATGGGAAAAGCCGGAAAAGCAAATCCGCGGACGTAAAAACCGTTGAAATATCCGTTGAAATGATAAAATCTGGTTCCGCCGGCCCAATTGATCTATTTTTCGCTGAAAATTTGAACCGCCGGCAATCGGTGCTACTTTATCGGAATTATCTTGATCGGAAAGAACAGTGTTATGACGATGGCGGAAACGATGGAGCTGACTTCGCTGAACAACCGGCGGATCTGGCGATTGACCTGGCCGGTGCTGGTCAGCTTGTTGATGCAGCATCTGGTCGGCATGACCGATACGGCATTTCTCGGCCGGGTCGGCGAAGTGGAACTCGGAGCGGCGGCGCTGGGCAGCATTTATTTCCTGGCTGTTTATATGGTCGGGTTCGGTTTCAGCGTCGGCGCCCAGATCATCATGGCGAGACGGAACGGCGAGGGGAATTTTGCCGGAATCGGCCGGATTTTCTTCTGCTGTTGTCAATTCATGGTCGTTCTGGCGGCGCTGTTGTTTCTGTTGTCCCGCTTTTTGACGCCGTTGATTTTGCGGTCAGTCATCACTTCCGAGGCGGTTTATACTGAAACGATCCGTTATCTTGATTGGCGGACCCTGGGATTTTTCGTCGTTTTTCAGGCGGTGATGTTCCGGGCTTTTTTCGTGGCGGTGACCGATACGAAGGTATTGACGCTGAGTTCCGTCGTGATGTTGTTGACCAACACAGCGCTGAATTACGTGTTGATCTTCGGCAAGTGCGGCCTGCCGGCGCTGGGTGTCGCCGGCGCGGCGGTCGCTTCGGTGATCGCGGAAGGCGCCGGGGTGATCTTTTTTATCGTTTATATCAAGTGGCGGGTGGACGCGGTCAAATATGCGTTGAACTCCGTGGGCCGGTTCAGTTGGAAACTGCTGGGCGAAATCATGAATACTTCGATCTGGACGATGCTGCAGCTTTTCATCGCGGTCGGCATCTGGTTCTGGTTTTTCCTGGCGGTCGAGCATCTCGGCGAGCAGTCGCTGGCGGTCGGAAACATCATCCGCAGCGTTTCGAGCATTTCCTTTATGATATTGAGCGCTTTTGCGACGGTGACCAGTTCGCTGGTCAGCAATCTGATCGGCGCCGGGCACTCCGATCAGGTGATCAAGCTGGTGCGCCGAATGGTGATGCTGGCATTTGTCGGCACCGGCATTTCGCTGCTGCTTTTCTGCCTCTTTCCGGTACCGGTTTTGCGAATTTTTACCGACAGCGAGGTTCTGATCGAAGCGACCCGGGCGACCACGTACGCGATCGTGATCAATACCTTGATTCAAACTGCGGCCTATATCCTGTTCAATGCGGTCACCGGCACCGGCAATACCCGGGTGGCGCTGCTGATTGAACTGGTGGCGACGGCGGTCTACGCTGCTGCGATTTATCAGGTGGTCACGGTCTGGCGCTCGAACATGGCTTGGTGCTGGCTTTGCGATTCCAGTTATGCGTTGACCGTCGGCGTCATATCATTCCTCTACCTGTGGAGCGGCAGGTGGAAAAATCGCCGGGTCTGAAGACGGCAGCACCGCCAGCATTTTCGTCTGCAAATCACGGTAGCGCTCCGGCAGCCAGGCGGGATCCGAGGCTTTCTCCGCCGGCAGCGGATGGATCCGGAAATCGTACGGTGCGATCAACAGTTGGATGGCGGACAGATCGACGTGAGCCGCCAGCATGAAAATTTCTTCGATATCCGGATTGTCGACGGCGATGCAGCCGATCGAACCGCCGCGTCCGTGCAGCATGATTGCCGATCCCAGCCGGCTGGGATCGCGCCTGTCCCGCTCGGCGACGGAATAGCGGAAAAACGGCCGACCGAAAAACGATAGACGTGACGCAGCCAGGATTCCGGCAGAAGAACGACCAGAAGAACTGCGGCGATTGCCAGAGTGAGGAGATACCGGCTCCAACGATTGTCAACGAAGCGTTTCAACTGCGGCGATATGATTGAAAAATAAAAAAATGGCAGCCCCGTAAGGATTCGAACCTCAACAAAATGAACCAGAATCACTTGTGCTACCGTTACACCACGGGGCTGCATGAAAATTGGAGGCGTGGACCGGAATTGAACCGGTTTATAAGGTTTTGCAGACCTCCGCCTAACCTTTCGGCCACCACGCCCTGTTAACGTCTTTTACATTAGCCCGTTTTTTTATTTTGTCTAATCGGCAACGGAAAAAAAACGGAAAATGTTCAGAAATTCCAGCTATATTCTTCTTCCGGTTCTCCCTTGACTTCCAGCGGCAAATCATGGGAGACGAACGGAATCAGCAGGATCACCCAATTGGTGTAATGTGCCCGGGAGTTGACGCCGCGGATCACTTCCAATGGATGGCGGTCCGGAGTCAGAATATTGAAGGAAAAACGACCGAACGCATAACGGGTCTGCCGCAGGAAAAGCGGAATCTCCGGAATGGCGAAAGTCAAGTCGGTATAGGGAACCGGAATCGGCAGGCTTGGCGTACCCAGCAGAATTTTTTTCTGGTCGGTTGCCAGCACTCCGCTGGTCGGCTGAATGATCAATTCGGCATCCTCGGTTTGCCGGGTGACGATCAGACCGTCCTCCGCCAGCCGCAACTCCAGGTAGCCCTGCAGATAAGCCTTGTCGGTCTGCGGCTCGAGGTAGCCGTAATCCAGAAAGACTTTTTTTCCGGCATATTGACGAAATTTACTCTTTTCCATGCCGCGTTCGACCACGGCCGAGATCAATTGCTGCTCCACCGCGGAGCGGCTGGTATTGGTTACCCACGGCGATGAACAACCCGCCGCCGTCAACAAAATAAGAACCAATGGAATTTTCCAGAATTTCGGCATCGTTATTTCTCCTGATTTTCTCCAAACTATTATAAAAATAACACGATTTCAGCGATTACGCAAATTTTTTTTATCGACCGCAACCGGCTGACGACGGAATTTCCGGGGCGGCCGGCGGTTCATTCGGAAAGAAGATAGGGGGTTTTCCAAAGAAAAATAAAAATTTTGACAAAAAAAGATTGGTCCAGTATTGACTTTTGTCATTTTTTTTGGTATAATTCCAATATAGGCCATGAAGGATGTCGTCAACGCGAATCCATCGGGAGCCGGAACCGCATAAGCGGTCCATTTTAAAATAATTTTATATATTCCGGTAAAATATCGTCTTCGGCGATGGGATGGAAATGGAATGGTTTGATAAAAATTGATCCAATTAGAGCCATTCTTGGTGGAAAAGAAAAATTTTCAGAAAGGAGCGCAAAACAGGCAAGAAATTTTCAGGACGAATTTTAAAAACCATCCAGATCCAACTAAGGAGAAAAAAAGATGAAACGAAAGAATTTTACATTGATTGAATTGCTCGTAGTTATCGCGATCATTGCCATTTTAGCCAGTATGCTGCTGCCGGCGTTGACCAAAGCCAAAGAATCCGCCATGGCCATCAAATGCCTCAGCAACCTGAAGCAGATGGGGGTTGGCAGCATTATGTACGGCCTGGATAACAACGACTTCGCCATGCCGGTCGTGCCGCCGTATGTCTCCAAATTGAATGAGAATACCAATCTTTATAACGGCATGTTCTGCGACGCTTTCGTTGCCGATTACGGGATGAGCGAGGATTTGTTTTTCTGTCCGTCGGATTCCAATGCCAATTACGCCTGGGAAGGGGACTGGATTTTTCACGCCGATATTTCCTACGGAATCAGCTTTTATACCTTCGGTTACCATGAAACTTACGGCGATTCGGCATTCGTCAAATTCACGACGGTAGCCAATGAAGCCAAAGGCAACAATCCGCCGATGATCTCGGACATCTGGGGAGTCAATTCCGGCCGCAGCGGCACCAATGGATACGGCATGATGAATACCTTCGCCGCCAAAAACGGCGCCGCCAGCGATTTTGCCGACGGTTTTTATCCGCCGGCCACCCGTCACCGGAACAACACCTTCAACGCGGTGATGATGGACGGCAGCGCCACCGGCATTACCGGCAAGACGGCGATCACCGATCGTGAGCGGCTGATGCGTCCGGGACAGTACGGGCGCAATGTATGGCATTTCGACGACGCAATATGAAAGCAACCGGACCGGATACGGTTCCGGAATCGATGATCCGGAGCCGCTTCCGGATCATTTGCCGGCGGCGATTGCGTTGTGGTGATTTCCATGATACTGTTCGGGACAACGCGGCTTGCCGCCGCGTTTCCCCGTCGCCGCGGCGATTGGAATAAATCCGGCCGGCAAAGGACGTTTTTTTTCCTGAAAACAACGTAGAGGCCAGTTGAAATAGAGGTTGTTCGATGAAAAGGTTGATGAAAAGATGGTTCCAGGCGGTGGTGCTGTGCAGTTGCCTGTCCGGCGCGTCGGAAACGCCGGCACCGGACACCGTCACGGTGATGTCTTACAACATCTGGTATACTTTTGATGAACAGAGGCAGTTTGAAGCCGCCGGCCGCTGGCTGAAGGAAATGAATGCCGATGTCCTCGGCTTGGAAGAGGTTTGTTATGCCGATGAAGCAACCTTCCGGCAATGGGCGAAAAATTGGGGATACGATTATGCCGAAATCCTCAAGCCCGGCACGATGTCGGTCGCGTTGTGCGCGAAGCGGCCGATCGAGGTGATCGAGAAGCGGACGGAGGATATGCACCACGGGCTGATTTTGTGCAAGGTGGATGGTATTTATTACCTGGTGACCCACCTGTCGCCGTTCCGATACGAGATGCGCCGGCGGGAAACCGGCATCATCGCCGGTTTGCTCAAACCGCTGCTGGCAAAAGGCGGGAAAGTCATCGTCATGGGGGATATGAATACCCCTTCGCCGGTCGACGCCGGTCACGTCAACGGCAATCCGGCGCTGTTGAAAACCTACCGGGACATCGACGAACAGCATCCCGATTATGTCAAAAACCTGGAAAACGGCCAATATGAATTCGCCGCGTTTCAGACATTGCTGGATCTGCCGTTGATCGATGCCGGCACCGTTTTTCCGTCGTCGCCGGCCGTCGATACCTATCCGACCCTGGCCGGAGTGCCGGACCCGGCAGAAAAGAGCCGGCAAAGCTATCGGATTGATTTCATTTTGCTCAGCCCGGGATTGTCGGCGCAGTTGGAATCCTTCGAAACGGTCATCACGCCGGAAACCGAGACCTTTTCCGATCATTATCCGGTCAAAGCGGTCTTGAAACGACAATAAAAGGAAAAAATTCATGTTGATGCGTTTGTTTTTGTGGGTTGCCCTGCTGGCCGTTTCGCTGTCGGGCCGGGCTGAATTTCCGGTCAAGGCGGCGTTTCTGGTCGGGCCGGAGCGTTACCATTCCGAGTTGGGAGCGTTGACGGAACAATGGGAGATCGAACTGTTCCAGAACCGACAACTGGCGGAATTGTCCGCCCGGCTGCCGGAATTTCAATTGATCGGCTTCGGCACCTTGGCCAATTATTATGATCCGGTCTCGCTGGCCCCCTATGCCGCCGCCTGGCAAGCCTATCTGGAAGCCGGTGGGGTTCTGGTCATCTGGGACGGCAATTACGACAATTCAACCAATGATCTGCTGACTGGTTTCGGCGAAACGTTCCGGTTGGGCCGGGGATTGTGCCGATTGAAAGAGTACATCAATCAGGCGCCGCCGGTTTCTTTTGCCGCTGCCGGGACCCTGTTCGATCTGCCTTATTCGCTGCGGGAGATGCTTGGCCGGCGGCTCGGCACCTGGGGACATTTCGAAACGTTCGATGGCTACGAACCCTGGATGCGCTGTGATGAGGATTGTGCGATCATCGTCCACCGCCGGATCGGCAAGGGACATTTGTTCGTCACGACATTGGCGGATTTTTCCGCCAGCGACAGCCGCAAGGATTTGCAGCACCTGTTGCAGAATATTCTATTGTATTGCCAGCAACAGAGTACCGGCTTGGAAGTGGCGGCCGTTTCGGCGACCCGAAACACCGAAGTCCTGCAATTGTCCGGCCGACTGGTCAACCGGACGGACGAACCGGCGGAGCTGACCGGGCGGATTGCTTTGCTGCTGGGCAAAAGGGTTTTGGCGTCCGAACCGTTTCGGCAACATTGTTCCGCCGGCGAGTCGGCGGATTTTCAAGCGTCCTTCCCGCTGCCGGCGCCGGGCGAGTACCGATTGGCACTGCAACTGGCCGCACCCGGCGAACTGTCGGCCGCCGTGCCGGTGACTGTTCCGGAGCTGCTGACGCTTTCAACCCATTGCCGGTTGATCCAGCCGGCGATTCAAGCGCAGGTCCCTTTCGGCTGCACGGTGGAAAATCCGGTTGCCGAACTCAATTTGACGGTTGACGGCCAAAAAACGGTTGATTTCCGTCGGCGTTCTCCGTCACTGATCGAGGTTGATTTGAGCGGAGTGCCGGCCGGCGAACATCGTTTGACCGCGATTGCCGGCGATGACCGGGCGGAATGCCGTTTTGAGGTTCTGGCCCGGAATCCGCGGTGTCATGTTGACGGCCGATCCAATTTCGTCCGGGACGGTCAGCCGCGCTTCCTGCTCGGGATGTATCATGTCTCCTGGGAGCAGAGTGCCGAAAACCGGTTGGAATGCTTGCATTTTGCCGCCCGGAATCACTTTAATTTCCTGCATGTCAGTTGTAAAAAAGGAGAGGATTTGCGGCCGTTCCTGACCGCGGCGGCGGAGCAGGGGATCATGGTGACAACCGAAGGAGTCGGCCGGGAACAGATCGCCGCCTGGCGGGAAGCGCCGGCGGTGATGGCCTGGAATGTCATGGATGAGCCGGAAATCTACGATTTGAAACCGGCCGATTTGCGGCACGATTACCTGCATTGGCGGCAAGTCGATCCGGAACATGCCGTCTATACGGTGCTGATGCGGCGGGAGTCAATCCGTTATTTCATCGACTGTGCCGATTTGATTGGTCATGATCCATATCCGGTTCCGCTGGCGCCGATCGCCGAAGTTTACTACAACCTGGCGGAACTGGCGGACGAAGCCGGCCGGTATCGCCGTTGCCCGGTCGGCGTGCTGCAGGCGTTCGGCGGCGATCAGAATGACGCCCGGTCCCGGGCGCCGACGCCGGACGAATTCCGCAATATGACTTATCAGGCGTTGGCGGCCGGCGTCAAAGGCATTATTTTTTACACCTACATCGACGGTGATTTCAAATTGACGGAACATCCGGAGCTGCTGGAAGCCGTACGGCAGGCGCCGTCGGAAATAAAGGAATTGGAGCCCTTTTTACTGAACGGCGAATATCGCCGGTTGAAGACCGGAGACCCCGATATTTTTGCCTCCGAATGGCGCCTTGGCGACCGGCGGTTGACCATCACCGTCAATTCCGGCCGTCAACCGGCCGGAGGACTGGAACCGCTGGCGGTCGACGTGAAGATCACATCGATGGAATCCGGCGGATAACCGATATTTTTTTTGAGCTTGGGATCGGCAAAATGACGGCAAAATGACGGTTTTTTAATCCGTCATTTCTGGACTTTGAAACTGATTTTCCGGCAGTACCGGCAAAGAAATGACGGTATTTTCCGGGATGGCGTTGGCCGGTTGATCGATTTCTTCCGAATCCGCCGAAACACCGAAACGGACGCTCGGATCATCGGTCAAGCCGCCGAGCGGGACACGCAGTACCGTTCCAACCGACGGTATCGGCGAGAGGGTTGCAATGAGAATATTGCCGTCGAGAGTGGCGTGCCGCAAAACGTATTGCCGGCCGCTTTCGTTGGTCAAAGGACGCTGCTGCATTTTTTCCGGACTCG